>Ga0065711_1003550_pt1 | contig 27502 bp, 20 predicted proteins | sample Hoacrofraction12_FD_59098 | JGI IMG/M metagenome (GOLD analysis project Ga0065711, IMG submission 59098) | Hoatzin crop microbial communities from Cojedes, Venezuela - Epithelial fraction 12 v2 (version 2) | ecosystem: Host-associated > Birds > Digestive system > Esophagus > Crop | place...
TTTTTTTTTGTGGTGCCCAGTGACAGGACAAGGGGCAATGGGCACAAACTGAAGCACAGGAAGTTCCGTCTGAACATGAGGAAGAACTTCTTCCCTCTGAGGGTGACGGAGCCCTAGAACAGGCTGCCCAGAGGTGTTGCGGAGCCTCCTTCTCTGGAGATATTCAAGACCCATCTGGACGCAGTCCTGTGCAGCCTGCTCTAGCTGACCCTCCTTTGACAGGAGGGTTGGACCAGATGACCCACAGAGGTCCCTTCCAACCCCTACCATTCTGTGATTCTGTGATTGCCTTCCAAGATGTGAGCACATCCTTTTCCTTCCACTCCTCTTGTATTTACAGGTAGTTACCCAGTTAATCTCTTGTTAATCTGTTCCTGGATGACACCAGACCACCAGCCAGGGGTTTCCAAATCATGTCCTGCTGGTGGTCCTGCTTCCTTCAGCCATGTTCTGTTTCCTCAGTGGCTTGCATTATAAAGCAAATACTCCTGCCTTTTTTGGCTGACCTAGATCTAGAGAAGAAACATCTAAATCTATGCGTTGAAGAATCAGATGTAAGTGGGATCGTAGAAGTGTCCCATGAGTAGCCCTTTGCATTCTTAAAAGGTAAGGAAAAATGCTAATGAGGTACTTTGAAATACACAGAAAGATCTTGGGGCTGGGATGTTGGTAGACCTCTCTGTACAAGTTTGATGAGATTACAGGTAGAAATTGCATTCAGATTGGGCACCAGAGTGCCAAGAAGAGACTTCTATGTGGGAGAGAACTAGTGGGGGGAAGAGGGGACAGACAGGTGTCTTGATGACCAGAAGAAGTTACATGAGGTTTAGACTGTCTATGGCTTGTCTGTGAGGCCCTAATTCTTTCTTTCAGAGGTTCCCTCTGAAGTCAACAGGGAGAGGCAGAGATATCTCCAAAGAGCAACTCAGGCTACCTGTGTCTTTATGACAACTGAGCCCCTGACTTCTGCACAGAGAAATGCTTGGAGTTGGTGGCAAGAATCTGTGTCATCATGGTATTTATTCTTAGAAACATTGGTTGATGACCATTGGAAGGCTTCTGGGGAAAAGGAGCCTGGAAGTTATGCTAGCGAGATTTTTGGGTGGATACGTCACTTCAGGTCAGTGGGTCATTGAAACCTGAGTGCTTAGGATGCCTAAAAATAAAGACTACGTAAAGCACTGGAAAAATAGCACTGCAGGGGATATCTGTCGCTGCTTGGTGGGTGTATTTGATGCCACATTTGTTTCTCCCGAAGTCTTGCAGTTGCATGAAAAGGCTGTGTGCGACAACAGCTCTGATACAATATCTGCTGCAACATTTCAGATTATAAGGCAAAGGCTGTGAAACTGCTGACTTCTCAGTTCCTTTCATATCTGCAGCTGATTGTTCCTTCCTAGCAGAACTCCCCATACAAATGTACAGATTTCTTTTGTGTTGTCCCGTGGGAGATATCACAATAAGTAAATTAGGATGAATAACAAAATAGCAGGGCCTAAACTCTACCACCTGTGGTTTTTTGTTTGTTTGGTGTTTTTTGTTGCGTTTTTTGGGGGGGGCGGGGGAAGTGGTTTTGTTTTTTCCGGTTGTGTCATTTTGGTCGTCACTATATCTGTTCAACAGGCAAATAGAGGTAGCTGTATATACAAGTGGATAGTAGCAAATGTGTTGGTTACAATTAGGAACAGGCATGGAGGCAAGGAGAGACTGAGCGCTAGCTGCAATCTGAGGATGCGTTGCTACTTACTGTCTGAGGAAATGTTGAAACCAGAGGCAATTTGGGAGGAAAGAAAAGTTTGATACTATGTGAAGGTCAAGGAATAGCTGCTGTAGATACATATCCCCTGCTGACTGAGTATTTCCCAACCAATTTAATTTTCTGACAGAACTAAATGATTTTCAGCCACCCTCACAGAATCACAGAATGTTTGAGCTTGGAAGGGACATCTGGAGGTCATCTGGTCTAACTCCGCATGCTCAAGCAGGGCCACCTAGGGGCTGGTTGCCCAGGACCATGTCCAGGTGACTTTTTAATACCTCCAACTATGTTGAATATCTCCACAACCTCCCTGGGCAACCTGTGCCAGCGCTTTGTCACCCTCGCAGTAAAAAAGTGTTTCCTGATGTTCAGAGGGAACCTCCTGTGTTTCAGTTTGTGCCCACTGCCCCTTGTCCTGTCACTGGGCAGCACTGAAAAGAGCCTGGCTCTGCTGCCTTCTCCCTGTTGGTATTTATATACATTATTAAGATCCCTCTGAGCCTTCTCATCTCCAGGCTGAGCAGTCCCAGCTCTCTCAGCCTTTCCTCATATGTGAGGTGCTCCAGTCCCTTCATCATTTTCTTGGCCCTTTGCTGGACTCTCTCCACGTGTCTGTTGTACTGAGGAGTCCAGAACTGGACACAGAGTGCCCCAAGTGTGGCCTCGCTTTCTGGACAAGGAAACACAATTTGAGAATGTGTGAGGGAAGTCCTTTGCGAAGTAGGGGCTTCTTAGGAGGTCTTTTTCAGCACGTGTAAGAGGAAGAGAGGAATGTGATTGCATACCACGTACTTGCATATTGTTGTTATTTAATCTTGTGATAAACAGCCTTACCCTGTTAAACCTGTTGCATTTTCCCTTCTCTAGTTTTGAATATGATACTTATCTAATCAGTGAGGCAAATTTTGGCGAAGCTCTGGGATTCTTTGTAGCTCAGCAGTCGTCTGTTTTTTGCCCTATGCTACATGGAAGCAGCTGACAGCTTCAGTTGTTTTTTCCCTGAAACATTTTGGTTATGGATGTTAGAAGCTGAAAGATTATTAAATAACATGTAGCATCTTTCACCTTCTGACCCCAGCTCAAATACAGCTGAGGTTGACAGTAACTGGATCTCGCTGCTGTGCTGAGCTGTTGAGTGAGCAGCATGGAGCAAGTTCCTGGTGTAAGTGGTTGGGATATCACTGCTGGCACTGCCACTCTCCACTCCACTGGCTCCAGGATACGGCATCTCAGGCCAGCATGGAAGAGTATAGTGGCAGTGGAGGATCCCGTGGGTTTTGTCTTGTGCGGATCCCAATGGACTGATGCACTTCCCTCCCTGTTTCTGTGTGCTGGGCTTGGTGCTGGCGTACGCACTGTGCGTGCTTAGTGCAAGAGGGAAATGAGATTCAGAAAGATGTTACTGAGGATTATAAAGCTTGTGGGGGGCATGGACCCAACTGTCCCCAAGGTAAGAACTGTGCCTGTATAGTGGATTTCTTTGTATTGCCCTGCTCCATAGTTGGAGGTGTTTGTTTGGAGCTATTGTTTTAATGATATATTTATTCCTTAGAAAAGCAAGCTTAGAATTTCCTGCTAGGCATCATAGACCAAGAAATCTTTCCATCTTCTGCAAAAGAAGCTGCAAAGCATCCTCCTCGTTTCCTGTTCTCTCTCTGGCACTACTGACCAGAGAGTACAACTTGCTGATTTTTATCCTCGTACAGGAATTTCCTTCTAACAGGTCAGAGAGGAAAGTAAATATTAACACTTTTCATCTTTAAAGAGCACAGAGGCCACGTACCTTCCTTGGCGTCCTTAGGCTGATCAATAGCAGCATCAAGAATAGGGACGTGATTCCCTGCGGTCTTAGGAGGGCAGGGCATTGCCTGTGAACATGTGCAGTGTGTCCAGCAAAACGCTGGTGCTCAGCAACACGGAAACTCTGCTGCTTGCCCTTATCTCAGCACTTACCTGACTCTCCTGGCTGGGGTGGTTTGAGTTTGTATGATCTGTGGGGCTCATATCTGCACCGTGTTCCTGAAAAGTAGTGAAGTTATTTTTCTGGGGGGGCCGCTGAAGGCATGGAAACTCGGGTTTTCCTGTCTGCGAGCGGCAACCCTTTAGCGTCGTCCCTTGCCCTGTTCCCGCTGGCGGGGAAGGCTGCTACTGCAGGGCTGTACGGCTGCCTCGGGATGCTCCAAATGACAGGGGAGTGTGTGGGAGGGAGCGATAGCTGGGAGAGGAAAAAGTGGGGTGAGAGAAGGACAGGTTGCTGGGTAAAACTTTTCCAATTTAAGCTAGAACAGCATACTTTTTAATGTATTCTGCTTAAAATGAGCCTGTGAGAGACAGGAATAGTACTGGGGGAGCAGATAAGTGATAAACGGCATGTTAAGGAGTCTGTTCCCACTGAAAAGTGTTTCTTCCTGCTTTCTGCATCTGTCTTCAACACCTCTGTGGAATTTGCTCACCAAAGTCTCTACTGTGGGTGGAAAAAGCTGTATTTGTCGCATGGATAGATGTTAAAACAGCTGCTTTATGTAGCCAACACAGCTTAAAAGCTGTATAGTCAGCTTCAGAAATGTTTGCTTAACTTATTTATTTGGAAGACAGAAATATTTTTAATACAAAGGAGCCGATAATGTGAGGGAGTCAATGAGAGGCTCATGGAAATTTTATCCATCTGTTAGGCCCTCTGGCTGTATTTGGCTAAAATTTAGTCCATAGATTTCCATAATTCTGAGGTAACGGTTGTGTTGTATGAGAAAAATGACCTGAGAACTCATCACTGTGTCATGAGCACAAAATAATTATGAAACTTTAAGGCAAATCGGTTGAACGGCTTTTGCTCTAGCACTTGCTCTTGCAGCATGATTATGTTTTGGCTGACGAAGTATGATAAATTTCTGTTTTCAGGCAGGGTACTCTGGATCCTAGTTCAAGCTTGAGATTTCATTTCTGTAAGAAATAAATGTGGTGGTCTCAGACTATTCCTTTGTGAATATGGTCAACATCAAAGAAAAGAAACCCACAGTGATTTAATATGTAGTTAAGTCCAAGTTAAAAATAACAGGTTTAGCTATCCAGTTGTAATATGCTCCTGGTTAAGAAGATTTCATTACTCATACTCTATAAATAACATCAGAAGTATGGTTTACTCTCGTTTTCTCCAAACACCCACTTCTGGTGCTTCACTTCTGTTCTAGACTGTTTGCGCTCCTGATCTCTGACTGCACTGTATCCTGCTCACTGGCCAGGCATCTCTCATTTCCAATAAATCTCTTTTATTTGCTTTAGTGGCATGCTGGTGTAGGGAATGGTTCATGGATTGCAGAACCGAGGACTTACAGTTCCTGATGCCATGGGACTAGGTAGGTGTCTTAGTACATACCCGTGTATTGCATTTGGTCAAGGCACACAGAGTCTTGTAGTATTGTGCCAGCCACGCCTGTAGTTTGGAAGATGCTCCTGCTCAACTGCGAAAGAAGGTTGGAGGAAAGAACAAGGAAGAGGGAAATTGTAAGTGTTCTTTCTCTCTCCTTCCTTCACTGTGTTTTTGGACACTTATAACGAAGTGATGTTAGCACCAATGTGAGAGTTAATGTGTTCTGACTCCTGCAGCTGTACTTCTTTGTGAACCACAAAGAGCAGTTTATAGAAAGCATAAACTTGTGAAACGTTCTTTTGTGTGCTTTTGAATGCATTGCAATTTCTTTGACCCCCAAAAAAATTGCTTTACAAGCTTAAAAATCCTGGAAAGAAAAGGGGTTTAGAATTGGGAAAGTTTGCATTAGGCCACTAAGAAGTCAAGAGTTTGCATTAATGGTTCTTGTGTGAGTTTTACCAGCTTTAGTTTGTCTGTGACACAAAAGTTAAGTTCCTGCTGAGAATTGCAGTTCAGTAAGGCCTGATGTTTATTTTCTTTAACTACAAATAACACAGAGTGTGTGAGTGAAGTAGGTTTATTATACTGACATATATTTAAATTTCTTAGAATTTACATTTCATTATTTAGTATTATTTTATTTATGCAACTCTATCTTCAGTTTGTTTTATTTGGAGTTCAGTCTGTAGTCCCATATTTTCTTTTTTAGGAGGAAGGTCTGCTAGATTTGTTTCTTCAATAGTTCTTTTCCTGTGTGTTTTTTGAGTGTAGAGGTGGTGCAAATCCTAGATGCTGGATTACAGGACTTTTTCTGTAACAGAACTCTGCTTCTGGAAAAAAAAAAAACAAGATCAGTAATACATATGTGTGAATATATGTATGAAAAGAGAAGTCATTCTTGGTTACACACAATTTAATCAACATGAAAAGGATGCTGCTGTTCATTCACAACATAAAGCCAAAGTATGCGTAATACATTGTTTAAACTCGTGCTTTCTTCTTTGCCTTGCTACTTGTCAGTATTTGTCGTCCCTGTGATATAAAAATGCATGAAGAATGGATATGAAGAATTACCATTGGATCTCCTTTATCCATGAGGTTCAGGTGAGAAACACTTGATGATGTATATCCTGCATCTGTGGTAACAGATAGCTGGTACTAAGTGAGGATTGAAGTAGTTAAATGTTTTGTGTGTAAGAAGAGTTAAATAACCCAGTAGATTGATCCCAGATCCTCTCTATATTTCTATTTAGTACAAATTCTCAAGATGACAATGGCCAGGTTGCCTATGAATGTAGATGCCAATGTGCCTATGAAGAAATTGGTCTGAGGTGCTGTTGAAAGTAACTTTGGTTTGTCTGGATGCTTTCCTCTTGGAATTCAGAAGCTTAGACAGCAGTGAGTGTGTCTTGCTCCTGTACAAAGTTGCTTTATGCTTCAAACTTCCAAAATATTTTCCAAAGTTACTGCACATGAACTCACTGATGACTTTCTGATAAGATCTGTATTGAATTCTTCCTAGGAGGAATACAGAGAAACTGTTCGAGCGTGCAGGGATGGGGCTAGGAAGGCCAAAGCCCGCCTGCAGTTGACTCTAGCAAAGGACTTGAAGGGGAACAAGAAGGGCTCCTACAGGCATGTCAGCAGCAAAAGGAAGAGCAGGAAAAATGAGGGCGTGCTGCTGAAGGGGGCAGGAGAGGCTGAGGTACTTAATGCCATCTTCACCTCAGCCTTTACTGGTGAGTTTTGCCTTCAGGAGTCCCAGGCAAGGAAGACTTGCCCTTGGATGTGGAAGACCAAGTTAGGGAACATTAAAACAAAATGGACATATGTGAGTCCATGGAACCTGATGGAATGTACCGATGAGTGCTGAGGGAGCTGGCTGGTGTCACTGCAAGGCCACTTTCAATTATCTTCTGAAAGGTTGTGATGATTGGGCGAGGATTCTGAGGGCTGGAAGAAGCAAAAATCGATCCTGTCTTTGAGAAAGTCGAGAACAGCCAGCCATCCTCACCCTTGATCCCTGTGATGGAGCAAATAGTTCTGCAAACCATTTCCAAACATGTGAAGGACGGGTGATTGAGAATAGCCAGCATCAATTTATGAAGGGGAAATCATGCCTGACCAACCTGATCACTTTCTGCAGTGAAATGACTGGTATCAGTGAATGAGGGGAGAGCAACAGATGTTGTTTGTGTCAACACTGGCAAGGCTTTTGACTGTCTTCTCTGGCATAGAGTCATTGAATGGTTTGGGTCGGAAGCGACCTTTAAGTGTCCAACCCCCCTGCCATGGGTAGGGACACCTTCCACTGGACCAGACTGCTCAGAGCCCCATCCAACCTGGCCTTGAACACTGCCAGGGAGGGGGCATCCACAGCTTCTCTGGGCAACCTGTTCCAGTGCCTCACCACCCTCAGAATAAAGAATTTATTTCTTAGAACTAATCGAACTCTACCCTTTTTCAGTCTAAAGCGATTACCCCTTGTCCTGTCACTCCATGTGCTTGTAAACAGTCCCTCTCCAGCTTTCTTGTTGGCCCCCTTCGGGTACTGGAAGGCTGGTAGAAGATCTCTCTGGAGCCTTCTCTTCTCCAGGCTGAACAGCCCCAACTCTCTCAGCCTTTCCTCATGGGAGAGGTGTTCCAGCCCTCAGATCGTTTTTGTGGCCCTCCTCTGGACCTGCTCCAACAGGTCCATGGCTCTTCTGTGCTGAGGCCCCCAGAGCTGGACACGGGACTCCAGGTGGGGTCTCACCAGAGTGGAGTAGAGGGGCAGAATCACCTCCCTCAACCTGCTGGCCATGATGCTTTTGATACAGCCCCAGATATGATTTGCCTTCTGGGCTGTGAGCGTGCACTGCTGGCTCATGTTGAGCCTCTCATTCACCAGCGCTCCCAAGTCCTTCTCAGAGCTGCTCTCAGTCCATTCTCCACCCCAGCCTATATTTGTGCTTGGGATTGCCCCGACCCATGTGCAGGACCTTGCACTTGGCCTTGTTGAATTTCAGGAGGTTCACACAGGCCTGTCTGTCCAGGTCCCTCTGGATGGCATCCCTTCCCTCCAGTGTGTCGACTGCACCACACAGCTTGGTGTCATTGGCAAACTTGCTGAGGGTGTGCTCAGTTCCACTGTCCATGTTGCTGACAAAAATGTTGAACAACGCCAGTCCCAGTACAGACCCCTGAGGAACGTCACTGGTCTCCACTTGGACGTAGAGCCATTGACCACAACTCTTTCAGTGCATCCTGATAGACAAAGTGATGAAGTGTGGACAGTGAGATTGACGGGCGACTGGCTGAACTGCTGGCGCGCCAGGTCTAACCAGAGGCAGCCATTAGTGGTGTATTCCGGAATCACCACCGGGGCCAGCACTGTTTGGCATCTTCGTTAATGACCTGGATGACCGGAAAGGATGCACATTCAGCAAGTGCCAGAAAGGTATGGGCTTAGTGGACCGAGTCCAGTGTAGGGCCGCTGAGATGATTGTGGGACTGGAGCATGTGTCATGTGAGCAGGGGCTGAGAGAGCTGGCACTGTTCAGCCTGGAGAAGATGATCTTACCAATGTGTACAAATACCTTGTGGAAGGAGTAAAGAAGATGGAGCCAGACTCTTCCCAGTAGTACCTGATGACAGGGCAAGGGGCAGTGGGTACAGACTGAAATACAGGAAATTCCATTTAAACATAAGAAACACTTTTTTATGTGCGGGTGATTGAACACTGGCACAGGTTGCTGTAAGAGATTCAAAACCCATCCCTGAGCACCCTGCTCTGGCTGGCCCCGCTCTGAGCAGAGGGTCAGAGTGGGCAAGGGGCTCTGCCAAGGGGCCTTCCCACACTGCCATGCTGAGGGGCTGTGCTCTGGGAATCTAATGCTGTGTGCTGACCCTTCACAAACGTGGGCAGGAGTGAAAAGTCAGCTCTAGCATGAAGTGCAGAGAAGATGCTTCCTCGCTGGTGCTAGGAAATGAAAGGGCATAGAAAAATTATTCATCATGCTACTTTGCATTTCTCACTGTAGATGTGATTTTGTAAAATGAAGACTTTGAACACTGTGAGAAGAGAGTCCAGTCCATGTAGCCAGTTTTCACTATTCATGGTACTGTATTTTATGTCGAGCTGTTTAGACTCTGGAAAAATTATTTTCTAGCAGTCGATCAATTGAACATGGAATAATGTCATTAGTGTGTTGCAAAGGGAAGGAGAGGCTGTTTGACTGCTAACTGCTTAACTTTGGACACTGAATCTTACTTACTCATTCTTTCAGGCTGGGAGGTGGAATATGCTACTGCAGACTTTTCTTGGTCGTGGTGTTCCTTGCATAGGTTTCTTCTAGTAGCTGCGTGAAATCTATCTGTTGTATTGCATCATGTCCTTCTTAAAGGATATAGCTAGTGATTAAAGAGAAAAATTAGTAGTGACTTTGGTAATAAACTTGGGTTTATGTTTTACACACAGTTAAATATCCAGTTGGACTTGAGCCTAGGAATAAAATAAAATAATTTAGACCTATAATTTACTGAAGCTGAAAAAAAATTAGAAGTATTGTTTCATTAGCTTCTGTATGTATTCTACAAAATTAAGTTTTTCCACAAAAAGAATCTTAGATAATGTGTGCATCTGACTGGGGGGGAGAGAGAGAATGATAGGAAATCCAAGAGAGGATATACATATATGTTCATGTTGAGAAGGGAATACTCCTTGGCGATTCCCGTTATCTTTTACCACTTCTAGTGGCATGACTTTTTTTCCCTTTTTCGACTGACTTGTGTGATTTTCCTCTTGGGTCAGCAGGAGAGCAATTTCTTAGAACAGGGAGGTAGTACAGTAAATCCATTGTGCCTCTAGGATGTATTAACTTCAAAAGATGATGCTTCAGTCTTGTTGCTAAAGTCAGACAGAATCTAGCCTGCTTGTTTTTGTTTCTCTGGCTCCAGTGTGATTCTATCTTGCAAAGGCATGGTCTAATTCCTTTCAAGTGAAAAATATTGAAGCAGATTTGTTTCAATGAAATTGATACCTCTGGCAAGTTGGATCTGTATCAGATGACTGTGCCAAGGATGGGAATCTCAAAGTTTAAGGAGACAAAAGAAAACAAAGAATTTTTTCAATTACAGTTCAATTTTAAAAAATTATAGCAAGCTTAACTTAAAATTACATGTGGGTTGAAAGTGGAGTTGCTATTGTGTTAATTTATTTACTGAGATGAGCAGTAATATTCTGAGATTTTCCTTCACACACATGACATTCATATTTGGCACTGCTAAGCATTCCTATCTCCAAGAATTTTTTTTTTTTTCCCCAGCACTTTTTTTGCTTCCTGGAGTGAAGGAAAAGCAACTTGAGTACTTTTGCATCCTTTTTCCTTTAGTTGCCCTCTAATTGCGTGTAACTAGCTCTAGTTAACTGGTTAAGAGATTCTGATCAAGTTTTAAAGAAAATTTTTGAAGGGTCAAGACTGAAAGGATCAGTGCTGTTTCATCAGGGCAGGCTCTGATAGCTTTGCTGAGGTTCAACAAATGCAGTGATGTTGCAAGTTGACAAAGAATTCATTTGAGTAATAAATATTATAGAACTGAGGTTTGTAATTGCATTTCACTGATTTTTCTTCCTTTTTTGCTACTTTTCCTCAAATGTCTTACTAGATCGTGGAAGCCTTTTTTGTGGTGTTCTCCATATAAACAGATACTAAGTACTTTGTTCTTTTAGAAGGCTTTGCTTTCTCTTTTTATTCTCTGTAGGTCTCCCCTCTGGGTTGCCTACTGATTGTCAAAAACTCTGAGCATCGGAGTTAGCATAGCAGGAAGAATACAAACCAGCTAGAACAGTGACTTCTCAGCCTTTAGCATGGGGTCTGCAACTGAATCACCGTTGGGTGAGAGGTGAAGGACACTTCTGAAAAAACCACCACCCCAAAACTAGGAAACAGGAAACTAAAAAGGATGTAGTACTTAAAAGATGACTTGTGACCTTTGTGGAAAGGTAGCTGTCTGTTAAATTTTTAATTGCTGAAGTAGATAAAAGAAGAGGGCAGCAATTCTTAGGGAATAGGCCTGTGTAACTGACCAACGCTTGGTCGCTCTGGGCGCGGGGACGTGCCCTGTTGGTTGCAGGCCAGACAAAAGATCTATTTGCTGTAGTGTGGAGCGTTGGCTGGTTTAAGAAAGAAATGCAAAACTTTCCTGCTGTTGAGCTGTCCCTTCAGCCGACTCTGGTGTGAACCAGAGTCAGTGACGGTGGTGGTGGAGACGAGCAGCCAGGCACAAGCACAGGCCATTTTGAGAGGGACGGGGGGCTGCGGTACTGCATCGCTGCCCGGTGGGCCTGTAAGACTGATGGTTCTCCGCTGAGAGAGATAAACAATGGCAGTAAAGAGAGTTGGGAATACAGATAAACATTGATACTGTAAAGTGAATATTCAATCCTGCTTTGTTATGGTAGGCTGGTATGGCAGTTTTGCAAAGCTACACTTTGCTCAGTGGAGCTGTACATGCAGTTGCAAGGAATAGGAAATTTCCCTTAAGGAACCTCTGGGTAAGAGTGGTTTCTCAGCCCGTTGTGATGTGGTAACTTTATGATATGCTGGCAGCAGCCAGCATTCCCTCATCCACTGTGTTTGCTCTTCCAGTCTACCTTTTCTTGGAAAGGCAGGAGTGTAAGCAGTAGCACAGAGAATTTCTTCGAAAGTTGCACTGGAAACTAAAATTTACCTCCTTAACATACGTACAATACCTTACACTATGACTTAATTTTATTGTTTGGAAAAATGATTATGTGATTTCTTGTTCTTACATGTAGGATATATTAAAAAAAACAATTGTGCCATGGGTTGTAATTTCCTTACAAATTGAAGGGAGAAGTTTTGAAGTTAAAAATCTAGATAATCAGAGCACTGTTGTAGAAACAGTTGCCCATTGGAAACCAACACTACATCCCAGCACAGATATCTTTAAAAGAATATTTGAGACCAGAAAGAGGAAACAGTCTAGGAGACAGTGTTCATTATTATTAAATGCAAAGTGAAAGTCATGAAATATGAACTTTGTTTCAGATAGGCAAGAATTTACAAAGGAGGAAACTTTTATAGCTATCGTGAGGAAAAAGAAATAACTTGCGTTTTAAGCTTACTTCTGTCACTGTGCCATTCTCTGCATTTAGTGAACAAGTATCTAGAAATAGCCAGGAATCAGTTGGTATTCCAGAAAATGAGCAGTGTTTTAAGCTTCAAGGAGGGATGTTTGAAATTGCAGGAATTTCTGAATATCTCTTTTGCTGTTCTCTTAAAGAAAGAATTTGGATGTACATTTGAATCTGGATTTCTTAAAGTGAATATCAGTCTGGTCTATAAATTTTGAAGTATGTTGTAATTGTCATCACATAGCTAACAGTTAAGAAAACCCCACGATCTAAAGAGAACAAATAACCAGTGCTTACTGTTGGACTTGCAGCAAAATCCCCTCTCTCTCAGAAAAATGCAGCTGGCTGTAGCTGCCAGCTAGTGTACAAACAGAACCAAGAGAGGGAACAGCTGCGCTCTGAAAAACAGCAGAGCTCAAAGGCAGCAGCACCCACCTCTGTTCCTCTGGTGTTTGGTTTTAGGCTAGAATTACATATTTTGGGGTGATTTTACATATGGAAGTAAGCTTTTCTAGGTGATCTGTAGGGTTAAAGATTTCTCGACTGAAAACAAAAAGTAATGTTATGTTGGTTTTAAGACTATCTTCATCCTGTTTTTTCTTACCTTGATGCTTGTAGCATTTCTGATGCATTTCTGTGACAGTCACTGTCTGTTGGGTGGGGATTGTAGGTCCGGTGTCCTGCAGTCAGCATCCCTGCTGCTGCCTGGTGGGTATGTGTTGGCCGAAAAGGCCTGATGCCTTCACCTGGATTAGAAGGAATATCATCCAGGAATAGGTGGCGGCGGCCTAATAAAACATTTCTACTTGGCGGCCTTCCTCGTGGTGGGAAGTGTGACCCCTTCGTTAAAGAGCAAATAGTATGTGTCACGTTTTGGTGAAGACTGCAGCTGAATTTGCATGTGGCACATTTAAAACAAGAGAGCAAATTGTGACTAAAATTAAGGAAACTACACTGCCAGAAAAATGTAAAGCGGTCAGTATAACGAGTGAGAATTATGAAGGTGTACATTCCTGCAGCTTTTTGTGTACGTCATGGTGGGCCAAGTATCACTCTGTAGCTCACTGAAAGGTACTTAAAGCTTGTCCGTATGGGAGGAAGTTTTTTACAAACTGGAAACTCGTGACTAACCAACTTGTAGTGAATATAAATTCAATACTGCCATAAAATCTGACTTCCAAAGACCGCTTTAAGTGACTCCAAGTTTTTATATAATATTATGGCTGTCAGTTATTACTGAGAACTGACAGCACTTTTTTGCTATTCTGTGTTTTGTTCCAGATACCACAGGATACAGCATCTTATTTTTGAACTCCATGAAAATAAGCTTAAGGCTTTATTTGCTCCTAGCCAAAAGAGCATTTATTTCCTGTTTGTTATGTTTTAGCCAATGCACTGTATTTTAGAAAGGATGTAACACTGGCATTTTATAGATAGGGTGAATATAATTTGTCATGCAGGAAAAAAATTGTATAGATTGTCTTAATTTCTGAAGTGGTAACTTGTTTCTGGGTGCATGTTACAAAGTTCTGGTTTACTGAGGGAGCAGGGCTTACTCCTCCCAGGAGTTTATGGCGTTTTGTTTTCTACATAAAACCTGGTAATTTTCAAGGGCAAGACAACTGCAACTTGTTTGCTGTTTTTGGAAACTTGAGTGCTGCTGTTGCCAAGCATACAAAGTAGTGTTTTACACTGTTTTTTTGACAGGGACACTAGCATGCAGCCAGGATCTGTCTGTTTGCTCCTTCACTGATGCCTTGCTCCTGCAAAGCCTTTCCTCGCTGGGAAGGTGAAAGGCAGAATCTGTGTCCAGGCTCACTGCCCTGGGGTCCATCACGTCACCTGGCCACAAGGCACCTTCTGGTCAGAATAGTGGTCCTCATCACTGGCTGTAGTTTTGAGCACGGTTTGTCTGATGTACCAACATGAATGTTCCCCAGTAGATGGAGAAACATTGCTATCATGGCCCTTGGTAACACATCTTGTAAAGGACATGGCAAAATAGTCATCTGAGTTTAGTAGCACCTTCTGTGAACATTAGATACATTCATATAATTAACTAAAAGTGTATTTCAATTGATAGTGTCCTAAGTGGGTCTTGTGGGGTCACATTAGGTAGTTTGGGACAAAAAGAATACTCAAACTTATTTTTAATTAACACCATCTTAGCGGGGAGCAAGGCAGCTGTAGCAGCACACAAGCAAGGTTGAAGAATAGAGAAAGAGAACATAGGCAGTAGCAAGATAAAGCTTTGAAGGTTTTCCAGAAATTGTAGCAGTTTAGATTTGTTCATATTTTAGTTCACAGGTTTTTTTCTGTTGCGTCGGAGCTCTGGAGCTGTAGTAGTTGGTGTATTTTGTCTGTACTTGGGTTGTCGCATGCGCTCAGTTGTTTTCTTCTGACATTCTGAAAATGTGATGGCTCCTTGGGTGGGCATCTTTGACAAATTAGAAAGAGCTTCAGTTTTGTGAATTGATATCAAGAATGCGATACAGATTTTTGTGTTAAAGCTTCTGGTAATAACGAACAGATGGAAAAAAACTAGAAATGTTTAAAAACCAAATTAAACAAAGCAGATGCAGGAGAATATTGTTTTGGACATGCCATACCCATGTCTTCTGGTAGTTGCAGGCCACGTAATGATCATGTGGGCTGGTGAATGTCTCCTGTAGAACTGGAAGTGGCGTGAAGGGTGCGAAGTAAAACCAGCTTCCCTCAGGGTACGGCAGTGGTGTGTGTTGGGCTGGGGAGGTCGCCCTGTAGGAGCTGTGATTCTTCTGATAGGGCCAATGACTTACTTAGGAAATAAATATTATGTGAAAATACTGAATTGTGTTAGCTGAGTAATACTAGTTAGACGGATGCTGAATCATCTGTGCTGACCATTACAGAATGACAGATGCCACCATAGGCTGTGTGTAGCTCCTATGCTGTTGAATGCTACAGTCAACATTGAAAACGGCTTGAAGGTTGTCAGACTAAACACACAAGGGCTTTGTGGTTTATTGACCAGAAGGTGTTCATTCAGCTGTACCAACAGGGGACCTAAGCTACGAACAAAATCCTCACCTTCCTCCAAAACATATGAACCCCCCTCTGCAAGATTCTCAGTCTGCTCTGGGCTCCGACTGAGGGTCTAGAGCCAATACCTCTCGCAACAGCACTGACTGCATTTGGACCAGCACCCTGTAGTTCTACGTTAGCTANTTTTTGGGGGGTGTGTTAGAATAAGTTGTCGCGTATTGCAGTGTTTCTGGAAGCTGTGGACAAGGCCCTGGGGGTGTGGAGGTCAAAAAGGGTGCTGTTTCATGCGACACCTGGATACCTGCACCGGCCCTGAAACACACCCGTGGGTGTGTGTCGTCCCTTGCCAGCCTAAGTCGTGGAGTTACCAGTGATGAACTGATAAACTAACTAAACAAATTCACTGGTTTACTTTGTGAGATAGGGAAATAAACTGTGCATTGGCTAAATTAAGAATATGTAAACTATATTTACGTACGTTTATCTTTAACTTTGTGTTTGATTTAGATGTAAATGTTGGGAGGCTGCACACTTGTGATTTTTCTAAACAATTAATCTCCTGCCTCTCAAAAGGGACACTCTGGCCTTAATTATGATACCGGATCCCATCTGTCCTAGCTGGTTGCATCATGCTGCTTCAAATTGTGTTAACACTTGAATGGGAAAGTAAATGTTTACTAGGTTGTTTGGCGTGATGATAAATAAACTGGAATTTGAAATTCAAGAAATTAGTAACATTAACTGAGTCCTTGCTGCAGATCTTGGAGAATGGCATTTACAAAGGCTGGAGATGGGAAGTTAAGTTAGATTTCGGAGGTGCTTTTTAGGTCTGTTGAAAACTGATTGCAACAAGCTGCCAGGTTCCCCAGGAGTGCTGCCTTTGTCTTTTGAACTCCGCAGACATTTTAGTGCATTATATGAAAGCGTTGAAAATAAGTGCATCGAACAGTAGCTTTGTGGAAGCATTCGCAGCATAAAGCTAAGAGTGTAAAACGCAGCATGTGCATCTTCCCCAGATGCCGAGAACCTTTGCAGTACTGTGTTTAAGATGTTTTGTTTAGATTTTTCCTGTATGTCAGAGCTGTGGACATTTTAGGAATTTCTGTAGAAACAGTGCAGAGGAGGAAGACATGATTAGAGGCTTGGGATGGGGGACACAACCCACATTCTATGTATGCCTCTACTGCTGGATATATTTGGTACGTTGTTTAAAATACCTTACCTTTATTTTCCCTGTCGATAAGCATATGGGCTAAGCTATTTGTTTTTGAATAGTAAGCCACACTGTGGTGGTTCTGAAAGTGTAATTACTGGAAAGGCTCTGAAGCTAATCAAACCTACTCTTTTGGCGTTGTTGGAGTTGGACCAAAATAAGCAGCTTTTAATAGCAGCTTTTAATAGCAGTTATCAGCAAACCTGCCTATTTAGAAGTAGTTGACTTTATCTCTTATACTTGAATTTAAAATTCAACTGAAATTTCAAGATGATGTGGCATAATTTGCTGAAGATACGAGGGTGGATTTTTTTCTATTTGTTTGCTCTTGTTGCGTTGCCACGAGTAGAAAGTTGCAAAGAAGCCAAAAAAAATCTGATGCTGAACCACTTCCAAATTTGATTTGTATATTCAGCGGCATAAGTGAGGCACCAAGTTTGAAGAGACATTCCACCCATCTCATGGGAATGCTGCTTATCAGCAACAGAGTGCGGAAGCTGCCGTTTGCCAAAAGTCCGCAGTGAAGAAGTTCAGTTCCTCTATTGAGTGTTTGTGGATTAAGCCCAATTATTAGAAATCATGTAGCTTGTAATGTTTTCTTGTTACAGGCAACTGGTTTTTTTAACGCAGATCACCGTACATCATTTGTTACAGATTGAAAAGAATAAAGAAGTGCAAGTTAAAGAGAGAAAAAATTGGTGGTAAATGTTTTGGAAGTCTCTGAAGTGAAGATCAGTGCCTCTAGCTCCCAGGTAGCTGTGGCTCTGCAGTGCATTTGGTACCAATTGATGCCTCTGTGCGTTGATTGAGCTGTGAAGTGAAAGACGGGATTGCGGGTGGGGGGGTGATCTTGTGCTGAATCCCTCCTCTGTCTGTTTAGACGTGTGGCTGGAGCAGTAAGCTGTGAACACAGGTGGCCACAGTAACAGCATGGAAACTTTTGGGTGCAGGTCCTTCAACTCCTACAGTTAGCTGAAGTGAAAACTCTCCCCTCCTTCTTAGCAAGTGTTTTTTTGTCATCATGGATCACTACTTTTTTAAAGGGCTGAGCTTGCAAATAGATTTGAAACTGCAGAGAGAGGTTTGTAAGATAAAATACTGAGGCACCCTTAAAGATCCAGCTCTAGGAACGTGCTGAGCCATGTTCTTGTACATCTCGCCTCAGTGCACTTTCTCTTTCATGTTCCCTCTGTGTCCAGTGTCGTTTGAAAGCTTACCTCCTTTTGGAGCGTTCCTGATCCCAGCTTGCATACTCTGCCAACAGCGTGAGATTATGGAGGGAGTTGGAGGGGCTGGGTGTTGCCCAGCAGCTGAAATCCCTGCCCTTGTGTTGTCATCTAAGATTATGCATGAATCCATGAACAAATGAAGATTACAGGTTTGTTCATAAATGCTGTGTTCGAGGATGTTTTTATGGACACCAGCTATACTGGGGGAAAAAATAACCGATAATATCAGCTAGATTGTCAGGCTGCCACACTGCAAGGAGAAAATTGAAAAACGCTACCTGAAGAAGTCTCAAGTGCTGTTTGCTTTCTCTTGAGCTAGAGAGTTGCGAGCTATGTCAAACAGAAAGCAAAGCTAGGAATACAGGAGGGAGGGACCCTAAAATCCAATCTCCTGCTACTGTGAGCAACTAACCTCCTATAATCCATTTTAAAAATGTTTTAAAAGTATTTAGGTTTGTTAACTTTTGCGTTCTTTCTGAAAGCTTGTTACCAAACAACACTGCTCTGACGCGTAGAAAATTCCTCTCATTTCCAGCTGAAACTTTTCACTCTGGCATCTTTATTCATCTTTGTTCTTGTGCCACAGTCTTTTTGTCATTTAAATAGCTCGTGTCCCTCTGAGCCTGTAAAAGCTAATGTAGCCCTTTCATGTGAAGAAAAACAGCACTTTCAGTTTCTGGCAGGACTCCCTTCTTTCCTCTGATGGTGCTAGTAACGCTTCTTGCACCTGTTACAGGGTGAATTACTCTTTGTGGAACAAAATGTGCAAGAGTCGTTCACGGTTTTTTATGTACAGTTTCACGCAAGACATTGTTCTGTGGTGTTACTGCTTCCATTCCTCCACTGGGCGTAACCTTCGTGATGCACACTGTGCTCCGGTCTGCCTTAGCTTAACATTCATTATCATCTTTTGGTAGATATGGACACGTTAATCTGTATCCATTGTTTCCAGGTGAAAAGCTCCTGTCCTGTTAGGGAGGGTCCCTCAGTCTGTGGTTTTGTACTGTTCAGTTCCACCTCATTTCTGTTATTCTGATCCTCAGCATCACCACAGTTCTCCATAGACCAACTTGTAATCCTTCTCTGCTGACAGTTCCTTCCAGCTTCGTGTCACCAGGAAGCTTCGTTATAGCTGTCCTAACCTTGGCCCCAAAGTAATTACCGAAATTATGCCACTCTGATCATAGTCTGCAGCATGTCCAAAGTAAGGTTTGTGCAACTTTTGGTTCTTATTATACAAACTTCTGTCTTTCTTGGGCAGAAATGTTTAAGTTCGGGGCAGAGGGCCAAATTCTGTTGTGCTTTGGTTTAGTGTTGATCTCCAGTTTTTATGAGAAACTAACAATTCTGCATTTCTTCAAGTATCAGACTGATATTAAACAAGCCCTTCCCTCTAAATTTGGCATTTCAGTTCCTTAGAACTTCAAATGTATTTGTAAAATATGAACACACAACTGGAAATTATGTAAGTAACTGGATAACTGTTACTTTCCCCTCTATTTCATGTATGTGTTCTGTCCCATTTCTGAAGATGCTGTGTGGCAGCTTATGTGTGAGGTCCAGTGCATTCCTTCCACAACCCTGGCAGAGCTTGCAGGAGACCAAATCCAGGATAAAAGGATGAGATTCATGCATGGGTGATTGCTGTGACTGGATCTTAAATGACCAGTCAAGTCAGAAGTTATTTCTTAAGCAGTAATATCAAATGTTTGGAAATTCCCAATGTTGTTGGCTTTTTTTAATTGGAAAAATCTAATAAACCACTGAACTACAGGTATTTAATATTTTTTCTGATTCAATTTAAAAAATATTCAAGTGATATTTCTCACAAATCTCTGTTGCAGGGAGCTTAGTTTTGTAGTCCACAGTCTTACAAGATCATGATAAAGAACAAGATTGCTGAACTAACTCAGTGTAAGTAATTCTTTTCTGTTATAGCAATTTCGAAGTATGTGGTTTAGAGTTGAGGTTGAAAAGTTTTATACCATCGTGTGTTGAAAAGTCTTCTTGATGGCATGGAGCCATTCCAATGGTTGCTATAAATCTGTGAATTTATTGATTTATTTTGTGAATAAATACTGTAAGTAAAATCTGTGTGTTAGGTGTAAGCTGCTTACCTTTCCCTTTCCATGTGCCAGATATAGCGCATTTGACTCTGGATGTTATTAGCTGCCTTCAGAAGACTTTGTTCACAGAAAAAACATATGGAGTCATTTATGTGAGATTTCAGAGTATCTTTCCACCATTTAAAAATGTGATATACTTCTAACTGTTGACCTCTGTCTCCTCCTATATTTTTGTATGTCTGCTAAAGCAAATGACCTGTAATGATGAGGATAGATGTTTCTACCCTGTAAAACCCGTGAGATCCGATCTATTAGGCAAAAGAAGGGCTGCACATCTGCAAGAGAAACTTTCTGTAGAGTTTTACCATGTGTGTGGTCTGTTTTCCCTCTTGGAGTTTTCCAAGGTTGCCAAAGTACCTGAGCGTTTTGTTGCAATGGAAAGCTTTCTGACGTTTTCCTGTGCTGGAATTAGGCAGCATCTGCCCCTGAATTTGGAGGTAGAGGAAGAACTAGGGTGAGTTTTGTGCTGAGGCAACGAAGCCCTGCTGAAAAGACTTGCAAGCAGGTTTTGGGCAAGATTGGCCTGAATTGCGCTAATCAGGCTGGAGCCCTGGGGTGGCTGTATCTGTTCTTGTTCCTCCTATTGAATTAAGCAATTGATAATAACATGGCGATGGGCTGCTTGGAAAGCAACATCTGCTGTTTGAAAACTTTCTAAAATGCCCTAAGTGTACTGGTTTTGCTTTCTTATAGCAATTGTTTCTGTCTCTTAAATGGGAAGAAGTTTGCCTGGATGCTGAGAAGTGCACTAAGCGTTTTGAAGTACTTAAGCAGTCTGCTCAGTGCTGCTGAAACAGCTGCCAGTTTGTCCGATCCGGTGCTCCTGCACTCAGTCCTGAGCAGGTGGTTACGCCAGCTGGTAGTGCCTTACCTGATGCAGGGAATTTATTTACAAAGTCGATTTAGGCCATATTGAAAGAAATAGTAGCTTACACAAACAATTTATATTCTTAATGTGATCATAGGTGCGTAGGAAAGCAAATGTCAGATAAATGTTTTCTGGAAGGTACAGAATTCAAGAAGAGGCTTCTTTATGAGAATCTATTTGCAATGGCACCTGTACAGACATCCAGTGTGATGGATGGTGCTTGGTGTATTTATCCTCTGGAAATCCAGTTCTCATTTGCCAGGAGTTCCAGTGGGTGAAACGGGTTCCCCATGCCAGGACTCCTTCTAAGAGGCTGAGTGGAGTGAAGCAGACCCATAAAGTAAAGGGATGATAGTGTGTATCAATACCATTGCCTTTTTTGTTCTCCCTGGTCGTCTTCTCAGCTCTTGCTGTGCATGGATGGCCATCAAGCACCTGTCTTGAACAGAATGGATGGCGGATCAAGACTCAAGGTGGGATAGAAATTGGAGGAGTGATCCTGCCTTACAGTGAGCTTCCTTGGTGGATTTTGCTGACGCTCCTGGGTAAATGTATTTCAGTCTAAAATGGCTTAATATGCAGTTGTCTTTGTGAAGCAATGTAGGAGAAGCCAACCGTCTTGTATCTGGAATTCTTCATTTTATTCTAGCCTGAAACTGACAGAGCTAAGCAAACTGTGAAAAATGACACGGTGTCATACTTCAGATATTTTATGTGAAGTTGCATTAAAGTAGAATTCCAATAACTTTCACAATACCTCTCAAAGCTCAGAGTTGAGGGGGGTAAAAGTGTTACAGTTCCTCCCTGAGAAACCCAACTGACAGTTTTGCCATTCAGTACAGCACTGGAGGATGTCAGCTGCTTATCCCTTCCCCTAACCTTGTGAAAAGTATAGTTTATTCCCAAATAACTTGTATTTTCCTTATAATAAAATAGGAAATTGGGTTAAAGTTGTAGACATTAACAGTTTGTCCTCTTTGATATACCTGAGTAATTGGCCTGCGAAGGATTAAGATGCAGGAGAGTCATGAGGGAGCATTGCCCAAAATGTGTGGTAAGGTCAATAGAAAACAATAACTGGAAAAAGATTTAGTCTAGAGACTTTTCCCTCAGCTAAGTTAGTGAAAACAGTGAAGATCCTGCTGTTTTTCCTTGTGTTTAAATTTTGCTTAGAGGATTTAACGGGGGGCAATATGAACTGATTGTGTGACATACTGGAACTTCAGGAGTACAAGACAGAGGAGATGGCTCTGCAGCTTAAAGCGTAAGAACCAGGGAGAGTCACTGCTTTACTAATTAACTGGTAGGACAGACAGAGGAAAATACTGGGGTTTATTGCATTTAGTTTCATATCTCAATGCAGAAGTAAGAAGGCTAAACTGGAGAAGGCTGGAGAGCAAACAATGCCATCTGTATGCATCTTTCAGGATGCATCTGAATTAAAACCTGTTGGTATCTTTAATGCTTAAGATTAACAAAATGACTGAAACAGTAGGAAATTCAGGATAGGATTTGCTGGTTTTTAGAGCTCATGTTGTGATGTGTATGCCATATGACCCAGGTGATCAGATAAATCTCAAACTCAACACGTGTGGATGGATTTTGAGGAATTGCCAAGACAGCCTTCCTTATTCAGTGGTGACTGTGCAGTTTTAGCTCATGGGGAAATGGATAATTTTGTTTTGATTGATGAAGCTGGATGGAAAGCTTTGTTCCAGTACTTGCGGGTACTGTGGGTGTCTAAACTTGCAAGTTCAGACAGAAATGCCGTGGAGCTGTGTGGTTCAGATCATGTTGCAAGGAAGACTTAGGTATACAGTGAAAGTGAGAAAAAGTAATAGCAAGATCCTGGGTTTTAAGGGTGTCCGAGAAGATCCACTGTCATTCAGGAAAGGGAGAAAATGTGGCTATATTGCTCGGAATATGGATAAGTATGTTTGTCATGTAATAAGCTTAGTGCCGTGGCAGAATGCTACAGTTCTACTGAAGAGGAGAAGAATAAGAGAATAATCTGCTGTTTCCTTAAGCTTTCTTTAGTTAATTTGGTAATGCATATACTAATCCAGGATAATGAGCTCAAGCTCTTTGCTAGTGCACTGAGACTGATGCAATATCAGGGTGGCTTGTTTCCAGGACTAGCTGGATGCCTCCGGCGGGACCTCACTGGGCAGTGTAAACGTGACCCGAGAGCTTTCTGGTTGTCTGGGCAGGCTACATGTCAGTTCTGGTGAGTGCGGCGATCATCGCATAGGAAAAAGCAGTATTTTGTTTGCTTTCTCCTAGGTACAGTCTGCCTTTCTTTGGCTGTATGATTGATTGCTGACATGAGGAATATCATTATCATGGCTGTAGCCTGCAAGTCCAGCCCTTCATGATGGCTAATGGGAGCGTCTGTTTGGGTCTCTCTGTGTAACTCATTCAGTTAAAGGGAATGACGGAAAGCAGTTGAGGTCTTTAGCGTTTGTCCACTGCTTGTCCTTGGAAAGAGCCTGTGATCCTAAATCCCTCTCCCTCACATTAAATAGTTCTTCATCAGACCAGATAGCACTTCTCATGCAAAAAAAAGCTTGAAAGGTTTCCATATCTGTATTCATGACACAGACAAATTAACATTTAAAAATTATTATATGTGGAGTTACTCGTATTTGCATAAGTTGGTACTCCAGTAGGCAGAGATCACACTAGAGATTTAGTCCTCGTTGTAACAACCTTTAAAGTGTTTGAGCATGTACAACTTCTGCTTTTGCATTCTTGCTTCCTTACATTCAGGGAGAAGGATTTAAACAGCAGTGAATCTGCATCAGGGGTGATGCTTCTGTCAAACAGGTGAAGGCCTCCTCTCTTGAAACAAGATCTGTTCTCTTTGAAAGTTGTTATTTCTTCATAATTAGTTTTTCTGGTTTCGAGTGGCATGTTTACTTCAGAAAATGGGGAGGCTTTGAGTGCAATAGCCTTTACTGCTGTTTCTCTGAAACTTACTGTATGAAGCCAGCAGAAACCTTTTATGCTATTAGTGTGCTGGTTGCAGTTGTTTGGGAAGTAGGTCAGAGGGATTTGAAGATGCACAAAAAGATGAGAGCTTTAAGTTGGGCTTTTCATAGTTAGGCAATTAGGTAAGAAAGTTACAATAGCAACAAAGAAGCAATAAACTATGCTGCGAGCTGGAATCCCCAGGCTGTAGAATTTCATGCCTGTGCTTGAAGGTCTTATTGTAGATTCAGATAATTTGCCTAAAATACAGGGAGTGTATAGTTATGAAAGACAGTACTTCAGTTAGTGTTTCCTAGGAGGAAGAACAATTTGAATTCTTTATTTAGGGAATACCTGTTTCAGTAATAATGCTGTCAAACTCTTATATTATGGTGGTGGGGGGAAGAGGGGGTTGAATTGGCTGTTGCAGGAGAGAGCTCACACAGATGCAGGAGATGCCAGGTGACCGAGCAGCAGAGAATGTGATACTTGCAGTGGTGGCAGATCCTCTTGGGAGGTGTAATGCCTGCCTTCCCTTCCCTTCCCTCCTGCCTACACTCTTTGTGTACATGATTCATTTCACTCACAAGGACAGAGTTACACTGAGGGCTGGAGTGGTGGTTATCGCATGGCCACTACTCTTCTAGATGTACAGATTCTGGGGAAGCATGTGAGTAGTTATAGCCATTGGAAATGGTTAGGAATAGTTATAAAATAGACATTTTGTGTTTGAAGGGATGGAAAAGTTGATGGTAGATAGTAACCTGAGAAATAGAGAGGAAAGAGAAGCCTTTACAGTTGTCCCATCCTTTCTTGTATAAGCCAAAAGATGAGAGAGGAGAAATGATCAGTTGAAGTTGAGAGAGAAATGACCTTTTGAACTTTCTTATTTTGCCACCTTCACGAAAAAAAAAAGAAGTCTTAGAAAAATGATTGATAGGTTTGCAGGTGACGACAAGTTGAGCCCTTTAATATTCTCACTACACATCTCCAGGTCCGTTACTTGGGGGTGCTGAGAGTTTTCTGCGTACGTTCCGGTCAACTGTGGAGGCAGTGAGAGCTCCTCCGTGCGGGCTGGAAAATGCTGTGGCGGGGAAGGAGCTGGGTACGTTGGTCGCACTGCCTGCTGGTTACTGCCTTTGAGTCACTTGTCTTGTTACAGACATGTCTTTGCAGTTTCTTTAAAAAGGTGGGCTCATTTATAACTGTTAGAATCTGGGTGCTCGGGGTCGTGCCGCAGATTTAGATACTGTTTGGTTTTAAGTTTTGCATTCTCTGCTAGATGCTTCATCTGCACACAGGTTGTTGTTAGACTGCAGAGACAAGAATGCTTATATTAAAAAATAAAAATGCAAATACATAAATATTGAAATTATTTTTGTTTGCAAATCTGAAAGTTACTGTGTCTCGTATCTTGTACGATCTTAACTGTGGATACTGTATGGGAGAGAGCTGTGCTGAAAATGAAAGGGATGAAATCCATAGTGCTCCACTGAGTGCTGATGTCAGGTAGAAGCCATGTGTTTGTGCATCAGTGACACTTCTGCCATGGTCACGCAGAAGTACTGGAACTGTTCTGCCTTCAAGAGATGAAAAATGTTCCATTTCTGTTGCAGGATTGATGAAGCTGAGCATTATGGGAAGGAGGGCTAAGGTTTGTTTTTGTTAGATAATGGTTATGACTGGGGAAAAAAATTTAACTTCGCTGTTAAAAAAAAAAGTTTGCTAGTTGAGATGACTGGTTTGTGAGAGTGGGATTTCTTATCAGTTCTGCAGATGTACTCAATATTTCTCTTCTCCAGTATCTCAGTGATCCTGTTTTCTTTGCTCTGCAGCTTGTACATAACCCCCTTATTTAATGCACAAGGTCAGTAGGGTGCTACGCCGAACAATATTTCCTGGCTGGCCCTCATGAAGCGTGTGCTCGCCTTGACAAGATTTATACCATCTACCACGAGCAATTCTTCACGATGAGGTAAACAAGTACTTTCGCTCCCAGGTAGCCATTAATTGCTATTGCTTGCATATAAGAGAAGAGAAGACTTCCTTTTTGCATAGGTCAGGTGTTACTTCCTGAAAGCCTACAGCACAAGACAAAGGTTTGACTTTTGAAGGTTTTTAGTTTCTAAGCAAGCAGAAATGGGACCTTGCGAGACGGGTGCAGAGATTCCTGTGCCTGGCCAGGGCCAGCGTTCCCCGCACGCGGGGCTGGGGCGGCAGCAGTGCATCACCGGAGGAGGCCCTCGTGCTGGCAGTGTGTAACAGCCGGGTGTGCCCCAGCCTGCCGTCGAGGTGATGAGCTCTTTCAATGTCAAGTGCAAGGTCCCGCACTTTGGTCACAACAACTCCATGCAACGCTACAGGCTCGGGGAGGAGTGGCTGGAAAGCTGCCCAGCAGAAAAGGACCCGGGGGTGCCAGTCAACAGCCGGCTGAACATGAGCCAGCAGTGTGCCCAGGTGGCCAAGGCAGCCAACGGCATCCTGGTTTGTATCAGGAATAGTGTGGCCAGGGGAAGTGACCTAGTAGGGAAGTGACCGTCCCCCGGTACTCAGCACTGGTGAGGCGGCACCTCGAGTACTGTGTTCAGTTTTGGGCCCCTCTCTACAAGAAGGAAACTGAGGTGCTGGAGCGTGTCCAGAGAAGGGCAACAACACTGGTGAAGGGTCTGGAGAACAAGTCTTACAAGGGGCAGCTGAGGGAACTCAGGCTGTTTAGTCTGGAGGAGAGGAGGCTGAGGGGAGACCTTACTGCTCTCTACAGCTACCTGAAAGGAGGTTGTAGTGAGGCAGGTGTGGGTCTCTTCTCCCAAGTAACTAGTGATAGGACGAGAGGAGATGACCTCAAGTTGCATCAGGAGAGGTTTAGATTGGATATTAGGAAAAATTTCTTTACTGAATGAGTTGTCAAGCATTGGAACAGGCTGTCCAGGGAGGTGGTAGAGCCACCATCCCTAGAGGTGCTCAAAAAATGTGTAGATGTGGCACTTTGAGACGTGTTTTAGCAGTCACGGTGGTGTTGGGTTGATGGTTGGACTTCATGATCTTAGAGGTTTTTTCCCACCTTGATGATACTATGATTCTGTTTCCAGGGGCAGTCTTGCTGTCTGCACCACTCGCTGTGGATCACAGAGGTGTCCACAGCTTGTTGCTTTCTTGTTGTCATCAGTGCGTATTTTGGCAAAATCTAGAAAGGAATATGTTTAAGCGTTTTCTTGCTTCCCATTGGCTTTATAGCCAGCTCTAATGAAGTTCGTCATTTATTGCAAGAGGAACTTGTCAACATGAGGGTGGTTCAGCACACGCAGGAAAGAAATGCTATTTTGAAGAAAGAACTTCTAATGGCAATGGAATGTGGAAAATAGCTACTGGAGACCTCTGGAAAAAATGGTTTTCTTTTTTCTGGTACTAGCAGAGCTTCAAGATTTAAAGGTCTGCCAGCAGATCAGTGAGAAATTGGTGCTTGCAGAGGCATATGCTAACATTTGGAGACATGTAGATGTGAAATTGCTAGTTCAGATTCACTGGATCTGTATTTAAGTATAATCTGAAATACAAAATCTGTGATACTTAAATACAAAGGGGGAACGGAAAGACCCAAGAACCTTCTAAAAATTCTCTTGGCGTCATCTTTGTTGTTTAAGTGTTGAAAGGGCAGATGCTAAGTATTTAGATTTTAGATTTCTTGCCTCAGAATAAAAGCTAAGCCCAAGTAAAGGCAGGAAGTGCCTGTGAACTTCTGTGTACACCTCTAAATCACCATGATAGTGTAGGAAATTGCCTCTACTTATGGAAAAAACGGGGGGGGGGG
>Ga0065711_1003549_pt1 | contig 27501 bp, 17 predicted proteins | sample Hoacrofraction12_FD_59098 | JGI IMG/M metagenome (GOLD analysis project Ga0065711, IMG submission 59098) | Hoatzin crop microbial communities from Cojedes, Venezuela - Epithelial fraction 12 v2 (version 2) | ecosystem: Host-associated > Birds > Digestive system > Esophagus > Crop | place...
GGTGCCTCTACAGCCTCCCCGGGCTCCTGGCTTGTCCCAGGACCCAGGGGCGGTTGAGAAAGGCTTGAAAATAAATGACTGGGGACACACTGGGGGTCCTGAGCAGAGCTCGGCGGCAGTATGGAAGATGCTTGCAGTACCGCTTCCGATCATGGTGGTTTTGCATCCAAACAGCAGCCATTTTGCAGGGCGCAGGGAGGACAAGTGGGTAAAGAGCACCCAGGCCTCCGCTTTCCAGGTCTTTCTGAGCACACCAGCTGTCTGCACTAGTTCAGGCTTCATTCACGCTCTGGTTTCATTGCACCAGTCGTTTAATTCCCGAGTCTTACCCTGTGTGTCGGTGGGCAGAGCGGTATCGCCGGGGGTCAGCGAGCCTCCGGGCTCTGACTTCCCTGCAGGGCCAAGCGAGGGAGTTCTGTGTTTTTGCGGTCTCTAATTCAAGTAAAGAATAAATAACTTTGTAAACATTAAAAAAAAAAGACCTTGAGGCTGTGGGCAGCCCGAGGAGAGGGGGCTGCAAGGTGCTGTCACCCCCTGGGGCATTACGAACCTGCCCTGCCCGGCTCCATGAGCCGCAGGACGGACAACGCGTGGAGGCTTCCCTCCTGCAGCTGCCGCGGGCGCGAAACCAGTGAGCTTGGGTGGGTTTTATTCCTTTCTTCTGAATGTTCTGCATAAGCAGGGAATAATAAAATGCAGCTTTTCTGCAGGGACTAGAGGAAACGAGTTACTGCCTGGGTGTAGCTGAGGGCAGAGTCCGGCTCATTATTTTCTGTGAAATAATTCCCACGAGGCCTTGTGGAAACCCAGCTTTTTTTTTTTCCTTCTTATTTTTCTGCTTCTTTAAACTTTCCAGAATACTCTGCTGTAACATATTTTCCCCAGCCACATGTGTGAGCGAGGAGAGAAGAGGTTAAATTCTCCTTCCGTCCTATAATGTCATTCATTTCCTGTTTTTCACAACTGTCTAGACACAGATCGAGCGAGCATTAACCCTGAATCCCACCATCGGGTTAAAAATAGAGGCTTTAAATAGAAAAGTGTGTGGTGAGAGAAAGATTGTAGGTTTCTACCTACTGCCAGGAGCCAGCTCTTCTAAAGGAGAACCATTTCATTGTCTATAAGCAAGAAAAAAACAAATGAAATGACTTCAGTTTCCGCGGTTTTCAAAGGAGCCTCGCTGCTTTATCTACACCAGCGGCACTGCAGGCGCTGCGGAGCCGTGCTACGGGCAGGCTGATCCCCCTCCAGCAGTTATGCTCGTCTGGATTTACACCTCCAGCTATATCCAGAAAAGAAAGAATAAATTCCACTTCAGCGGGAGGGCTATAAAAAGACCGGGAGAAAGTCATTTAGGAGATAACCCATGTTGAGAAACGTGGTCAGGTTCTGGTGGGAGACCCACAGACAAAATGTCCCCCAGGCCCAGCTGCGGAGGTGCCCCAGCGATGGCTGTGGTACCAAGAGGCACCTCACGTTGGGAGGGCAAGGCCACCGCGCGTCAGGTCCCAACCCTCCAGTGTGTTCAAACGCCTGTTCAGTCACAACCAGACCCAACGGGACGCTCCTCAGCTCAAGCTGCGTCATGGCTGGGTTGGATGTCTGCCCTGGGTGAAGCCAGCCATGGCCCTGCGGGTGCATGGCCTCCTCTGACACTTCCCACAGGCTGGGCTGCTGCACCAGGGCGGGAGGAAGGAGAGAGAGAGGTCTCTGGGCTGTAACGCGAGTTTTGCAGATGGAGGAAGAGCAAGGGGTACACAAAACTGCAGCCCACTGCAGCCCGGTGCTGGGCGCAGGCGGGGAACGAGGCAGCTTCTGGGCTGTCGCTGACCGTTTGTCACCCACCATCCCCATCACAGATTGCCCACAGAGACACGCTTTTTTATGTACTCTACGAATAAAAATATGTCTGAATAAGCTTAACACTCAAAACCCCTGTTAAAGTAAGTCAAAATTCATGGCATGCCATGAAGAAGAGGAACTCGCGTTTCCTGTGCTGATGCATTTCTCCGTCTAGAAACACGAACGTGGCAGGGCTGTTTGTTTATTTATCCCGTGAAACTGGGAGTGGCTGTCTCCTCTCGTCTCTCCTCTCCTGTCCTGTCCCACTGCCTGTTTTCAGCAGTCACTCGAAGGCAGCCATGGGCCAGACCTGCCACCTTGGCCCCGAAACCCGTGGGCGCTGCCTCCTCCATTCAAGGCCTCTTCTGACCCAGACCGGAACCATCCAAGGAAAACATATTAAAAAGACATTAGTTTGTTTGTTTTCTACTAAAAAGCAGAGCATACTACGCATCGAGAGTTGTGAGGGGTGAACTGGCATCTTTCCAGCTTAGGGAAGGCCTTTGAACCCACGCAAGTTATTTACGGAGCCTTTAGAAAACAGTACGCTCCCATTTCTGCGATTTGTAGGACAGGAGCAGCTCAGGTTTTGTCACAAATAAAGCAACCCCCTACGCGATTGACTGGGGTTCGCCCCACGTCCCTGGTAAAGGAGAGCAGCAGAGCTGAGGAAGAGGGAAGGTTGCAGCAAAGCTGAGTCATAACATTTGTTGTGCAAGTAGTTTTCAATATGCTTTTTGCCTGAACTCTACTTCTTTATTAGGCTCCAAGACAGCCAGTGAGGGCACTTGAAGGAATTCTAGAGGGTGACTTGTTGTCATGGATCAAGGCAGGACCCTTATCCATGCTTCAGGCTGCTGCACCATCCATCCCCAGTGCCCTTGAAAGGGCGGAGGCGTTAGCGGCAGTACCAGGAAAATGGGAAGGATTATAGACAGACCTCACAGACCCACCCAATGCACTCTTAGAAGGATCAAGTATTCCCCTTCAACGATTTAGTCTGTTAAAATAAGTAGACTATTCAAGGAAGTTTGAGCAAGAAATGTATCTTGAAAATGGCTGTCTTACCCTTTCTGGAAGAGGCTCTGGTGACCTTGTAGACTGTACCATGTTTCCAGAGACTTGCTTCTGGGGGTGCAACCCTCTAACTATATTCCTGAGGCATGGCATAACTACAAAAAGACTTATGAAACAACTTAAACATACCTTACATCACAGTGTGAATGAAATTAAAACCAAAGCATCTCCATTTTGTGTTTATTTTCATAGCTGGCATAGCTTTCTGAGGCAAGTCATCCTGTTTGACCAAGGTCACGTCTCCTGTTCTGGCCTGAGAGACATTTCATTTGCCTTTTCAGCTGCATTTCCCCAATTTACTGGGAGTCCCTTCAGTGGGCTCCTACTCGCACTCCCTCTGAGCAGGAGCCCGGATCAGACTGTTGTGGTCCTAACTCTTAACCAGATACAATTGTAACTGAAAAAAGATAAAAAGCAAAGTCACTTGTATAACTTGTCCAGAAAAAAACAAGATTTCCATAAGCTGCAAGTTGGACTTGAAGCTATCAGACCAGTGAAAGCACTGGTGATCGCTTCTGGGGCAAAAAACACCCCCGTGCTTTGGGAAGGATACGGATTCATCAGCACAAGCTCCACGTGAGCACTGTTTTTGCTGGAAGTGAGGGCTCCATTCACCTCATTTTCCTTTGAGGTACAAGGAAGCAACAGCTCTCTCCTGGGTATTCTCCATGTGATCTACTGCCACGACAACCCAAGTTCTGGATGTTCCTGCAGGAGAGTCTCTGCTCACAGCCACCAGAAGCTCAAGGCTGGTAAGGTCACCAACTTGGAAGCAATCAGACAACCAGCTCTGTGGTTCGCATTGCTTGAACATTTATTGCAATTCAGTGTCAAAAATGTTTTACAAAAATACATTACTGGTTGCACAGAACAGCTGTAAAAATTGGAGTTGAACATGCAAGGGAAGAAGTGTGCAAATTTATAATGGAAGGATTTTAACCACACAATAATATTAAACAGAAATCTTACTATACGAGGGATGCCTTTCACTTCATATCATCTCTAGTTACAACTTTAAGGAAAAGCAAAACAGAACACACACTCTCTTCCATATACAAGTAGGTCTTTATAATTACTGTAGAGTAGTTCCTAAAGACGAGCATATTTGCTATTTCAAATTAAAATGTTCTCTTGGTAGCTGACTGGTTAGCATTCTGTGCAGCACATCACGGCTAAAGAAATGCCCTCAGTGGCCCTGAGGCACTGCTTGGTCAGCGGAGGGGGAATCTTGCAGGTGTTCAAGGTATTAGTGCACTAGAGACTGCATGTGTCAAGGACAAGATGGATTTGCTCTCCCTAGGCCCAGATCCTGCAAAGCCGATTTGCTGCCAACGAAATCACTGGAGGAAGACGCAGGGTAGAAATCGAGCGCTGGTGAAGAGACTCGGGCAGCTGGGCAGCCGCACGCTGACAGCTGTGGGGATGGCTGCCCACGTCTGCGGAGCCTTTAACAAGCACCATTGTAAGCAATGAGCTGAGAAAAGCAGCACAAGCAGAGTCCCTAACCTTGTAACAGGGAGGCTTTTATCAACCTGATCAGCCATCAGCTCTGCGGGGTCTATGTTTCTACAAACAGGCCAGCTAGGAGGAGTGGCATTTTAATTTAAAGCTATGTCTTTTTGGCAAGGTGCTGATCTATGGGGAAGCTGTGCAACGGGTTTGTAAGAACAACCCCAGAGGACAACGCTGGTTTGCTGTACCGAGCAGGAGATAAGCGTGAAACAGCACGTCTGATTTATTAGCTACATAAAAGCATTTGAAATGTTCCTGCTCTAAATCAAATCTTAGCTACTAAGAGCCAAGGAATTTTCTAGGCAGGAAAAGCTGGTTCAGTACCTGCATATGTTCTACAAGGTGATAGCTTTGCAAGAGTAATTGAAGTGAAACAGAAATGGGAACACAAACAGTTCAAAACCTGGGGACAAAGAAAAATAATAAAAAAAGATATTCCCATATACAGAAAGTGGCAGGGTGCAATTAAATGTTTACATACAAAGCAATGTCTTCAGAGCAATACAAGTTTTCCTAATCACTGTACAAAATAAAAGTATCTAGAAACTCCCACAATTAAAAAAAAAAGAAACCCAAACAATATAAGAGGAGGTGCACACATTCTATGATCAAACTTTACCATACCATAGTTAGTATAAATGGCTTAAGGTACGTACAGCTGAAATTGTGCCTCTTGAAGTGGCTATCACGTTAAACCGAACTCCAAATACCTGCCTCTTCTAGAAAGCTGAAACAAATATCTCCGGAATCTCTCCCTCCCTAAGGCTCCTCCCCTGCATGGATCTATTTTTCCTCTTCACGGCACCACGTTGCACACTGTTGCACTGGTGTGGAATCTATCCTTGGAAGATAATGAGATTTCTCTGGATGCTGGCAGGAGAAAACCCCGAAGAGAGAAAAACCGCTCCTCTCCTAGAAGAACTGATGCATTTCTAACGGGAATGCATCAACTAACTGGAAGGTGAAATGCCATTCTGTTTCCAAAACACAAGTAAAAGCCTGTTTTCCCTTCATGACAGCTTTGCCACAACAGTCCTAGAATAAAGAGCTCCTTTTTGCGCGAGAGCAGCCTCACACCATCCTGCCAGGAAGGCCCTATTACCACGGCTGCTCTTGTTACTCTGCCATCCTCAGCCAAGCAGGTGCCTTTGCGCTGCTAAAATACTGATCCCTTTGTTTATAACCTTTAGACTAAGGTGTTTGGATGCCACAGCATTTCATTTTAAATGCAAAACAAGAGTATTGCATTCGCCACAACATCTCCCACCACCAGCCACTTGAGAAGCAACCAGTCTCCCGGAGACATCAGGCTCTTACTTGACAGTTGCTGTCGCAGGACGGTAATGGCTGAGGCAGTGACTGAACGAGGCTTTTTCTGTTTCTTTTTGTTTAGTCTGTTTTGTGGTCCAGTACTGTAGCTGCTTGGTTTTCTGCTGCTTTGGACACTGACAGCAATATCCTGGGACCCTGCCCGAGCAACAGACGAGTTTCTGTGTATTAACAAATCATCTTCAGCACTTTGACCCTTTAAGATCTACGCAATATTAAGAAATAATAAAACCACTAATTGAAGTAGGCTTTATAAATAGGAGCCTCAGCTGCACACTGTGAAGTATGCTGTCGGCGTGACTCATGCTCTCTGGGCAGAAGACACAGAATAAACTCTTTGCTCAAGACCAGTGAAGGGCTGATAGAGGCTATGGCTAGAACCGAGGCGTTCCTGAATCGCAGCTCAACACTGGGATTTTTTTGTCTTGCTGTGCTGGGAATGCCCTAGGCCGGATTCAAACCTGAGCTTAAAATTCACCCAGTGACACAATCTCATAGAAGATAAGTGTCATCTGCGAAGCACGGATCCAGACTTTTTTTTCACACCAAAATACTGCTGCCTCCCCATCACAACCAGTTGGCTCACTATGGGTGGCAGAGGCAAGACTACAAACCAAACCCACCCCAAGTCAGGGCTGGAAACGGAAGGCGCCAAGGGGCACAGGCCATCTCACTGCCAAAAAAAGGAGCTACAGGAATCTCCAAATACAGTGGCAATGCTTCACTGACTTCACTTGCGGGTTTCTGTCCTTAATGTTCTCATTCGCCAAGCCAGATTTTAGCCTCGTCCACCCACTGCCATCAACGTGGGAACGAAACCAGAAACTGGCCTCCCTCGCTCACAAATATCCCCCCAAACAAGCACAAGTTCATTTTTCCAAGGTAACAGCTTTTAAATCACTTTCAGTTGACATGAACACAACCAGCAGGCTTATGCCCTCCCCCGGCAGTCAAACTGATGGATGGGGCATCAACACCAAGACAAAGCTCCCTATCCCGCACATGGTTTCTCCTCATCTCTGGCAGATGCCAAGCTCCAGGCCATGGCTAAGGATGGAACAGGCTCACAGAGCTATCTGGAAGAGCAAAAGCTTGGGTCTGCTGTTGGAAGGCAGGAGAAAGGCAGTTCTTGTCAGCATTTTCCCAGTTTTCTCCTTCCCAGGCTTCCTCCCTGCTTCCTCACTGCTCTGTCTAGAGGCAGCTTTTTTCCCTTTTTGCATCTCTTACAAGAGTATGCAAAGTGATTTAGTTTGCAAAAATGCAAATACTGTCAATTTTTTAAAATACAAACAGCTGCAGAAAAGTGTTGAAAGTCAGTTATAAAAATGTAAAAAAAGGAACAGAATATTTAACAATAATTAACTCAAGTAGTTCTTCCTGAATTGTCCTGAGTACTCCTCTTCCTCACAATTCTTTGTACATAGTCACACACAACCCACTCGGTATTTACCCTTCCGAGGCACCCTGCTTATATCCTGCACAGAGAAAGTGCTATACAGGAAATCTGACAAACAGCAAAAACTCTCCACTGCAGGTTTTCAAATTGTTACACATGAGCTGGATTCTTCTAGGTCCGCTGTATGGGAAAGTGAAGCCCTGTATGCAACAGAGGAGACGGTGAGCCAGATCATGGCCACTGCGAAGTTAGGAGTTTGGCCGCTTACTCCACAAGACTGAAAATGTAGCTCTAGGCTAGCGTTAGAAGACCCCATATAGGTGGTCAGCACTGGAAGCGGAAGGGACTGGGCTGGGTCTTTGCCACATCCTTGGCACAGAGAAATAACCAAAGATGTCAAGTGCCATGTTGGAAACCCCTTGCTTGCCCCAGTCCTGACCGCCGCGGTTAGGAAAATGCTGACTTACTTCTTCACGCTGTCTTGCTCATCACCCTAAACTTCAGTAGTCTCAAATTAAACACGATGCTGCCAGTCTTCCAGTGAGGAAAAACTGCATCATTTCACTGTGTTCAATGGCCCAGTTCTCCCTATGTTTTACCAGCTCCAAGATGACAGAATTCACTTGACAGCAGTGGGAATGCAGAGCAGTGTATGTGTTGGAAAACTAGGAAAAAACACAGGCTTGAAGAACCAGATTCTAACCTCACTTGGGATTTCAACCAGAGCAATTAACCTAGTGGAGCTGATATGAATTTACACTGTGAGATTAAATCCAGTCCTTTGTTTTTTTATAACAGAACTTCCTCCCTTTTAGATAATCTTCATTCTTGTGGCTTCTCTCTTCCCTTTTGCTTAGTCTTTCATAAACCCAACAAATTAAAAGAGGATGGAGTAAAATCTTAGGTATTTATACAGTGCCTATCATCTAGGCATTCAAGCACTGAGTAGAGCAAGAAAACTAATGGAAAGAGGTAAGCATTAATACAAGAAAAGATGCTTACTATCACAAAATTTCCCTTTAAATCATTGTACAAAATACAAAAGTTCACATTGTACAGTGGATTTTTGTTTGAAAGGTACTCAATCTATTAGAGGTAGAAAGTGGTATGGTGCGATTCTCTTTTGCAAGTAGGCTAGAGTTATATGCTAAGTATTTCAGAATGTCTCCTTTTTAAAAACGTAAAAGTATTATTAAACTTGTCACAGGGATATTTTTCATAAATATTTTTAAAACATAATCTTTATAAATATGTATGCTAAATAAAACCAGATGGAGAAACAGTTCAACAGTCCTAGCCTCATATTGCTTTCTCTCTATTAGAAACAAACCAAAGAGTTCTCATGGTTGTGGGGCAAATTCAATTTTAACTTCTAAAAACAACAAAAAAAATGAAGTTGTTTGCCCTGTATCTCGTACTCTGATCATAAAAAAGGGACTCTGTACAACATGCTGCATTTATACACCAGTCCTACGGAAGTCTGTATTCCTTAAGTGCTGCACGCCAGTGAGCGATTTCACCTTTCATATCTCCAAGATCCTCTTCTTCCTTGACTCAGGAGCTTTGAACAAACATGAATATTTACACTATTTACAAACGGAGTGTCCAAGCTCAGTGGCATAAAGTGTCCCATAAGAATCGCGTAAGCTGCGGTGACCCAAGTTCAGAACCTGAACAAGTTGATAAAGTCTTGCGGCGAGAGAGAGGTGGAGCAAGTCTCCGGGTTGTTGGCTGTGCAAGGGTGATCAGTGCCCTGGGAAAGGAGAAAACAACTCCATTTAGAGAGACTGCGTAGAGGGTGCCAGAGCACCAGCCACCAGCCAGCTCAGCGCTGCCCCTCTGCCAGACGTCCCGCTCGCAAACAGATAGAGCAGAGCCCAGAATAACATTTCCACTCTCGTCAAAGCAGGCAGCTCAGAACTGGGCTTCAGATTTTAGGGGCTACTGACAAGTCAAGGGAAATAAAACCAGCAAAGATCCAATTCACTCTTTTCCTCCTTTCTCTGAGGGAGGAGAGGCTAAAGCCTACCACCAGCCACAGGAGTTTAACTCCCAAGCCGTGCTGTGGATATTGCCACAGTGGCCAGCAGATTTTGTAGCCATCAGCTGTCACTCCAGCTAATCCTGCTGCCAAGACCTCTGCCTCCGCATGACAGGCGGCAGGACTTGCTGGCAGCACTAAGATGATCTACTGCAGGCAGCCCTACGGGATGCCCGTCTCCCTCCCCTCTGGCCTTGATGGCCAGTACTCTCATTCAGTGCAGAGAAGATGGGCTCTTTGAAGCACAGAGGAGAAAGGGTCTTAATAGTTGAGGGAGGATTAGGATATAGGAAAACACTAGGTTGTGCAGGCAAAGGAACTGCAGCACCCTAAACCAGCTGCCATCAGAGGAAGCACCGAGTGCCCCGTGGCTTGTGCCACAACTGAGTTTGTCCCACCAGCACCTCGTACCTTCCAGGAGAGGATGTGGCAGTGCCTGCACAGCTGCAGTGTGTCACCATACTGCTCCTTCCGTGGGTAACACCTTATGAGCTTGAAGTACATCTTTTTCCAATCCAGCTGTCCCTTGTCGGATAAGATCAGCCGTTTGCGAATCTGAAAGAAAAAAATTATCAGAACTGTAGCAAGTCAAATAATGTTTTTTTTTTTCTTTTCTTCTTCAGCTCCTGTTGTTGTCCTCTCCCTCACATACTTATCATCCTTGCCAGTCCCGTAACTGTTCCCTTGTAACATCAAGAAAACTTCTGCTCTGAATACCCAGCCATAACCAGCTTCCTGATGGCAACAGCCTTGCCCAATACCATGGTCAAGCTGTCTCCATTTCATGAATATTACTGTATGAAAGCCTGAAATCCTGGCAGCTATCTCACACTGTTTTAGCCAGTGTTTCTGGCAGGTGGGACAGCAAGCATTTAACAATTTCAGAAGCTGAAGTATTTTGCCTTTTCATTGACTCCAATGAAAGAGCCAGTGATTTGTCACATCAGGTTGGGAAACACCTGTCTGTCTCTTAGGGCTCACCAGCTGCAGAGACTGGGTTTGAATATACTTGTTAATAGAAGTAACTTCCCCAGAGTGACTTCCAAAATCAGATCCAGAGTGAGCAAATAAAGCCGAGTCAGCAGAGGAAACTGGCACGTGGTCCCTGAAGTGCAGAAGTCTGGTATAAACACCCCAGACATTCACCCATAAACCGAGAGAGGGATTTTTGTTGGTTTTTAAGTTTGGAAGACCCCAGATGATTACCAGCCTGCCAAAGATTTTTAACAGGTACAGTGTGGGTAGCGGCAGGGCTGTTTTCCACATACAGTCCTGTCACTCACGGAAACAGCTCAGAGGGGATTTCTTGCTCTAAAGGGCAAGAGAGTACGTACGACTCATCACTCATGGACTGCATCCACAGAGATTCTCTGCGAGAGCGTCAGTCCCTGGGACATCAGGGTGATTGCTGGAGCCTGCCTACACGTTCTCCCCGCACACGTGGGGCGAGGAGCAACTGCATGACTTGCAGTTGTTTCCACCTAGATTAGGGTTGAAGAAGTTCACCGTATGACTAATTCCTCAGGCTCCTATTTCAGGAATCATTGCTGTGGCATGCAAAACCCTCTACGTAAATCATCTTCACAGCCATTCTCATGCCAGCCTGTATTCTCAGCCTGTGGCACAGCCCTTAGATCCAGAGACAGTCAAGTAAGAGCATCCTACCCGTGTTTGTTCACTTGCTGATGGGTTACAACCAACAACTAATGGCACTTTGCATCCCTGCTTGTACCTGTCTGTCTGTAAAGTGGTACTGGCAGAGTTTCTTCCACAGCAGCCGGTCTTCGCTAAGCACTTGCAGGTCAGGAGCCACCTGACCGAGGCTAACCAGGTCTCTCCCATCACTCAGTCGCTGCATGATGTTCAGTTGTAAACACAACGGCAGGTCTGTGAGAGTGGTTCCTTTAAAGGCAGGCTGGAAGAGACAGACAAAATGGAGCTCATAGGAAGCTGAAAACCCAAGCAATTCTAGCTTGCAACAGAGTTACTGCTCTATATGCATTGCTCTTCACATAGAAATTAAGCAGCAATAATAAGCTCCCTCTTCTGAATAAGGAGACATTTTACATGGAGATATTTGACTTTCTGCCCCAGAACAGTTGTTTGAGATATCCTCAAGGAAGGGGATGTGTATTTGTATTACAGTAGTGTATTTATATTAACAGTAGTTCAAAGCAGAGGTGTGGTCACAGAATCACAGAATGGTAGGGGTTGGAAGGGACCTCTGTGGGTCATCTAGTCCAAGCCTCCTTCTCCTATTCTTGCCCACCCCACATCCATACTCGTGAGACTCTGCTCCCAGAAGCACCACCACCAGCTTTCACCACAGCAGGACATTGGCTATGTCATGATATCAGCTATTAACCACCCAGCTCTCTCCAGCATGAGACACTGGCATTGTTTCTCAAGTTCAGCCTCCTGTTACACACGCTGCTGGGAATCTCATGCTCTTCTGCCATGTGTTTCAGCTTATATTGTCACAGGATCCTGCTGTAACCACTGCAGAGGCTGATGAGTATCCACAGCAGGATTCTCCCTGCGTGGCTTCCCAGGTCACTGCTGGCAAGGCTAATTTTCCCTCTGTGAATGCTTGAAGAACTTGCCCCTTTCCCATCAGCTGCAGCCACAGTTTTCCAGCCTGTTCAGCCACACCAAAGCGCATCCTAGCTTGAAGAGCCAAAAGCCACCTTCACCTCCCATCCACCTTTGCATGATCTACACGGGGTCTGGGACTGTTTTGCAAGTCCACATGGCAGCACAGCTCTGGCACATCCGTGATGGATCTGCAGGTCCTGCACATGGGGGAAATCCAAGGCACACATGGGAGCAAGGACCACAACCTGGGCTCCGGCTGCTCCAAAACCAGCCCCAGCCTTATTAAGGCAAACAGCAGCTTTTAGGATTGGGCCCCAAAGAAGAAACAATGTTAGACAGATGTGCCAAGTTTATCATTTACCCTGCACAGAGATGCTGCTATTTTAAGTCACAGAGTCACAGCACTCGTCTTGCAATTGGCAGAGCAATTAACCATTTCAAACAAGAAGCACACGGACCACCATCAGCAGGGGAACACTGCATGAGGCTGCTTTTAATCATATGGTCCCATCTCCAGCTGTCCCACTGCCTGTGAAACTCTGCAGGCACAACAAGCATGTCTGTGCACAAACAGCTCCCATCCGCCCTTCAGTGCCCAGCCTAAGCAGCACTGCCCAGTACCGGCAAGGACCACAGCTTTTCAGCCAAGACATAGTTCTTGGCCATCTCCACCAGCAAGACAGGCCTGAAACAACCCCTCCAGAAGCAGTGACCTGTCTCTGCCATCTCCAGAGGACATTTCTTCCCATGACAGCTTCAATGCTGCATGCTGAGAGTGAAGCTGTAAGCGCACTGCCTGGTTACAAGTAGATGTTTCCACAAGTCCAGACTCTGTATTCCTGCCCATGAGTGCAAACTGAGGTCATATTTTGGGGTAGGAAGAATGCACTGGAGCCTTGGACCACCTCCTGGTGATCTCCCTTGCCAGCCCACCTTTTGCATTCTCCTGCACTCTCTCTAGATGTAAGCTTTGCTAGGGCACAACAGGCAAGACAAAGCTCAGAGGCTCTTGAGTCAAAAAAATCCCAAATTCTGAAGCAACCAGTGTGACTCAAGCAAATCCTTACAGGTTTTCAGAGTCAGGGCCAAAGACTTATCTGCTACTTCTTTTCCCTCAGAACTCCTTTCCAGGACTTTTCTAACATTACTTTTTTTGGAGAAAGAACAGATCAAATCAGAGTGCTGTCACTTTCTGGACAGAGTTGTTTTTTACTAAAGCATCTCCAGCATACCCCCCCAAAAAAAAAAACCACCAGAAGCACTCAGTGCACTGTAAGCAACTGGCTGCACAGAGCTGAGCTTGTTCTTTCTTCCTTCCTCTAAACTCAGCTGGTTTTGTTCTAGCTTGCCCTGAAGTCATCTCCCCTGGTGTGAATTTTTTTTCTTTGCAAGTTCAACATTTATTTCAGAAAAGTGTCTGCAAACCTACACATAAGTATGCATAGAAGGCAGTTCTGTTCATGAGCAATATTTTATTGCCCTTTTGTCTGGATAGGCAGAGTTTTTCAAAATGCTTTTGTCTGTGTTTTGTAAGTCCATGAAGTAGAGGGAAAAATGCAGGTTGTACTACTGAGTCAAGCAGCAGGAGGTAGGTCCTGACCTGTGGTGCCCTTGGGGCAGCAGATACCCAGCTGGAGCTGACCCTGGCAGTGCCCAGGCACAAGGCAACTCCCCAGCTCGCAGACCTGCTGTGCCCCAGGAGTCACCCCACAGTTGGGCCAGTGCCTCCCCTACACAGTAAAGGGAGCTACAGCCCACCCCATGAGCTGGACAACAGGAGGGACAGCAGAGGTGGAGCAGCAACCACCATCAGATAAGGCACTGCTGCTTTTCCAGCTCTTCAAACTCCCTGCCTCCCACAGTTCATCATCTCCTGCATCCCGTTGCCTGTGTTACTCTGACTGAAGAGCTAGAAATGGTTTCCTGGTGTTCCCAGAGAATACAGCCATGCAAAACAATGAAAGCAGGCCCTTTGCTTAATCCTTTGCAAACATCTGTCTGGTTAACCCACCAGGGAAAAAGGTGCTCTTTATATTCCCTTGGGCCATGCCTTGGTCTGCCCAAGTGGGAATTTCACAGTCCAACTCACTGCAGAGAAGTCCTACAAGGGGCACACCAGCGCAGAGATCAGCACCAGGGGACAGCTTTCGCATTTCTATGGAGCAAGTATCCATTTGAGGTGGGGAAAAAAAAAGTCTAGACATGGTCTGGGCAACTGGTCATAGGTGCCGCTGCTTGAGCAGGGGAGGGTTAGACCAAATGATCTCAAGAGGTCCCTTCCAGCCTCCACCCTTCTGCAATTCTGTGAAGCACAGCAAGCTCAGATCCGATTCCCACATGGAAATAGGAATTTATCAACTAATACATCTTCCCCATCCCTGCAGATGCTGTTGAAAAAAACAGATGTTGTGAAAGCAGGACTGGTCTGGCTTGAACAGGCAGCTCCAGACTACTGGAAGAATCACTAATATTTTCAGCCAGGAAACATGAAGTTATGCAGCTATTCAGAAATTTGCATTTAAATTACAGATTAAACAAATCTAAAAAGCTGAACTATCTGACAAAACAAGGTTTAAAGGCAATTTCTCAGTCTGAGAAAGACCAAGTTGAGACTCTCAAGAGAAGATGGTTTCCTGCACAGCTCTGTTTGCACAGCAGTTCACGGCCATTAAGGAGTCAAGCCACAGTCTGTGACCAGTAACAGTGAGCATGATCCTGGGTTGTGTACGTTGAGTTTGAATTAAGGGACACACATAATGCTAGGAATGCACCCAGTTATTTTGGCAACTCCAGGTGCTTCCCCAGCACTCTGTGCTTGCACTGGGAGTAGAGTGGGATGCAGTCACCCAAATGAGAGCTGCTACATGACAAGGTTTCATGAAGCAGCCACCTTATTTTTTGCTTTCAGGATTTGTGCTTACCCTGGTGATCTGAATGTTGTTCAGTTGCTGCTGCCAGTGGAGAATACTCTCCATCCTGTGCACCCACATGTTGATGTTTCCAACCAGGACAGACTTGCCGACCCGTTGAACTAACGTGCAGAGGGATGTGTAGAGGGTCTGCAGCAATTCCCGTATTAGCCTGATGTTCTGCTGATCTTCGAGGACTTTGGAAGAAGAGAAAAGGTTAAAAATGGGAACTGCCCAAATCCTTTTCTGAATCTACATGTTTCTCAGGCAAGTCAAGTTATTTGCTACTACCTCACAGTCCAAGAGAGCCAGCCTGAGCTTTTCTTTTTAGAGGAAAGCACTTAAACATTAGCCAGGCACAGCAGGTTAGACAGCAGATGGAAAGAGATCCTCCCAGGATAAGCAGATGAGGTATCTGCCCTTTCTGCAGCACTTCCCATTTCCAGCCGCTGGCAACCAGCCAGTTTTCCCCTCAGATACATGCAAGAGGTTATCTACATGCACCTCTTCCCCATCTACCCCAGCTGATGGGCAGGGAGCCAGCCGAGGATCTCCTTTCTCATTATGTCTACACGCACTAACAGGGTCCTCTCAATTCCCAGGCTTCAGCCAGAGCTAAAGCATCAGAGGGACATGCCACATCTCAGCCACAATTCAGCCCCCCTGGCAGGTGAAGACACCTCTCGAGCTCTCCATTCCTCCGGAGCAGTGGGAGCACTCAATGATGCAGCAAACTGACAACTGCAGATGTGCCAGGCTTGGAGGCAGGAGTCACCATCTCTTGTGCAGTCAGAAATAGGACTCGGTGGGATGCAGAAGGGGTGGTAGTGAGGAAAGTTGGAGAAGGAGGAATTGCTTCTCAAATACCTACCAGAATACAGACATTTCTTTCCACTCCCCCCCACGTAGTCCTTCACCGAGGGAAAGGAGAGTGGAACTGCACTACAGAAATAAGCAGTAGTGCCTCTCTTCACCCATCTTGCATTGCCTGACTGTTCTTGAGGATGTGGTTCACCCGGAGTACACCAGATTAAATCAGACTCCTCCTCCTCCCCCTCACTGTTTCCGTTTCTTACCTTTCTGCACCACTTTTTCCAAAATGTTCATGTAGTTTTTCTGGGCAATGCCACTCAGTGACGTCAGCTGAGACTTTGCTATCAGCTCCAACAGCTGTGGATAAAAATAGAAGTTGCAAGCCTTACAGCACAGAGATACCTTTCTAATCTTGACTCCTGGTCATGTGACACAGCAAAACAGTCCAGAGACTTGTTTGCTGCTCGAAAATAAAAGGGAGACAGAACGACAGAGCAAACTAATGCAAAGGGGGAGCAGAGCAGAAGACAAATAATTAAACACACATCGAAAGGGGTGGAAAAAAAGGCATTCTAATGATCTTCATGGTGAGAAAAAACCAAACTTGATTTCATGGTTTAGAGATGCAGAGAAACCACAGAGCAGTGTTCAGCCTGACAGCCTCTATTCACACCAAGGGAACAACGAACAGTCAGCGTCACCGTCCTTCACTGGGGCATAAACAAGCAGTGTCATAAGGGAACACGAGCAAATGCCTGTTTGGATGGTGACATTATTGATGGAGCATTAATGAGAATCAGACTCCACAATTTACGTCAAACTCCTGGGTTTTGTCAGAGTGCTGTCGCCACGGCAGAAAGGTTAAGCACTGTATTAAAAACAAACCCTCCCCCCCAACAAACCCCGATTCCCCCAAGGTTTCCTTCCCTCTTCAGCTCTTACAGCGGCAACACCAAACCACCTTTCCCTGTTTACTTGTTAACCTTCCCTAATGGAAATCTTGCTTTTACTTTCAATTAGGATTTGCTTCCCACCACTGACCTCCTGACTCATGTACAAGCTGAACACTGAATTTGGGCTGCAGTTGCTAAAGGAAGCACTTCCCACCAGGAAGATGCCCTCTCCTCCCCAGCTCTCTACCACCACGAGAACAGCTGCGGAAGTTTCCTATGGATCATGCTCTGCAGAACATGTGGCCGGTGATCTTCCAAGCCTTCCTCCCTTCCCCCAGCATTATATAAATACACAGACCATCCACGTGTCAGTCCATTTGTTTTGGATGTACATAGCCTTCTGTTTTAATTTAGAAACGAAAGGAAAAACCTTTTATGCTACAAATCAATCAACACATTACCACATGACTGGCTTAATAATCCTTTATCACCTGCAGCTACAGTATCCCATTGCTGGCACTGCAGAGAGTCCAGAGAAGGTGCAACTACTTGTGTCAAGTAACTAAGACTGCTCTTGACAAGACTTGATAAGTCATGAGCTGAACTGTTTGCCCCGCTATAAGAATGACAGGAATGTATCCACAAAGTCACCGGCAGCTTGCCATGAAGCTGGGAGCTCAGGGAGAGGTATTCCTGCAGCCCTTCGCCTGCCCTGCTCGTCTGGGATGCTGGCATGTGACGGCCACTTCAGAGCACTGAAGTCGCCTAGAGTAACCGAGCTCTTCTTCCGTTTGATTTCCAGGCCAACACACCATCATCAGATGGCTTTGAGTTTACATCCTATTAATGTCTTGCACCTCGCATGACCGAAAGAAAACAAGATGAAAAAAGACCTGCGCTAACTCCTGTGAAGGGCAGGCTGCCTGTTTTCTTGGCTCATTTGGGGGAAACAAGAGATGCAGGACAGTTGGGTGATATTTGGTACACAGGCATCAGTGGATCTTCTTGATGTAGCAGCTAAGCTGAGACCACAATAACTAGATACTCTTAAAAACAAGGCAGTCTGCAAGATGTTTGAGAAGTTTTATAAAAAGTCTTTTCTTCATTTTTTGAAATACTGCACAAATAAGTAGGGAAAAAAAAAATCAGTGTCCCAAAGCAGTCTAACACTCTGCTTACATTAAACTATTTAGCCTTCAGACCTTTGATTACAGCGATCAATTTGCCAGACTCCATCTGTACATTAACCACACGTGCACCCAGATCCGCTCTTCTGTGCATAAACAACTGCTGTCTCCAGACTGCAGTGTTCTGGAACTAGCACAGAGACAGCTTGCTCCAGGCTGGGTGTCAGCGGTGTTGTGCCCGTTACTGAAAACACCAAAATGCACCCAGTGATAAGCATCATGTAATGCAATACCCTAAGAGCTAGATGCCAAGGCCATTCTTTTCAGAGAAACAAGGATAAAAATCTCAGCTGCTTGAAGAACGCTAAATGGGTACAAAATTAATTCAGCCAAAGGAACAGATTTAAATTTGCCTTGTCTGTGCTTATCAAGGTTCAATTTATGTTGAGTGAACCAGCTCAGATATCACATGTCACCTCCCTTCCCCTGCAGCAATAAACATGGGATGAAATTCCATACGAAAACTACGTTGTGAATGCTTCTAGGACTACTCCGCACCCCAGGGACTGCTGGCCCTCCAAATCAAACGACATTTTTTATTCTTCTGTGCTCATATAATACACAAAAGAACACGTAAGCAATACAGTTCACCCATGCCCCACATGCTCCAGTGTATGGAGGGTCTTTCAGTGTTGGCACAGACCCAGAGCGTGGTCTCAGTTAACAGACTGGAAAAATCAGGGTCTACAGCATTATGAAAAAATAAATCAGTGTTGTCACTTGCATAACAGACTAAAAGCAGACTGATGAATTCAGATTAATGCTGAGTAGGGTAAAAAGGCTGGAGAGCTGCAAGCATGTGTTGTGACGCGGTTGCATTAAGTCCAGCCCACGCTCAACTGAGGGGGACAGATGGCAAGAGAGAGTGCACAGGGAAAGGTTAAGAGCAATTTTAAAAGGCCTGCTTTTCAAAAACACTCAGTGATCTCTGCAAAGCTTGCAGGAGGCAGCATCTTCTGCAGCAGGACAATAATCTGCCTGCTTCCCCCACCAGCATGATGGGGCTCCTGCTCAAACCCCACTAGCAGTCGGTGCAATGAGCCGCTTGCTCCAGGAGCAGAGCAGGTCCTCCTCCCATCAGCACAAGGCAAAAGACAAACAGAACAGTGCCACGTGGCAGGGAACAACGGCCCCTGTTTCAGGGCCACAAAAACACGCCACTCTGCACCCGTGACTCCTGTGCGCAGCGCTGCTTAGCCCTGCTACACTCAGATGGCACTTCTGCCGCTGTCTGGGTTCAGCACTGGGGTATGTGGGCAATCCATACCCCAAATAACCCACAGCTAGGGGCTTACAGCACACAGAGCCAAAATATGCTCAGGAACCCTGCTGCACCAAGCAGGAGACAGTAACCTTACCTCAAAAAGGGAAATGCTTTGTGATGATTGAAATCGGAAGTCTCAAACTACTGAAGTGTAAATCCCCCTTTGAATACCCCAAACCAGCTACAGGGAAGCTGGACTGCACCCTGTGGGGATCCATAAGCTCCTCCTGGCTGGGGATGTGGCTCCTCACATCTGGACTGCTTAGAGAAACATATTGCAATGAAAAATTCCTCCTCCAGCACCCCCCCCTTGCTCTCACAGCCCTTCACTTTCTGTGGCTGAAATGTCACATTGGCTTTTGGCTGGGAGCAAGAGCAAGGCAAGTTATAATAATTTACAGTGCAGGTGCTGACAGATCTCCAGGAGACAGCATTGAGCTGATATTCTTTCAGCACAGCATAAATCCAGGACTCCTGGAGCTAACTGCTATAAAAACTTAAGAAACAAATTTAAGAGACTACTTTAGCAGGCTGCACACTGTTATTCCAGCAGAGCTGTGCCCATGCAGCTTAACCTGACCTAAGCTTTTATGATCAGAAACAGCACCTTCCCCTGAGACATGACTACACAGCCATCATATGACAAATCTTTCTGAAGGAAGCAGCCTGCAAAACCTCACTGTCATCTGAACAGAGTGTTCCCGAAGGAGAACCAACAACTTCTGGGCTACAGGCACTTTTGTCTCTGCTCGTGTTACTTACGCTTACAGAACACTTCCAGTCTTTTCATTAAATCTGTCAGACCAGAGAAACCAGGGCTGCTTCAAGACCAGGAACCATTTGGGTCCTCTGGGTCCGACACTTGCTTACTAGGTCTAAACAGGGAACGTTGTCCTGTAACACACAAGAAGATGCTATAGTTTGAAAGATCAGCAAGGACCAAGACATGGCACCAATACTTACACTTAGCACTTCCAGCACTATACCAGCAGATTGTCGAGACAAGATTGAAGCAGAAGTTTTCCTCCAGTTTACATCAACTCACTCGCTACAGCTGATGGTATTTGCCCATGAAAAATACCTGCCAAGCTTCTTACAGCTCACACCTCCACCTCACTTGCAGGAGGTGCCCAATTTATCAGTGCACCATTAGGAACTCCAAGAACTTAGTCTGGGTATATCTTAAGCAGCAGACACTTCTGTGACAAAAAATTAGCACTGAAAACACTGCAGCAGTTAAGTTCACAGAAATTCAGAAAGGAACACTTTGAGAAAGGCAAGCTGATGCTCAGCCTGAAAGCTCATGTTGCTATCAGCAGTGATGTAGCTTACTTCTCTATAGGGTAAATTTGGGTGTAGCCAGCAGAATCCCAAGCCTGCAGCTATTACTCTGTTCTTCCCCTACAGACATCCTCATATTCTCCCCCAACCTCCAACTCTAAACTTCCCTCCTTGGAAAGCACTTGCTTGATGAACTAAGTGGTGTGACATTACTCAGATACCCCGAGCAACGGGTGGAACTCAAGAGAACAAGGAGAGAGGGAGAGGGAGGGAAGGGAAAAATGCTTTGCCTGCCAATGTTCAAGGCATTTTCCATGTGACAGATTGCTCATCTGTGTGCTCTAGAAGGCCTGCGATTTGCGAAGGACCACAAACAAGATCCACATCTAGGCAGAGCTTTTCATGAGTAGGTCTGGCACATAAGGCATTTTACGAGCTACTATCCACCGGAGACTTGGCCGATACAAGCCCTTCATTTTAAGAAGTCAGTTTTGTGTTTGATCCATGGTACCAGGTTTAATATCTTCTTTAATCTGCCAAACCACAAGTCAGCCTCAATTAGAAAGCTTCATGCTTCTCAGTAGTGCAGTATCCTTAAAACTACTGGTTGGGAAACTACCCTTAAAAGCTTAGAAGAGAGGTAATTTGTCAAAACAAGAATACATGCCGACTTCCATACAGAACACTGCTATTTCAGGTACACCGCAGATTTGGGATGCTCTTATGAAATCCTCACAGGAAGAAAGGGGAAGGTCAGCCAGAGTCTCCCCACCGGACCACATCAACTTCACTGAAATTTGAGTTTGCTCTTCAAAAAATTTAATAGGACTTCTGCTCAATCACTTTAGACCCATGAGACACCCATCACACTGGGCTGAACAGAAGCCCATCACGTGGCATAGTGTGACCTGAAGCCATGCTTAGCAGTCCTGTGGAGTTCTTCGTTGTTGTAAGACAAAGTCTGCCAAAGGGATCTCTGCAGCAAATACAAGCTTTATTTTATCTTCCTCCCTTATATTTGACTAAAGGGTTACAGCCTTGGCAAGCACTATTCCTTCCACAATACTCCCCCTGAAGATGTCAGCTGTGTGTGGATACCCAGTTATCAGAAGACACTGAGCAGCTCAGTGCTGGCAATCACCTTTTCTCCACAACCAGGAAAACAAGTTGTCCCAGGACCAGCAGAGCTAGGACAGCCCGAGTTTCCACAGACTTGTATCCTGCTTTGCCTCCTCCAGCACCTCTGCTCCCTGCCACCTCTCCTGCAGTGGGACATCCAAGTGATTGCCAGTGCCCTTTCTGCACAGCAGGTGGGTGATCACCCCCAAAGTCTGTACCCTTCCCAGGGTGACAGACATTTTCACAGGCTCTGTCACCTAGATGACAGATGTTCACCTAGGTGAACAAACCAAGATGAACCTGCTCAGATCATTTCTTAAACACTTTTCATGACATTTGACTCAAAGGGAAAGCAATACCAATGCTGCTTGCTCCACAACCTAAAACCTGAACAGCTGGTGCCTCATCAGTGACCAACTGCTGACAAGATGTTAAAAGGAGCTGTTTATAAACAGCCTCAAGTTAATAACAGATTTTAAGCTTATTGAATTCCAAACCTTGATAACCATTCTGAAATTCGAGATCAATTTGCAGATCACATGCCCATAAACATAGATCTCTCAGGACAGTAGCTCCCCCAACCACTACCACTGCCATTGGCCACTCAGAGCCAAAAGAGATGCCCTGATCTGTTATGCAAAGCCAGAGCACATGGAACTTGGGGCTGATGGCTGATGACTCCTTCCTACCAACTAATGGTGTCAGGACTAACCAGATGCTTCACCCACTGATACCACTGCCAGTCACACAGGATTAAGAGCAACCATGATCCTTAACAGAGAAGTTAAGATCAATGCCTTCAAGAGGTTCAGCCCATCACCTCATTCCCAGAACACTCAGCTCCTTAGAGTCTCTCCATCACTTAAAAGGAGACAAAGCTCCACAACCCTCGTGGAGCTGGAGCCTCCTGTGCAGAGGTCCCCCCTGCTCCTTGGCCTCTGTAGAGAGCCCATGCTCCCTCTGGGGCCCCAGGAATCACATTTAGAAGCTGAACTGAGAACTTACAGGTTCCATCAATTACTTCATGCAGCAAGGCCCAACACCCTCAGTTGCATGCTTGGACCTCTTTACAAGTGCTTCCCACCACCCAACTGGTGCCCAGTTCAAAGCCTCCACCACCACAGCAAAATAAACCCTGGCCTTTCACTCACCCTCACGACATAGTTGAATCGCCTGGAGTCCAGGATAGCACTGGAGAAGTCAAGTCGGTTGAAGGCTTCTCCCAAGGTGCAGTAACCATGGCGCTGAGAAGAAAAAACAGTCTGGGTCATGTTTTGGCAGACATGAGTCCAGACAGCAAAAGGAAGACGTGACCCAGGGCAACTCAATTTAGCAAGCCAATGGGTACAAATCATGGGACCAGCTCACAGCCAGAGGAAGCAGGCCTGTCTCCCAGAGCCACACTCATTGACGTCAAGAGTGGGCATGGCCCAGTGTAGGTTATGGTAGTTTCCCAAGAGTGACCCAAGCTCAATTCATGGGTGAGAACAAGCTGCGCATTCCTGGGGTTCAATATACATGGGAGTTCAGAGTGGTCTTGTACGGCCGCTTCTCTCCATGAGCGCAAGCAAGCTGTTGTACTGAATGCCAATAATTTTCCATGTTAGGACTGTGCTGGGTAAGAGCCAAGAACAGTATTATGGCTTGGTCTGAAAATGGCTGGTTTTTTTTTTTTTAACTGAGGGAAGCAAACAAGTCATATTTTAAACACATGTACAAAGCCTTGTACAGCAAGCCCTGGCTCCCTGATCAGGGCTTAAAATCATTACTGAAATTCCAACCACAAGCCAGATCTTCCACTTATCTCTTAAGAGCTTCTGCTGATTTATATCAGCACAGGATCTTCCACTGCTTGGAAAAAACAGTAGAAAGGGAACAAAGAACCTATGGAGGCACTCACCTCTTTTGTGCTCCCCTTGTGAACATAAATCCACTTCTCCTGGTGGAAATCTGTTTGGACAAAGACATTTTGCTCAGTTAATCCTCCACTTTGCAGAGGGCTGGATATCTTCTGCTCATCAAACTAACTGCCCTTTTAGTACAGATGAAGTTATGTTGTGTTTACACCACCACACTTGAAACCAAAACTAGCAACCTGCTGAGCTGCTTTGTTTCCATACTGCTTCATTTGAGACCACAGCCCTGAGCCTTAGGAACAGCTTCTGTTTCAGTGACACAGCTCAAGACTGTAAATGTTTAATCTGCCAGCCACAGATACACCATAGCACCTCCTCTTCTTTGGTCCCAGACAGTAAGAGTGGCTGACAGCCAGGTTTTGTTGTTATTGATTTTATTAACTATTCATTACCTTGGTTACAGGCTTGGGATTGAATGTCAAATTTGAAGTTGAGTAAAAGTGTCATGAGACACCAGGCATGTGGGAGAGAGCTTTCAGCAGTGAGGTCAGGCTCAAAGGAGCATGCTTGTGCTTGCAGCTAACTTGCTAAAAAGAAAAACCTATCTGGGACCAAAATTTTCCTATTTCTAATTGCCCCTCCCTCCCCTCAGAAAGGGGAGTGGTCCCACTCCCCAAATAGCTTCTCTGTACCCACCACATGCTGCTAACTCAGTTTGCAGAAGAGCCTTCACTGTAAGCAGTTACACTGCTCAATCCCTCTCCCACAGGCTTTTGACCCTACTTCTACCACACACCAGCAATTCAACAGCTAGTAAGGAATATTCCTCTCCCCATCCTACTAGACTCCTTTCCTTAAAAGAAATATCGTGCTCCTGGGGTCTTTTTCCACCCAAGGATGCAGCAATGTACTCCTGCCTGGTACTGCAAGCCCAAGGACAAACCCAGTCTCAGTTACAGGCATGTAGACCCTGCATCAAGCCCTTTTAAATAGTAGGTCAACACAGAATCCAGCCAAAAACTGTCATGGCAACATTTGTTTGTTCAGAAAACCGAATGCACCGAGGGGCCAACTTTTGGCATCAGTTTTCAAAATCCTGGGGGATGCACAATGAGCTAATAGTAGTGTGGGAATTGTAACTCATTTCCTCTGTGTATGTTTACATTTGTAGCCTTCACATCTAACTCCAGTACCTATCTTGCCATCAGACCAGCACAGACCTTGCTGTCCCTGCAGGCTCCCCAGAGCCCTCCCACAGTGTGCCTGCCACTCGAGACCCCGGCTGCTCGCTGTGCATACAGGAAGATTTCAAACCTTCCATTGTTTTCAGCAAGCTGAAACCTCATTTCATTTTTCATGCACTCCACGCACAGAGATAGGATCAAAGCTCACATTCAGGCTTCTAGCCTCCAGTAATGTAGATTAGTGCTCAACATGCATATGGAAGGAAGAATAAATTTAGCCTGTTGTGCACAAGGAAGTCTACAGGGGGGGAAAAAACTGGAACTGGTTCATTTGAATGTACCATAGGAAAAAATTACCCTCCTTCTGACAAACACAAATGACAAAAATCTGAACACTACAAGCACAACTCCTCAGAGCAGGGATTACTAACAGGGGCATAAATCTTCACATTAAACTGCATCCAAGTTCTCTACTTAGGTCAAACACAGGCGCAAAGCCCTTCAAGACACTCTGGAAGACTCCTCATGCACTGTGCAAAAGCCATAGATATGAAGCATTTTCCATTCTCCTGCAGCAACTTTTATTTTAAAAAGCCCAAATAGATATCTTACATTGAGTCTTGGCTTTGTTATTCAGCAGGTCTTTTTTTCTCTTCTTGGCAGCAATATCATAGTTCAGGCTGTTGAAGAGATTCTCTTTGTTGTGATCGTCCTTTTTACAAAAGCTGTGAATAACACAAAGTAAGGATTCTGTTTATTTCTGCAGTCTGCCAAACACTGTTTCCTGCGAGGAGAGAAAACACACAGGTTTATCACTGTGAGCCCCAAACCTGCCTCCTTGCAGGCTGCTCTTGAGAAGTCTGCATGCAGCTTTTGCATCCAGTAACAGTATTTTTAAATGAGCCTCTGGTGTCTCATCCCTGTGCTAAGATACCCATGACAGTTGGGAGCAGGTAATACAGATTCCACAGCTGGCGCTGGGACACTGCTGGGCAGTATTCTTCTCCTCCCTTTAACCTGTTTCTATCCTTAAATAACACTACATCCTCCTACTGTAGGTGGTAGATTCCTCTGAGCCAGTCAGACTTCTACGGAAGGACATATTTAGACATCTCTGAAGACATATATAGGCACTCAAAATATTTATTAACAAAAGAATCCCTACAAAACATTCTTTCAAGCTTACAGGAAGAGCTCAGTTGAGATTCAGACTTGGCTGGTGGCTTTCCAAACCCCACATAGTAGTGACTGTACAAATTAACAGCTAGGATCTCTTGTCCAAGGGTGCCCATCCTCTGCTTTTCCTGGAGCTCTGCTGTAACTATACTATTAGTGAAGGCAGCTATAACCCCTTATTTTCTTTGAGGGCAATGAAAGACTGTCTATAAACAGCCTGTGCACCAACATCTCCACGTTGTGCAGACCTGCACACCGGCAGGCCCGAGCCACAATGCAAAACTGAGCAGCCCCTGGGCAGGCACAGGGCTGCGGCGCAGACCCCCGGGGCTGGCAGAGGAAGGCAGCAGCCCCCAGCAGCTCTCGGCAGAGGCCCCCCTGCCCACAGCCTGCTGCCCAGAGCTGCAGGGATGCCTCCCAGGTGCTGCGGAGAAGACAGGCGATGCATCCAGAACAACAAGAGCCACTCCCATGGCTCTAGCAGCTGGCTAGGGATGGGAGAGTGGCTGTCTAAAAGAAGGGTGCCAGGCACCTCGCCACACCTCTCGGCTGCTGTGGCAGCATGGGTCCAGGACACCTCCGGAGCTGCTGCAGGCACTCGAACATGCCGCTGCTCGCAGCACCAGGCAAGCTTCCTGTGCAGCAGCCATGAGAACCCTTACACAGCCAGGCTGCTTCCTCTACAGACCTTATGTTTACACTGTTTCGCCTCAAAAAAACCAGCACGAGCAGCAGACCGACTCACACCTCCAACAGCTACTCAGCACTGGCTCCTGCAAAGGAATGCAGCCAGCAGGACGAGTCTCCTTGTCTTGCCCCTACCAATACACAGCTCAGGCCCACAGCCAGGAGAGGGACATTTGCTGTCNGTCAGCATGGCCACGCCACCAGCAGGCGCAGAATTTGAGCGGCCACCTCAGAGCTTCAGCTTCGTGAGGGACCCAGACCTCCTCCAGCAGGGTCCAACTGGGTGTTCTGGTGTGGCACCCGCACACAGCCCTAGAGGTGGAAGAAGCCTCCCTCTGCTGCAGGGCACCACAAGGCTTGGGTCCCCCTTCCCGCTCCACATCCCCCCTGGCAGGGCACCGCTCCTGTAGGCTTCACAGCGCCATGGAGGGGGAGCAGCAGCAGGCAACGCTCACAGCAACAACAGCTCAGGGAACCAGACACTTCAGCCAGCAGGATCTGGCTCAGGAGAACCTAGACCTGAGAGCAGAACATCTCAGCTGCACATTCCCCCTGGCCACGCGGCTTTCTGCCAGGGGGACCAAAACCCGAGAACGGAGTACGGCAGTACAGAAGAAGCATTTTTGAGATGTTCAAGCTCATATTTTAATCAGGGTTGCATAAAATCAGTGGTGGGCCAGGTTAACACGTCCCACGCTGTGGCCGAATCCGAGCCCAAGACAGATCTGCTTCAAACCCCACACACCAACAGCACACCCCCGACTGCTGACTTCCCACTGAACAGCTCTCACCTGCAGCCCTCACAACAGCAGCAGCCGAGGGATTCCCGTACGGGAGGCACATTATTCCCTCCCTTACGCACCCCCAGGCTTCCACATGCTTCTCCACGGCATCCTGACAGGTTGAACAGTCAGACAGCGGGACCCGGCACCGCAAGGACCTCAGTCCAGGGCAGTATGTCACCTTCTCACTTTTTAAAGGGAAAAGGGACACAGAAAGCCATGCCAGGCTCAGCGTTCCCAGCACAATCACTCCACCGCCAGCCAGCCTCCCGCCTACCTACAGGCCAGATGCTCTGGGCTCTAAGCTTGATTTCTACTCACAGCTCTCGTGGGAGAGGGCAAGGGGCAGACATCGGCCGCAGCAAACCCAAACGCGCCCGCCCACAGCCGAAACCAAGGCGCAGCTCCGCGGGCAGAGCTCGGTCTCGACGCGCCCAGAGCCACCGCACCCGCGCCGAGGCCGAGGCCTCCCGCCCGCGAGGCCCCGCTCCGCCGCCCCGGGGCCTTCGCTGTCGCCCGGCGGCCCGGTCAGCCCAGCTTGGCGCCAGGGCCGTGGCT
>Ga0065711_1032356_pt1 | contig 27501 bp, 19 predicted proteins | sample Hoacrofraction12_FD_59098 | JGI IMG/M metagenome (GOLD analysis project Ga0065711, IMG submission 59098) | Hoatzin crop microbial communities from Cojedes, Venezuela - Epithelial fraction 12 v2 (version 2) | ecosystem: Host-associated > Birds > Digestive system > Esophagus > Crop | place...
CTCATCTTTCTTGAACTGGGGAGCCCAGAACTGGACACAGTACTCCAGATGGGGCCTCACTAGGGCAGAGTAGAGGGGGAGGAGAACCTCCCTCAACCTACTGGCCACACTCCTCTTCATGCACTTCAGGATGCCATTGGCCTTCTTGGCAAGAAGGGCAACTAGGGCACGCTGCTGGGTCATGGTCAACTTGTCATCCCCCAGCACACCCAGGTCCCTCTCTGTAGAACTGCTTTCCAGCAGGTCTTTACTGGTGCATGGGGTTGTTCCTCCTCAGGTGCAGGACCCTGCACTTGCCCTAGTTGAACATCATCAGGTTCCTGATAAGGAATCTCTCCACTGGCTTCTAAAGATGACAGACATGTTACAGATTTCAAGGCATTTTAGGAACAAATTGCATCTCACCACAGTTCTGGCAGCCAAACAAATGGACACATCCATAAATGAGAACAAGTCTAATTGGAAAAAAATTAATCAATTGTCAATGTCTTAGCAGTACACCAACTGATGGAAACTTACTCTCTTTTGAAATTACATCCAAATTAATGGGAAATATTAATGTTTCTTACTAAATTATAATAGCTGTATCTTTATAACTTTCATCCATAATGGGCCATTTGGGGGATTATGAATGAGGGCCATACACCTCTACCCATGCTCATGGATTACAAATACTAAAACTGGAAAGAAAGCCTCCACTGTTTTATTTTCTTCTCAAATTTCCACTTCTCCCATCTTTTCTTTAAATTGAAACTCTGGAAAATTCTATTTAACAGCCATTTAAATCAGAAGAAAAGAAAACAAAATATTTCATAACAACTGTCTCCGTTGGCTTCAATAAGCTTCCACAAATGTGAAATTCTGGCCTCCCTGAAAGCAACGGGGCTTTTGCAATTGCTATTGTCTTCTACAGCAAACTCCAAGTAGAAGAGGAAAGGAGATATATACCTTAGTTATATTTTTTACATACATATCAGACTAACAATACCGAGTAAAATTATAAATGTTTGAAGGGTGTACTTTAACAATATAAAAATAAGTGAAGATATCCTTAAAAAGTACAAAAGAAAGAAAGTAGTCTTTTCCCATAACCACCATGTTTGGAATGCAGAGTGAACAGTAGTCAGGGCTGGGCACTGTCATTTCTTCTTTAATTTGATGCCTAATAGTGTATTTCACAAAACAAAAGAAACCTTCAGAAACATTATTAGGTACTGACATAATTATAATGTGACTTCTTAACAGCAGAGGTGTAGAAAAGAAGAAACTTCATCTCTACATTAGGTTACACTGTTGAGATTTACTTTACCAGTATCAGCGTCACTGAAAATGATGTATTTTTAACAGGCAACAAACTACACATTAGTAGAAATGTGAACCATAAGCAAAGCAGTGTGAAAAGAATTTCATAAAGAATTCTGTCTGTCCAGATTAGTAGGACTGGAAAGTTTCTGCCCGAGTACAATGAAGACACAACAAGCTCATCTTTAAATCCTCTGCAATTTCAATTTCAAGACCATTTTTTCAAAAAATCCTTTATAAACGCCTCACATTTTTGAAGCTTGTTAGGATAACTATGGGTTCAAAAGCAAGCTTCTTGTGCATGTTTCTGATCCTTTGATAGTGTTTCCTCATAGTAACCTAATACAATGGCAATTCCTTTGAGGATTTCTGTTGTATTCTTCAAGTAAAGTTATTCCTAATACCACATCTCTAATGTCTGCATTGGGGCAATTTCATTTTTATAATGAGGGTTCTGAGAATTCAGACCTCTGAGTTATGCCTGCAAACTTATATTCATCTTAAGTTCATTTTTACATCTGATTCAAGGTGAATATCTTATTAATCAGAGGACTACAGTGGGGAAAAAAAAAAAAAGTTGAAGGACAGGAGTGGTTCTTAGGACTTTTACATACGATAGAGTGAGGAGAAAGTGCTGCAACTACCTGACCTGAGACAGGTGTTTTCCTAATAAGGCCTTGTGATGCTTCATAGGGAGCTTGTGTTGAAAAGCTTCATCAGGATGTTATACACGAGCTTCTACAAAGGGCATCTCTTGTTTTCGTTCTAAATACTTCTAATAAAATCCCTAAAACTGCCCAACAGTAATGAGACATGAGATCCTATTGTACGCTTGCCAATATTGAACAGGGAACCTCCTGGAGCTGCGAAAAAAAGTGTTATACTTCTCTTTATCTCACAAGACTAGGGTCTGAAATTAAAGGTCAGACCCATTATTTCACATCAGTGCTAAAGGCAGGAGAATTTATTCACTACAGAATTAAAGATTAACCAGATGCTTCACTAGGCATATGACTGTTCATAACTTAGCAGACAGTCTGCAAACACCCTGCAAAAGCTGATGCTGTCTGAAATCTTTTGCTGAATTATAGAAAGAGGCCTGGGGAGCTAAAACAGGAAGGAAGCTATTTGTATTTTCAAAGCCAATCTTTTTAGCATCGCCCAGCTCTGGCTGCAGTTTGCACAGTACATCATCCATCAGGACAAAGAGGGCTCATCTGCATATTTTGACAAGTGGCAAAATGGTACAAAACCTAAAATTACTTGAGTTAACTTTATGTGTAGTATGGTTAAACAAAATGAACTTCCCATGTTTTCCCTCCTTCTCTCACCTGGAAGATGAGCAAATAGAACAGTAAAATATTCCACGTTGTCTAAAAATGCTATACTTCAGGTGTTGCTTGCCCCTCTTTTGTTTTTCTTTTCCTCTTGGATCCATACGGTCTAAAAAGTTACAAATATAACTAGTCTGCCACCTAGCTTTTGCCCAAACTTTCCAGACCATTTCCAACTCTAGCCCCCCGTAACCTAGATACTGAACCACTGAGATCAATGTGATCAGATTTAGGCCAAAAACCAGTAATATCATTCTCTACACAGTCATCTCAGCCTGTTTTCAGCTGGGTTGCTTTTTTCATCTTCCCATTTATCCAGCCTGTAAAATTCAGTCCCATGCTAGCCTTCACTTGGGTTAAAGGCCAGAACTTTAGAAAACTTACTCTAAGGCAATTTTATAAATTTAGAAGGATGACCTCCTTCCTGTTAACATTCTTGTTCTCATGCTTTGACATGAGCATCATTTCACACAACTGCTCTCTTCTGCATTCAAATGTATAACATCCATAGAGGCCAGACATTGCTTCAGTTGTCTTACTAGAAATGGCAAGTAACTCTACGGAACTAAACAGACGGACGCTAAATTTGCATCAGGTTAACTGTAAGCATAATCAAGGCACAGAAAATTTTGCCAAAAAAACTCCTACAACTTATATTTCAGGAAATGTATACAAAAGGACTCAACACCAAGGCCTTAGCACAGGGGAGCTTTACACAGTATATAACTCTTAATTCACTTCAGTTCTTGTTGCATCTGTCTACTCTTGCTCTTGAAAAGTGATGTATTTGTTTTCTGCTCCAATGGATGAGCAGAGCTGCTCCATCCATAACCGTGTCATTACATTTCCAGCTCTTAGACGCTTCTTGGATACTCCCTCAGGCATTACATACTGTTGCAGAGCATGACCCATTTCCATAATCTGCTTTTCCCACTGTTGTCTCTCCAAATCGGACATGTTCGCCTTTTGTCTCAGAATCTGCAGTAGATCTCCCATGCTTATCCAAAATGTTCTTCTTGCTTATAAGTTGCATCACTGGCTCACTCAAGATGATGTACCAGCACCATTACTCTGACAAACAAAAGGACTTTTGTGACAGTCAAAGGTTTCGCTATCAATTTAAGGCTGATTTAGCCTTAGTCCCAAATGTGTATGTTGTAAATGACAACAAATTGATTCTCTACCAATTCATGTACATCATGCATACCATGTTAATAGTCTGTTTTTGAAAGCAATCGCTTAGGGTATTCCATTCATTTTTACAGATAAACTTTGAAATCAATGAAGAAAGAATTTTTCCCCTTAAAAACATGTCAGAAAATGTTATGGTTGCCCACCTGTTCAAGAGAAGTAAGGTATGTGTATCCAAACGTGATTTAACAGAACACACTACTGGCAAGTCTTCTAATTTTAGGGTCCAGTTCTGCCTTTCTCCCATGTAATGTTGTCAGAGTGTCACCATCCATGCACTATGGCAGGTCTTGAAAGCACCGGGAGCAGGCAAGAGTACACCTATGCAGTGCCATGTACCCCAAGCTGCCTCACCACCAGATGTGACCACTGAACACGTTTTGATCCAGAAACCAGGAGTATGAGGATTTAAGATGCAAGTTTTACTCACAGCTTCTTCACTTACAAGGAGCTGGACATCAGTCTTTGTGACACTAAAGGCAGGGTCTATCTGCTGTTTAATTTTTCCTCTCAATTTATCTTCCAGGTCATTAATCCATTTCCCAGCAGCCTGTCCCCACTTTCTATTCTTACACGCAATTCTTCTCTGAGATCCTGCTGGGAGGCATCCATCTTTCAAAGCAGTCAAGCTTTAATTTCTTCATGTCTAGCTTGAGCTACATCAATCCTCCTCCTTTTTTTTCTGTCCTGCAAATTCAAGACATGTTCGTGGATTAAGAAAACGGTGCTGGAATCGGGACAACTAGCCTGAGTAATGGACACCCTTCCTTAGAGAATAAGCTTCCAAGCAGCTAGAAAAGGAACACCCCATTTTCTAGTAGAAAAATGATAACACCTCCATAAATAGAGCCTCATTTAGCATGGCAATTCTGCAGAGAAGAGAGCAAGTCTTGTCAGCTGCAAAGCATCTTCTAGAACACAATATACAAAAACATTTTTAAAATGATCCCATCTAAAAATCTAATATTTATATAATATCAGGCTCCCACATTTGATGCTTTTTATTTATCCAGCAAACAACTGAACAATTCAGATGTTATTATTTTCAATTCCCACCACACTGATAGCAGTGTATATAAATAAATGAAAATTTCTTGTTAGAGCATTTGCATATACTGCCAATGCACATTAGCGTCTTGACTGCTGTGCTACGTTGTTTGCCATGCTTATGCTAACAGTGGAAAATATTCCTAATACAAAGTGCTCCAGGTCACTTTTTGTACCTGATGCAGAGAGATAATAAAAGGTGTTCTCATAAAGGCCCCTTCACTTTCAGTCCCAGCTCAATTAAGAAATGTGTTTTCTTCACACATAGCCTTCTTCTCTGTCCCCATATCTCACTTCACACACTGAGAGACAGCTGCCAGACGAACCAAGCCAGCCCTACTGCTATCGTAATGACCGTAGGAAGGTAATGTGACTCCTGGTTGCTTCCATGAAAGATCCTGCTGCTGTAACATTTTGCTATCTCACTCTTGTGCTACTATTTATATTGTATTGTTTAGGTAGACACGTGCCATATATTTGGAGGTGATTTTATCAGCAAAAAAAGAGTTGTGGTTTTTTTTTAATTTAGAGGATTTTTTTTCTTGCTGGCAGTAACTCCAGTGTAGGGCTAGGCCTACAAACAAAAGATGGTTTGGAGAAGAGTTAACAGATATGATTAAGGGAAAAGATTGATTTCCCTCTCCAGAACTCCTTTTCTATTACCATTTTAGGGTTTGAGGCATGAAGTAATTCCCTTATCTGAACTGATATATTTGACTAGAAGTAGCTCAAATAATAGAAAGAGCAAGGAGAGCTACACAAAGGAATACAGAGCAAAACTATTGGAGACAATACACCTGGGGAGGCCCTACAAAAGCAGAGAGATGGTGGATGTGGAAATCTACAGCAGACATCATATTGAAAACAAAAAAAATTAGACAAGAGGAATAAGAAGCAATAGCCTAGCTCAAATCTTTTTGTATTTCCTCTATACTCCAAGGCCTGGATGGCACACAGCCTCTCACCATCAATTCCTTCTTTATTATTGTTGTTTCTATTTCGTCAAGGACTCTGGTCCCACTAGAGGTGCTCTGGCCATGTCTATACTTAGGCTTGCATCATCCTTCCACATTTTCTTCGTGGACAGCCTGAACTCCTGCTACAGCACAAATCCATCTATGTTTTTGGCACGTAAACTTGGTGGCCATTTAAGAAGTACTGCAAGACTGTCTGTTACACGTGTGCCAGAGCCTCAGGAGACTGCCAGGCTGCATACGAATAAATACACACTCCAGCATGTGCTGAAACAGGAGGTCCCAGGAACATCACTGGGTTACTTCACAGGCAAGCCTGCAGGTACTGGAGCAAATGCAGTATATAGGTGATGAATTTGGCCGCAAGTCTGGCCTTGAGGCTGCTCCTGCACAGCAAGAAGAATGCAACCTGCATGTACAAATGCTTCCTGTTGTAGAAGTGGTATCATGTACTTCTAAAGCAACTTTTTTCACAACCTCAGGCACTATAAAGGGATGCAGTGTCTTTCAGTACTGCACAGCTTAGTCTCCAACTCTGGGTGACAAACAGTGTTAACCATGACTAATATGAAGACTGGAATACGACTGAGATGGAAGACTTTTTTTCCCCCCCCATGTACCTAGGCTAGATGATAATTCACAGAGGACACTGGACTTTCAGTGCCATGTTTACAGATATAAACCATTGAGATGCTAACAGCATCTACATAAGTGAATACTTTTTTCCACAGCTAACTAGTATTAGATGATTCACTGACCTTGTGTTATGAACAGATCACTGCCAGTCTCATTTGGAATGCCATTACTCTGAGCAGTTTCTGGGCAACTTTTGAGCAAGAAATCCCTTCAATACTCCTTAAAAGTTGCAAAGTCATAATTATAACTAAGATGGATATCCTGGTTTTTACTAATTTGTCACTATAGCCCTCTGGAGAAGACTTCTTTCCTGTGAACAACAACAAAAAATGAACAGACATGCCAAAGAACCTGGGAAGTATGACAGAGTACAGGATTCAGCAGCCTGAAACAGTATAGACTGAGCAGGCACATTGGAGAAGAACAAGTCTATTTCAGTGCTTGATGAAGTGACTTTCACAAGCTCTGTATCTTAATTTTTGCTTTCTCCTGCTTGTCTTCCTTTTACTGTTTGTTATAAACCTTTTTGTGCTCAACACTCAATATCTTTCTTTTCTCCTCCAAAGGTATTTTTTTGTACAATGTGGAATCAAAAGGAAATCCACAAAAGCCCATGTTTCAAGCTGTGAGTCTTTGAAAAACCATAGAATCAAGTATTTATAACACAACTGTGTGCCCACATCTATATATTTCATCCCATGACAGCATCGTAAGTTTATTATAGAGCAACTATCACTCCACAGTAGCAGCTGAGACTGGCTTTCAGCTGTAAGCCCCATAAAATATTTCATATAGAACTAAAAGTTAAAGAACTCATCTACCTCTCTACTACAATGTAACAAGTTATTTGCTTTGCACGCACATTATGTCCCCTCAGAATGGTGAAACCTATGTGCCAACTTCAGTAGAGCTAATTAGTACATCACAAATACTTCCAACTGAAGGGTAAAATATATCGGAGACGTGAAAAATTTAATTATCAGTAACTTATGTAAGCCTGGAAGGACCCTATGTGGCACTAAACCATGCATTAGTCAAATCTCTATTTGCTTACATGTAATCAATGTGTTTCTTAGCATCACCAGCTGAACTAATGCCATTTCATTAATCAAAACTTATTTCTGGCCTTTGTGAAAATCTGTGGCTCTTAAATGTAAAGCACATCTTGCGGCTACGTCCCTTTCAAACTTTTTAATGTTTGTTTAGGATCAAGTTCAAACTTTATTGAAGTCTTGGAAAGATTCTTATCTAGTTTTACCATGCTCATTCAACCCATTGGGCAGTACGTGCTGGCCCAGTTCACAATGGCTGAAGACCCTGGCTCAAGCTCAAAACAAAAGTGCGAAGATTTCCATTACCAACTCCTGCACAAGCCAACAGGGAGCCATCACAATTTGATCACACTCATAAGAAACTCTCCATGCTATGTTCCGAAGTGTAACTGTATATTTAAAAGAAAAGAGGATGAAAGGTAAGCCTTGACAGATTATATATTTCATTGGCATAAAGTCTAATGTAAGAGAACATAGTAATGGAAAACTGGCTGAATCCCTCAAAGCCCAGACATCTCTAGAATAAGTTTATTCCATTTGATTTTTACAACTAAAAAAAAAAAATGGGGAGGGAAGAATTAGACCATTATCCACCTCAAAATACAAATACGCGTGACTAGCAGAAGCCAAGAGCTAATTGTTAGTGGCTGATAGTGAGCTAACCGTTACCTTGGGCGGAGAGCAAGTTAGGGAGAAACTTTCAATATATTAACAAACATAAACTCTGAACTAGCTTAAAGACTATAAATGCACTGTCTTCGGCTCAGAGAACTGCGATATTGCTTCTTAACCACCTCAGATCATAAAGCAAACCAAAGAACGAGAATACTGCTATTTTTACTATAATCAATCCCATATCGAGTTTCAGAACTAATCACGGAAAGTTATTCTCAAACTCTCATGGGCTGTCAGCTTGTGGTCTCAAACCTGCTTAAGGATCTGTGACAGAAACGTGGCAAGATTCTATACCTGATTCAGAAAACCATGCTGACCAGTTATTTCTAATTTTAAAAAATGGGTTCATAAGGCAGCCCAAGTCAGATGAAAAAGAAAACACCTTGAAAATACAATTACAAGCATAACATACAGCAAGATTTGAACAACGTTATACTGATTCGTGTCTTACTCTCTTAAAACAGCCCTAGTGAAAGCAAAAGGATGACTTAATGTAAGGTGCAAGCAACAGGACCTTCAGGTTAATAAAAGACACATATTCCTCTAGGTATTCTCTTATAACAATGAAGCTCAAAAAGAGATTAAGCGATTCTGAAAGGCTTTTTTTCCCCCTCTTCCAAAATTTGTATTCCTCTTTTCAATTTCACTTGAAGTTACACACTTCATACATTCATTTTATGAATATGAATGTGTCTTACACTATGGATCATGGCCCCTCTGGAGCGAGGGCAAAGGAGCTGAAAAAAGATTGAGAATTGTTAAGGAGCAGTAATCTGCAAAAGCTCAATTCTTCCAAGGTGGAGAAATGCGAGCAGGCTGTGATAAGTGACTGCACGTGGTTTCAATAGCAGGGGAAGCGCTCCCCTAATGCAATTGTTTACAACAGCTCAGATCCTCTAAAATGTCTGAGTGAGCCAGTAATTACAGCTGCATCTCAGTCTTCACATTGCAGAGGAAAGAAGTTATTGTCGACTCAAGGGGTCACATGAAGACAGATAAGCCAAAAAGAGGTCACATATTTCAGTCTGAAAATACCAAGCAGTCAGATCAAATATGCTGGAAGTCTACAACAGGAATTATTGCTGGGCTATACACAATGATTCAGATTTCCATAAGCACAAGTGACAGGGGCTGAAAGTCAATGGGAGCTAGGGTGCATTCACACATTCACCAGCAGTACTGCCTATAGCAGCTGAAGCAATCACCTCCTCAGTCCCAGCCACTTATTCCTGCCCTTGCACAGCATGCAGCGCTGTGCTCGAGGTGTTCTGTGCCCATCTCATAACTAGAATAGGGAAACTCGTCAAGCTGTATAACAATTCCGTTCGAAATATAACAGTGATTGTTATTACTAGCACAGTGGCACCACACAGAGAATCAAGGAGACAACCCAGAGAAGGAACTGATTAAGTTATGCTGCTACTACAACATTGCTTGGCAGCTATATCCATCGAAGAAGAGTCGCCGCATTACCCTGAAAAGCTCTACCACATCATATGCCAGCATCCTGGACACCAAATTTCCCATTCTCAACTTAACAGGAATATAAGAACAAAGAGTAAAAACAAGTAGCATACTGAAGATGCCTGCAGCTCAATATATTGCTCTTTACATATTCACCTATCAAAATCTCCATGGATTAGGGTTTATCAGTATTTATCTGGATTAGAAAGCATGTTGCATCTTCTACTACATATCAGCCTATACTGGCATGATCAATGTACAGAATCTCTTTGCAAAACTGCTCAATCATTTGCTTTTCTTCCATAATAGAAACCTCATTGAGTTTGTCTGGGGTTTTTGTGTTTGGTTGGGTTTTTTTTCAGAAACAAAATCAAAGCCAATATCCCTATGGGTTTACAAAGTCACACAACAAAATAGCAGAAAAATTATACAGGCAAAATGCCCTGTAAAGGAAAAAAAATCACCATCCCTGGCACTCTATTTATGTAACAGATGCAATTTTGTACTTACAGCAGTTTTGATATTGGAAAATAAGTCTGTGACTATGATCTCCTGAAACTCTTCAGCCCAGTGTATTCTCTCTCCCCAGATGGGTTGATCTCTCTTCTTTCTCAGATTGGTGTTCCAGAAACCAACAGGACACACGGCACTTTTCCCAGCAGGAAGTTAATTACCAGTATAAGGAAAAGTGGTTTTTCAGACTTCCATTTTCAGACAGGACATTCTCTTTAAATTGTTTTGCAGAAGCAGGCAACAGAGCATGTATTTTGTGCGTTTTGTCTCCTTTGCCCCCCCTCACCAGGATTTATAATAGAATGAACCTAAAGCAACTACTGAAACACTGGATAGCAGTGTTCGAATTCATGCAGAGGTAATTTTTACTGTTGTAAAATACACGGGATTCTCCTTAATTTGTCAAGGAGCAACAAAGGGTAACTGTTCCCTGAAGGACAAGGTCAGCAGGGCAAGAACATCACTGACCAGGGCCCCACCCTACCATGCCAAGTGAAGTGAGCTGGACAGAACGCATATGGTGGCCAGATCCAACCACGAGTCAAGATCGTAAGGCAATATCATGGTGATGAGGCAGGTCTGAGGTCCAGTCAACAAGTCAGCCTGCATGTTGGGGTCCAGATCACCAAGCCCCATGGCCAGGCAGGGGCAGGTGGTGGCAGAGCTGGAGACAGGTACACCCATGACTGAGCTGAAATGGTGCTCCTGGGTCCACGGGCAGGGGACAGGAGAGGCCCCAGGGGAGGTTGGTCAGGGCCACCAAGGCCCACTGGTGCCTTCAGGGCATTCAAATCTAGGAGAATTTAATGGGTTGTGTTGTTGTTTTGATTTTGATTTTAAAAACACTGAAAGCTGAGGAGATCATGCTTAATGTCTCCAGAGTGCTTTCCTGAACTGAGTTCTTAACATCCATCTAATCTGCAGGATTCATTTTGTTTTGCTTTTAGAATGTATTGTATTTTAGAAACAACAAAAGGATATATGTATTTTCCTACAGAAGATGCTACTATTTGTTATTCTCAACTCATAATTATATAACATAATCAGTACAAAATTTCAAAGACTTTGTGGTGAAAATAACCCACATGCCATCAGGTTTTTAAAAGATAATCATGGGGTATTAACTAAATATTATCTTTGATCAGGGGAAAAGTATTGCATTATTGTCATTCTGCGTTTGAAAGTCATTATTTAAACGTTATTAAAAGATTCTCCAAATGACACTGAATCAGTAGCACTCTATAGGGACTACAGAATTGGGCCCAGTGGGCAAAACATGGAAAATTACTTTGCCACAAGCAAATTAGCCAATGTTCCGTCACCTTCTCAGACCAGTTTGCCAAATAATCTTGTTCACAAATCTATGCATTAACAGCAAATATTTTTATCATCATCAAACACAAAGAATTCCAAAAAAGCTGATTTCTAGTGTTCTGGGAGCTCCATGCCACCAGACATGCTTTAAGCAAACCTTTGTAGTGTTTTTTTAAAATCTCAGATAACTTTAAAAGGATTCAATTGTTGCTCTCTGTTTTAATTCTGCCATTTCTGAATACTTCTAAGTTCCACTTTATTTCTCCTGCAATTTTACTTGCTTTTTGCTATTTGTCAAATCATAATAAAGCCAGGCTACACTTTTGTTGCACAATTCAGTTTGTCGTGCTTGGTTTTCATTACACCGACCTGAAGTTTCTCAGGAAATTATTTGTAGAACAGGTCTCACTTATTTAATTCCTCTTGGTGTAAATATGAATACCTCTTTATACTGCATCCCACATCTTCTTTTTGATAAGGTTTCTCATCTTTATGCCATAGAACAGACTTCTTTGTACTTGCCAACACTTTTTCAAGTTTTTAAGCTATCCACAGCTCTTTCAGGCACAATGATTGAGACAGAAGGTACTTCTTGGGACATTTAACCTTTGTTGACAATCAATTCCACAGAAATTATTTGTACGTACTTTATTGCTGTCAAAAAAATTTAAATGTGACAGACGTGGCTATTTTGAAGCTACGTGTTTTAAATGAACTCTAAAGAAGAAGGAATAAGCTGTACACTAGCCATTCAAATATCTCGATGTAACTCCAGATATTCTATTAATCCTGAATTATAGTCCTCCTTACTAAATCTTCTTTCAGATCTCAGGTCCTTAGCACACAATTGAAGAGCACTTATGGGAACTGGAAATAGAGAGTTCATAGTTATGGCTGCAATTCATTTTTCTACTAGAAGTCAAAATCAGCCCATCTGTCAAAGAAATACCATCTCCTCTAACTGTTCATGAGGGATGGGACAGAATTTTTCAATTACTTTTGAAATGCATTATAAAATGGACTTCTTAATTGAGAAATTCTAAAACCAGAGACAGGAACCAAGACCAGAATGATGTTTCACTTTGTTGATAGAGGAATTACAACTGAATTGCCTAGTTGAGATCTAAGATTCAGGACCAAAGTCTGTTGAATTTTCCCTTCCAAATACAGTATCAGATACACTTTACTTCTAAATTCAGATATATTACATGCTGCAAGCTTGTTTAAAATGTATAGTTTCATATTACAAATTTTTTTTCATTTAGAGTGGCAGAATTAAAAAATGCAAATTGTCTATAGAGTTCAGTAATACAGAATGTTAGTATTACCATGTATCTGTATCGCTACATTATCTCTATCACCTAACCTGAGGCAGACAGCAAAGTACAGAAGAGGAACATGGTCTTGACACAATGTCTCATAGTCTAGGCAATTAAGCCATTGAATATGAAGTCAAAATAACAAATTGCTTGTTAAATAATTTTAAGTGATACTTTCCTTAGATTACTCTTGTAACAGCTTGTTACAAGATTCAACGTCCCTGTCAAAATTCAATGTCTCCGTTCCCACAGACTGTGGAAAGCAGATTAATAACAGAAAACGTACAGAACTGTTATCCTTCATTGACTCACTGACAAATGATGAGGTTCCAGCTACAGGATTTTTTTAAATCTTGCATTTTAAAAATGATATAACAATAAATGAAATTATTGCAAATTTTACTAAGACTATGCTTATGTTGTTATGTTCTGCTTTAATTCTTGGAACATGATTCAGATTATGATTATTGGAACAGAAGAGAGCATGCTGGTGATAACTCCCATATTTGCCTATTTTGGCAGGCCTGCCTTGGTTTCTGTTCACTGAATGGCACCTTATAATCCTATTTTCTTGCACTGACAAATTTCACACAGACAGGACTGGACTGCAGAATTGCACTACACTTCTGCAAGCTGCCTGTATCAGCTCTCATTTCAGCTTAAGCCATGTATTTATTTCAATTTAGCTGAAGTTGCTTAGGAATACATTTCGGGTAAATTAAGTCCAGACATGTAACAAAGAACACAGATGTATGTGCTGAAGCCTCAAAAGCAGTAAGGCTGGACTCACGGTCTTAGATTAACCCTGTTTATCTGAAAGGGAGGCAAAAATCTCATCTCACTTTTGTGATGGACTAAGAGCACAGAATTTATTGATGAAAATGAGCTGATGAGCTGTAGTTGAAACACTACTGACACTCAAGAGCACGTTAAAGTCCTCTTAAGACATAAGCCCTTTGCACCAATTTAACTAAGGTAGAGTGTGGTAAGACAAGACCTTGTGTTCATAGCCATATACCACCAAAACCGAACAGCTGAGCTATTCAAGTATACATCACCAGAAATTTGTTTGCACAAACAATTTTGTGCACACTTACAAACAATGGATGCTTCTGTCTAGGCAGGATCAGTTCATTAACAGAGTTAATTCAGTCAGGACTGAATTATTCATAGAAAATAAATTTTTTAGCACCTGTGCTTTAAAGTACTGCATGCCATTTTGGGCAATTATTACAAAAAGGGCATGAATAAATTAGAAAGAATCTAAAGAAGGCAAGCAAAACAATGAAAGGGTTGTAAAGATAAAGCCCAGAGGAGAGGGAATGAGAATGCTTCATTTATACCTGGCAGGAAAGGTGAGAGAACACCTTTTAAGAATAAACGCTTCTGCTAAGGGATTATTTACCATAGTAGAAGAGAGAACTAAAAGGAGTAATATCTTGAATCTAAAAGTGGTTAATATTAAAGCTGATCAAAGACTCAGAAGGATGTTAAATAGGTTAAAAAATTACTGGCAATATAAACCTACAGTTAATAGAAACAGAAGCAGTGATAAAATTGTTAATGACTTAGAAATACAGAGACATGGTGAGATTTTCAGATATTTATTTCAGATATTTTACTGTACTCTACAGAGGAGTGTAAGCTATCAAGCCTAGGTTACAATTAACAAAAAAACCCCGAAACAACAACAACGAATCATTTGTCACAAGAGACTTGAGAGAAGAATCTATGTTAAAAAAGTCTAAAATGAACAGATCAGACAGTTTGAATCAGTGTCATACTCAATAAAAGGAGACCTGTTGCGAGAGGAGGGGAAAAGGTGGCCACAAAGGGCATCAGAGGGATTCATTCCACACAAATCCTTGTCTGTATAACATACAGAACAGGTTGTCAAGTAGCTACAGAATCACAGAATGTTTTGGGTTGGAAGGGACCTTATAAATCATCTAGTTCTAACTCCCCTGCCACGGGCAAGGACACCTTTCACCAGACCAGGTTGCTCAAAGCCCCATCCAAACTGGCCTTGAACACTGCCAGGGAGGGGGAATCCACAGCTTCTCTGGGTAACCTGTGCCAGGGCCTCACCACCCTCATGGTAAAGAATTTCTTCCTTGTATCTAATGCAAACCTACCCTTCTTCAGCTTGAAGACATTAACCCTGGTCCTGTCACTACATGCCCTTGTAAAAAGTCCCTCTCCAGCTTTCTTGTAGGCCCCTTTCAGGTACTGGGAGGCTGCTATAAGGCGTCCGTCCCTGGAGCCTTCTCTTCTCCAGGCTGAACAGCCCCAGCTCTCTCAGCCTTTCCTCACAGCAGAGGGGTACCAGCCCTCAGATCATTTTTGTGGCCTCCTCTGGACCCACTCCAACAGGTCCATATAGGGGAATCTCATACAGGGGGGTTAAAACATAGTGTCAGAAAATATACTGGGGCATAAAACTAGTAATATAGCTCAATCAGGAAGGGGTAGGGAGCAGAGCAAACCACCAGGCTACAGATTCACTTATTTCACAAGAAATCTTATGTTCCACGCGCTTTCCGAGTGGGTCTGGGATGTAGTGAGAGGTGACAAAATCCTCCTCTCTCTTACAAACTGCATCCCCCCTTTACTTGACTATAATAATTACAACAATAGGAAGATTCAGGATGCAAATAAAACTGTATTTATAAAACAGATTTGAATTCTTGAGATCACTTTTTACTGCAAGTTCAATACCTCTCTCCGTGCTCTAACATTAACAGTAAAATATCACTTTCAACAGTGTTACCTTACCCCATCCTTACCATGTGAATAAACTTTTGTTGGGGTTGGTCGGAGTGCTTTCCTTTTCTTCTTTCAGATAGAAATTGTGCTGCTCTGGGTTTGTATCATTCTGAATTTAACACAGTCCAATTAAAAAGCAACAACATCAATCTGTTGTATCTTCAAAGAACAGGACTTGAATTTTGTTCTTCCCACTGAACTTTATTTACATCAGGCGAAGTCCTGCCCAACCACCATGAAGCAGTGTGCATTCTGAGTAGTACAAGAATGAATGACTCATTTAATCATTTAATGCATCCAAAATTTGATAGTGCAGATCAAGAAATGCAGTATTATACAGTAAGTCTGCTCAGTTGGGTGTTTTGTTACAAAGTAGGTGGGGCTGAAAAGTCATCAGAAACACTTAGCTAACTCTCAGTTTGGCTCAAATTTTCCAGTTGGGGAAAGGTCTTGCCCTATTGAAAAGGCCCTGGCTGTGCATTAGAGCACCAGAGTTGTGAAATGAAATTCCCTGCTGCTCCCGGAGCTTCACATTAGCAATGTATGCCAGTGCTTAAGAATGGTCCTGATACCTCAGCTTGGTGAAAACTGTTTGAGCCTTTTACCTGCCAGGATGAATTGCTAATGCCAGAGAGAATTACAAAAGAAATTTCCAAAATATTTGAAACTGTTCTGTATCAGCCAATTAAGCAACAGGGGAACTTTCTAAAGAAGGCATACAGAAAGGCTGGGAATGAGCTAGAAATCACTCTTTTCCTAGAGAATGCTGACAATGTCAACACTGAAATTTGTATAGTCCTCTACTTTTCTAACACCTGAGCTTGCATCCAGTGACATCAATAGCAATTATTTCACAAACACCCAGAATTTTACAATTCTGTTGTTGCATTCTGTGGTCAGACTGTTCGACATCCTCAAGTCTTTGAGCCAGATGTCGGCTGTGGTATATAGCAACAGCAAGTCACTGCCTTCTGAGGAAACAGCAGCAGCTTGCAGAGTAAGCACTCTGACATGGGCAGGGGAAGAAAGAGACTTCCTAGTTGTTCCAGGTCTGGACAAATCATCCTCGATGCTACAGTCAAGCCATGGACTGTAATTTAGAGATTTTGCAAAAGCATAAACACAATTTGGTCAACTCAGAGAGTGACAAACGTGCCCACCCTAAATTAGTTCCAAGTTATTTCAATACAAGAGCTACAGAAAGACTTTCTCTGGTACAAGGTGCTCATCAACTGCTAATTCTGTAGACTGTACTTTTGTCCCAGTAAAATTATGTAGAGCCACATCAAAGGGCAGTGCAAAGTGACAGTGACTGTGAGAAGTCCTGTACCAACAATTTTATACTCTAGGTGACTTTTCCACCTTCTCATACTTTGAAAAGTACTTAAGAGGCCAAATCCATAGTGGATGTGCAGAGGCACTGCCTCAACGACCTGAATTTTAACTATCATGACTCATTTATTATTTTAAACCATTTTTTTTGCTGTAACAACATTTAAGAAAGTTTACTCTTCATATCATCAGATTGATCAATTCAGCTTCCTTCTGAAAAAAAGATTTTGCTTTGTACTGCATTTGAAAAAAAGTTAAACGCAAAGAAGTAGCATTAACAGTTGCAGCCCTTAGCTACCTCTTAGGCTTTTTTAAAGGCTCACTATATTTAATACCACAGTCTGATAAAAGAAAAAAAAAAGTATTCTGAGTATTCATTCACGAACAGGAAGAAAGAAACTCTACAGATCTTTAAACAGAAATCTACAAAACCACAAAATCTTATTGTTATTGAAAATATCGCATTAAACTTTACTGACAAGTATCATTTGATAAGCAACAAGTTCAGCTCATTTAAAGACTATCATCGCCTAGAGCTTGCCATCAACCCTGACTCAAGCACCACACTAATCTTTCCATTTGTTACAGTCTGATCATAGTCTAATTTACCAAAAGTAAAAAATCAGAAAATTACATTTCAATTTCATACATTTTCAAAGTTATATCCAGGTAAAACCAGGATGATACATTTTCCCATTTTTAATGCTTTCAGTCAATGAGACTGCAGATCCAAGAGGTGCTGATTGCGTAACACCTTTCTACACACATTATAATTCCCTGCAGCAATGCCTCTCGCTCTCAGTACAGCAATAGTGTAACCGATTTCATGCCAGTGTGGGAAGACTTAGTATGCATGAAGTGTTGGTTTCCTACTGAAAAATTAATTAGCGCTATTTGTATGCATCACTCCACTTTCTGTAACAGTGAACAAGAACTGCATAGTGATTCCCTAAGTTCTGCTCTAACTTTTTTGCGCTGTTTTAAAATTCAATAAGCACAAATCACTGCTGTTTTATACAGCTAAAAAACAAACTGCTTTGCTATGACTCCTACACCTATTTACTTAATGGAGACACTTATAATGGAAAGCCCTTTCAATATCAATGATTGTTTCCATAGAGGCTCCATCCTAATTATAAAGGTTGTGAAAGAAGTACTGCAAAAGAAAAATATAAATTACACTGTACTCTAAATACCTTTACACTTTCATATATCGTGCCTGTAATTTCAGAATTCGCATTTGAAGCGTGGATATGGGTCAACATCTCATCCAAAACGTCAGACACCATGATGAGATGTTGAGACAACTGATAGAGTTTGTATACATCTCTAGGCATGATTTGGATCTGGGATTATCTGGTACAAAGAGAAGAATGCTGCCGACACCGACTGATGAAACTCTCCACAAAGCAGCAGTATTTTTACTTTACTGGTATTAAAAAATAATTCCTGTCTCACTTGGTACTGTTAACATTCACAGCACAGTAAGTAGTGCAATAAAATACTGGATAGCCAAAACCAGCATCCTTCCCAAGTTTGTCAGCAAACAGACAAAACTCCCAGCGATGAGAGACATTTCAATAAAGAAATTTAAATGCAGTACCTAGAAGTACTAAGTATGACTGATTGTTATGTTAACACAACTGTAAGACATGAGTTATTTATTCAAGCCTTTAGTAATCCTGTATCATATCACCGATGGCCTTAGCCCATTCGAGATCAATCTCAAACACTTAAACCTTTCAGATGGGCTAATGTTGCCTCTCAGTCTTCATTAGAGTGGAAATGAAGGTCAAGCTACACGATTAATGGAGCATTTCATTAGTTTTTTTCATCACAAACTGTGAATAGGAGTTTCCGTTTGACTGCCCAATTTCAGCCCATTTGGAAAAAGGAGATGATATTGGCTAGATCGGTTGGGACACATGGTGAGGAGCGATTCACATGCAACGTGTTTGTGGAGAGAGAAACTCAGTGAACTAAGACAAAGCCATCGACCAGAAGAGTAACAACTATGATTCTTCTACCACCCACTACCTGAAGGCCAAAGTAGCAGAATTTTTGCGAGGAATATTAATGTATGGCTAGTCAAGGATTTCCAGTATTCATTTTTTAAAAATATGTCATTATAAGAAAATGCTGCTCACATATTCCCACACAAAGCAGGTTCAACTCCCAAGACACAGACTACTGCAGATTTCTAAAGCAATCTCTGGTCCGAAATATATCCACGCAAGCAACACAAAAATTAAAACCCCTGCCATTAGCAAGTCCTTAAATTTGTGAAATTCTGAATATAACAGCTGAAACTTTTGTCCATGAAAGCAACTGGCAAAGCAAGTACAGTTAAATTTAAATATTTGCTTAACTCTACATTGATAATATGTAAATGGCTGAGCTGATACAATTTTTTGTAACAAAACAATTCATTGCCTGATAATATCATGTCTCTTTTCTGAATCTCAAGTTCAGTAAAACTTCTGGAAGCTAAAAAATCAAGAGTTAAGGCAAACCTCCAAAAAGTTAAATTCTGCTGCCCTTAGAGCAGTATACTAGGAATAATCTTCCGCTGGTGTTCCAGATACAGTCAGTATACTTAAGCAATCACCAGGTACTGCAACCTACCAAATCAAACTCCCAAATTAAGAAGATGTTGGGATTAATCTGTGGTCCTGATTGTGGTGGTATCTGTAATTCCCAAGAAATGAATACTGAGATAGATACTGGGCTAATTCAAGCAGGTTGAAGGTTTGGGTCTTGTCCCTCCCCTCAAGTGCTACAAATTCTAATATTAATATCAGGAAGAAGAGGAAAGTATGTGCTATGTCCTACATGTAAAGCTCGAAGTGTTATTTATCAGCAAAAATTAATGAACAGCCCTTCTGGGAAGAGTTCTCCAGTCTCAGATCAAATCTAAATAGCACTTATCCCTGACAGGCAAAACAAGTATTTAAAATTCTTACTAGGTAGTGTTTGTACGTCATGACACAAGATCGTATAAGATCATCAAAGCCTCAAAGGACACAGATAAACATGTGACCACACATAAACACCCACTTCCTTTTTGATATGCGTTTTAAATTATGCTGTCCCTCCATAAAACACATTGATATGTGCTGCATGCTTCCAGCATGGCCATTTGGTACTGGCTGGCACCTGTCGATTGGATATTAGATGCTTCTCTCCAGCATTCCTTAAGTTTTACCCAAAAGGAAGGCTACTGGCATGAATTCACTTCACCTCAGGCTTAGCCATTTTGTCTCCACAAACCGTTTTTTAAATTCCCAGAAGAGAGGAACAAGCAAGCTGACCACACAGCACAGCACTGTCTTGCATCTTGCAAGTAAACCTCTCACACTGCCCATATTGCCTTGTGATTTCTCAATTGTCCCCTGTCCAGATCCAGCCAACTACTGAAAGCTCTCACAGTTCCAACTTCTTCCTTTCACCTCCAAAACATCCCCTTACCTCCGTGGGACTTTCCGTCACCCCAGAGCAGCAGGGCTTTCACCAGTGCTTTCTGATTTTAGGGCCCAAGACCAAAAGCCAGCCTTTGTGCAATTCTAAAATGTTCTACCAAGCTGTGCGATGGGTTAAAGCAGGGCACTCTGCAGTGAGGTTCATTGTCACAGGACCCTGAAAGTATTATCTTTTCCCTTCTTCCCTCACGCCAAGTAAAGATTTGAAACACATGAAGAAAGCAAACTGATCTGAGTGGGCTGCGAACACAGTGCCTAAACAGCATGATCACCAGTGTGCTCTGTCTCCCTTCATGCTGGTTACACACTTAGAATCATCGAATGGTAAGGGTTGGAAGGGACCTGAAAGATCATCTGGTTCCAATCCCCCTGCCATGAGCAGGGACACCTTCCACTAGACCAGGTTGCTCAGAGCTTCACCCTATTTCCCTTTCTTCTGCTCCATACTGCGCAAATGCAAAATTGCAGATCTGCTGTTCTGAGGACTTTTGCTGCAAATTCTTCCGCCTCATCACTGCCAGTCATTCCAAGTATCAGCACGAAAACCTGGGGGAACGTCTTAACCAGTCTTATGGACAGCAATACCTAATTAATATCTCTAGCACTATAACAACCTTGCCTGGATTCATTTTCAAAGTGACTTTTATCAGCAAAGACTAGGGACTGCTAATTAAGAAATATTAATTCAAGCTTTTTATTTTGTTCACAAAAAAAGGGCTAAGCAAACTCAACTATATTCAGTTGAGCCATAAAGCATGTTTAAAATCTATATAGAGAACAAAAACAAAGTAATCATTTCATAGTAACTGACACAAGGTGATACTTACTCCTCCTGGAGTATGAACTGGCAGAACATCATTATAAATTTGAAAATGGCTCAGATGAAACACTGATGCCTGATCATGAACGTATCTGCTGATGGGTACAGAAATACTTCTAAAGAGATCAAAAGGAGGTGCATGAAACTCGAGGAAATAACTACATAACAGAGTATCTGGCAAATCCCAAATCAGAGGGGATCCTACACCACTTTCCAGGCAAAACCACCAGAAGAGATGTAGGAATGAGAATATCAAAATTGCCAAAGCAGTATCTCACTTTTTTTTTCTGTTAACCAATATATTAAAACACCAGTCTAACAAGCCATGCATTAGTACCTAAATTCGTTAGCGCTAATACTGCCCTAAACATGCTGTCTTATCCACCCTTCAGCTGCCTTTGACAAACCACAATGCTAACCCACTTCTCCAAATAAAGTACTGCTTGCTGAGGCTTTCAGCAGCAGATTCGTGGGCTGCCCGCAGCCTTGCTTCCCTGCCACCGGCCACTGCTCCCACCTCTGTATCAAAACCCCCAGCAAGAGAAATGAGCTAGAGCTGCAAAAAAATCTGGCTGCAGACTGCTCCCCTTCCCCACGCCATTGGCCAGCCCCACTCGCCCCGCAGCCGCACAGGGGACGAGCCGGGCACGAGTGGCCCGTAGCTGTGCAAGGAGAAGGGGAGAAGCTGCCCCTTTCTGTGCCAGAGGAACTGCTGGTCATTAAAACGCCTGTGCGACCCCAGCCCTGAGATCCCAGCAGCAAGCACACGGGATGTAGGGAGGCACTAAGAAACCAAACATAGCACCTAGAGCGTACTCCAGCTTTGCACTTGCAGTCCATTTGCAAATAATTTGAAGTCATTCATAGTAGTGTTTTTTATCTTTTTCAATAAATGTACAGCAATGGGAAGGCAGCGCTGCTGCGTGGAACGTGTCCACGCAGATGCTCCTTTGTCTTGTAGAAGGGAAGCTGTGTAACTTACTACACTCAGAGACAACTGATTGCACATTCATCTAATCCGCATGACTGCCCTCTTATATGCGGCTCCCCCAGATATGTGTGCACGTAACAAAGTAAAATGTCCGCATTCATCACACAAGCAAGATTATATTCAGTCAGACTTCTTTTTTAGAAAGATTAATTTTAATGAACTTACAAATAAAACCAACGAAGGCCAGACAAATTGAAGAGATTAAAGTGCAGGAGCAAGACAGGCTAGAGAAATTGTGCTGTGAATAATTAATCACAAATCAAAAGTCTTCTGAGGCCAATTATTTTCCTGGGATTCTTTCAATTGTGAATACTCACTACTGAACGACCTATGCTTTTCCCATTTCTGCTTCTCTGAGTCACATTACAGGTACCGTTAGCTATATCAAAGATCTCCTAACTCGGGACAAAAATCCTTGTGGTAGGAGGGATGTGGGCGGGGGATGGTGTGTTGACAATCGATAACTCTTACAATTAACTCCTTTGGAGAGATTTTGAGCCATGAAAAATCTGTGACTTTTCAAAAACCTACAGAGCACAATAAATCTTAGGTATCCCATCAGTTCTCAGTTACAGGCTGTGCAGACACTGAACGAAATTCTTTTATCCAAGTACAATGATGGTGGAAGGCTCCTAATTTCAGCAGTACAGAGGGGTATTACACACAGCCAGGCAAGTGCAGGGACTTCTCATGCAAACACGCACAACTGTACTCAGGTTCTCAACAGAAAATTGGGAACACTGACCTTTTCTGCATTGCTGGTTTGTTTTTTTTTTTTTTACAACACACGTTTGCTTAAGCAATTACTATCTGCTGTCTTGTGTGTACTAAGCATTTGGCCCAGCCTGCTTTTTTACCTCTCTAGTACATCTTCAAAAACAAGGTCTCAGCAGAATCTCCTCTCTTTTAATTGCCTAGTTCGATGCTTTAGTCTTTTCAAAGTGCTCCCTGTGTTCTATGTATATTTAAAGAGGATATAAACCCCTTCATGTTTTGAAAAGGCCAGACTGTCATCCAAAATTCTTCGTTCCAGTCTGAAGTTCCATTGAACTTGGAGTAGAAAGTCCAGGAAACTGTCCTGATCTCTCACGAAGTTGCTCCCCTGCCTCCCTCCTCCCCTGACAATGCATCTTCCCTCCCTTCCTCCCTCCCATCCCAGGCCCCTCACACATAAGCAAATGATTCCTCTGCAGATTTCTTGTTGCTCACATCCTTCCTAAAGACCCACTTACTGCCATTTACAGTACAAAAAAAAAATCTTTCTTTTCTAGGGGAGATTTTCTTGTCCAATATACTGTGCTTGTACATGTTAACCTTTTTAACAGACTGCTTTCTCCAGTGGTACTCTTCAGCCTGTAAGTTCTCCAAGGAAGCATCTCTACTGTATGAATAAAGCACACAGCCCAACGAAAGAACGCAGGCTAAACACTAAAACTCAGAAAGGTGCATTTATCATTGAGTCAGGCTCTTTCTTCTGTTGTTTTGTTCCAATTCCGACATTAAGGGATCTCAGAGGAGGACTGCTCTTGAAAGGCTTTACAGAGTCAGGGTAAGGATGTGGGTGAGGTTATTTGATGCTGAAAGAGAATAAAGGAATTCAAATTAGAAAGGACAGGGGGGAAAAAAGACATGGAAAAAGACAAGGACATACAGAAAAGATGTATTTGAGAAGGAAGTATGAAGGCTGAGTGGGCAGGGAGTTGAGAATAGGAAATGCAAACAGTAATCGTAGCAAAGCACTCAATGTTAGAAGTAAATGTTCATAACGTAGGAGCCTGTCCAAACACTTCAAAAGGTCAGTACAAATTGGATGATCATGTTTTAGCTATAGGACAAGCTCATGTCCTTATCTGTACAAGTTATATGAACACTTTTTCCTGAGCTGCAAGCATGCAGGTGAAATCAAATGTTACAGAATCACAGAATGTTAGGGGTTGGAAGGGACCTCTGTGGATCATCCAGTCCAACCCCCCTGCCAAAGCAGGGTCACCTACAACAGGCTGCACAGGACCTTGGCCAGGTGGGTCTTGAATATCTCCAGAGAAGGAGACTCCACAACCCCTCTGGCCACCCTGTCCCAGAGCTCCGTCACCCTCAGAGGGAAGAAGTTCTTCCTCATGTTCAGACGGAACTTCCTCTGCTTCAGTTTGTGCCTGTTGCCCCTTGTCCTGTCTCTGAGCACCACTGAAAAGACTCTGGCCCCTTCCTCCTGACACCCACCCTTAAGATACTTAGAGGCATTTATAAGATCCCCTCCCAGCCTTCTCTTTTTCAGGCTAAACAAGCCTGGCTCCTTCAGCCTTTCCTCATAGGAAAGATGCTCCCGTCCCCTCATCATCTTTGTAGCCCTCTGCTGGACCCTCTCCAGTAGTTCCTTCACATTGTTGCACAGCATACAAATAAAACCCACTCACTGTGTCACTGGACCTACATAGAAAAGATTTGCTGCTAAATGCTTCATTAGGAAAGGATGTGCATGAAACATGTTTGCTTGATGTTTAAAATATTGATATAGGATCTACTACTGTTTTCTTTATTTTCCTGTTATTCAAGTACCTCACTTGTAAGCAATCAACAAGTCAGATCCACTCTTGGCTTGTAAAGAAGCTTATAGCAGCAGTGAGTAAGCTTTAGGTAAATACAGAAAGTGGAGCTGGTTTTGCCTTACAGATATAGGGCAAGCATGGGGGGGAATCTGATGATTTCGCAGCGTGGCATCACTTCTCTCTCAGCAATTCACAAAGCTACTGTTATCGAATCAAAAAACTGTGGAGTTCACAGGTTGCTTTGTTTGCGTTTCTGTAACTGTAATTAAACACACATTTTCCACACTGTGGAAAATTTTCACTTCTACTTCTAGTATCACTTCTGAAGGTTTATTTCATTGTCAAAGCTGCTTTTTTCAAGTGTTTACTGAAGAAAAAGAAAACAATTCTCACTTCTCAGCCTCCTACAAGGTTCTTCTGTGAAAACCTTTCACAGCTGGCAAGCCCAGCCTGCACGCACTCCCCTTAACAGCAGCTCTCAGGAGGCAGCTCGGGAGGGCAGGCAGAGGGCAGACACAGGAACCAATGTAGAAAGAACAAGGAAAACCAGGAGGAAAAGAGCAGGTTCAGACAACGGAAGCCCTGGCTCCGTGCAGGGCCAGTTGAGACCGCCAGCCCAGTGGGAAGCAGGTTTGGGAAGGCACCACACAGCTCCCGGGAGCGCTCCCGGGCACTGGCTGAGCCAGGGAAGGTCAGAGGCAAAAGGAGTCCCCGCTGTCCCCCAGCACATCACCTGCCCAGCGTACCTGCTGACGGCAGCCTCAATGCGCTGCTCTTCGGTAAGTGTAAACGAATGAAGTGCGGGACCAAAAAGAAGGGTAAAGGAGAACAAAAGGATAAAAGGAAACATGTTGCATTTATGAAACAGTATTTTTAAAAGAATATATTATGTGTATAACCTGGCAGTTGTTGGCGAAAAGAATTACACACACGCGCACACAAATACTACAGAGAGAGAGAGAGAGAGACAATTCCTCATGAGCTGTACAAATCTTCACAGGTGCTAGAAAGATTTTTTTGCAAAGACTGGACCCAGACTTACCTCTCACCCATCTCTTTTTCACCCCTCTCCCTTAGCATTTCTTGTGAAGCTCTTCCATTGGGTTAGTACTGCTGACCCCTGCGTGCTGGGTGACACGAGCCGTCCAGGAATTGAGGCACCCTGCATATCTGCTAGTGCACTGCTGACTACAAACAGGAGAACAGATTGCCAAGAGTTTTTCCCCCAATGACATCATGTAGCATTGACAGTGGCTGAGAAACAGCTAACAATTTTAGAAGGTTTCAGATCTATCTCCAAGCCCCACGGTGACAGGCACAGGGGCCAGAGGCTCTCCTCTAAGGACCAACTGCTACACACTGGTTTTCAGCAGCCACCTCCACTGGAGATGCTGTTCAAGACAAAAACAATTAGAATGAATACAAGAGACAGGTAGGGAAATCCCGAGAGAGAAATCCTTTAGAATGAATGTTTTGCTTCAGCTAAACCCAGGTGAAACAAATCAGTGAGGGATATGCTTATAGTTATTTGTTGTTATGATTAATATTAAAGTTAAGTACGATATCAAGTTGTCTTTTGCCTCCTTAGCGTGCTCATAAACCATAAACTTGAATAGTAACACATACAATGTCCTGCCTATACCTGATACAGGTTTTTTAAAATACGTGACAATGCTAAGTGGTATTTATGTGGCAGCACTGGCAAAAAGAGTGAGACATTTACCAAAAAAGTCCCTTTAATGAAGTGTTTGGATTAAAACAGAACTCCTCTCATGGGAAAGAAGCTACCAAGACATGAGATCATCTTTTAAAAAATGGATTAAAATGAGAAATATGAAAAGTCATCAGACATAATAAGGGAATCCATTAATCCAGTCACAGAGATCCTGTCCTTCAGAGACATTGCCCAAGCAGGAGTATGCCACCCAATGACACACAAGCAGCCAGAAGCAGAGAGTAGTGACTCGGAAGGCTGAACAAGCCCTACAAGGGGTCTTGGCAACAGCATTTTGAAGATCTCCAAATACATTAGTCAGCATTACTCTGTCTATCACTCATTAATGGGTGACTCAACCGGAGGAAAAAAAAAAAAGTGCAGATGGGCAATGCTCAGTATTTGAATAATGGATCATTTCCATTAAGTTGTAAAAAGAATGTAAAATTGTATGGTGCTCTATTAATCTGATTTAGTGATGGATAACTAAAATGATTAATATGGATTATATATTTTTAATGAGTGTTACATTTAACAAGTATGAACATTGGTGAGTGTGAACATTAGTGAATGAATAGCAAGGCTTATAAAGTTTTCAGTCTTACAAATCTAATGAGGGCTTTTTTTAGCATGCATACTATTAGTATCTTGAGATTAAACACGACCTATTGGAGCATGTAAATGTTGACAGACAAAGAGAACTTAAGTCATGTAAGCAGTATGTTTTCTCTTGTTTGCTGAATATATTTTAGAGCCCATGTTGCACTGCATGGAAACATTTTTCCCTCAGCTAAACCACAGCGATCTCTTTCCTGTCATTTACCAGGCTGGCAATGAAAAGAAGAATGTAAAATGCAGGGGTTGCTCAAATGTTAGTACAAGCCAATTAACAGGTATGAAAGGAAAGCTCAGGAGAGGCAATGAAGTTGAGACTCTTGAGTTTTGCTAGAAGACAACCAGATGTCAGGCTGTCCACATTCCAAGTAAATAAATCCTGGAAAAGAGGCATCCTCCTCCCCTTACCCACCCCCA
>Ga0065711_1032352_pt1 | contig 27499 bp, 16 predicted proteins | sample Hoacrofraction12_FD_59098 | JGI IMG/M metagenome (GOLD analysis project Ga0065711, IMG submission 59098) | Hoatzin crop microbial communities from Cojedes, Venezuela - Epithelial fraction 12 v2 (version 2) | ecosystem: Host-associated > Birds > Digestive system > Esophagus > Crop | place...
CCCCCCCTTCCCAGTTCCTGGGTTGTGCTCCCTTCAATCTTGTCAGCTGTAAAATGGGTCTCTTTTTAACCTATAATGGATCAGCGAGATTAAAGGTGAAGTCATGAATTAGTAGCAGTGACAGCCCAGCACGATGGCCCCGGCAGCAGGGGGTCTCCCTTTGTGCTAGTCCACTCTGACCCCCCGTGCCACTCTCCGCCTGTGGGAACCGGACAAGAAGAATGTCGGGGTGGGGCTGGGGGCTGCCAGCCCCAGCCCCTGAGCCCGGCCATCGCCCCCAACACATTATTTCCCTGGAAATATTCTGACATCACCCTGTCATACCTCCTCGCTGGCTCCTTCGTTAACTCCTTTATGCCTTGCCGGCGACGGACAATGGGTCCTGCCGCAGAGTGGAGGAGAAGGAGGAGGAGGAGAGGAGGGGGGCATCTTTCCCAAGACAACTTTTTCAGAGCTACAGGCGAGCGTGGTTTTTAAGATCGGGAGTTTTCTAGGAGTTGGGCTGTGTGGCTTGAGGAGCTACTGCCAACGGCACAAAAAAAGCAAAGCCGCACAAAGATCCGGGTTTTCAAACCCGAATTTCTAAAACAAAGCCAAAGAGCAGCCCTACCACAAACACAGCTTGTTGAAAGTCTGTATTTTATCCCAGGAACTACATCAAAACCACCCATTAGAACCGTTGCAAATGTATGATGCATTTCCAGTCCCCTCCAAGAAAGACCGCAGCAACGCAACATCGGAGAGAGACACAAATAACAGGAGCTTCCTCTTGAGAATGCCTCATTTGGGGAACACCTGAGAGCAGAGGGAGAGCAACAGGGCTATGTCTTTCGGCAAATATGAGACAGCTGGTCTTCCTGTTCGTGTTCTCTGGGATATATTCTGTCCTTACTGAAATGTAAACACAGTGTTGGCTTCAGCTTATCCTCTCAGATAAACATCTAGACTTTCCATGGTCCTTCCTAATTAATGCACTAATTAATTATAACAGTATCATTCTGGCCAATTTATCTTGTTGGAGAAAAAAGTTTCACGTTTCTGAACATACTTTTCTGACACTTTTAAAGCAATCCTATTGCACCTACCATCAGAGCTATCCCAGCTCATATCTGTTCCCGGGGAAATAGAAGACGTGTACAGGACCTAGCTGGAAAGAATGATCCCAGAAAACTTAAAGTAGATCTTCCCTAGAAAACCAGAAAAGGATCACTAGACTCAATTCCACTGGGTGAGGAGGTGTTTCATTCCTGTGATACCATAAACTCTGTGAGAATTCACTATCTCTGTGCCTTGAAGTTCTCCACAGAAGGGTCCTCCATGTACCCTGGCAGAGTCAGGTGGGATTTAGGCTCCTGAAACAGCACTAAGGCATGTTAAGATGCCTAAATTCAGAATTACTATTCCTGCTTAGAGTCTGTCCAGCCCTGGGAAAACATTAGTGTTTACAGGATTCTCCCATTTTGCTCTAAAAGTTGCAAGGACTCTTATTTTTCTGCACCAAGTGGAGTAGTTAGGTGAAAGGCTCCTCTTTTAACTGACTTTGCAGATACTCCTGGGGTTCACATGATGAAAGTCTTGATCCAGTCTTGGAGTAGAGGGTAAGGGAAGAAATGTCTGTGTTATAGCCATCTTTGTTTTCTTATATGGCCCCGTTTTGCCTTTTCTGTGGCTCACCAGGCAAAGATTCCACTAAGGATGTGGGAAGATCTCCCATAAAACTATCCCGGAGAAATTAACAAATGGTCCAGATGAATACAGGGAACAGACAAGGCAGACACCATGAGCCTCTTCGTCTCTCAAGCAATGTGTGCTCACACAACCTAAATCTGTCTGGAAAGCTCACCCCAGCCTGACATCACCCTGTTTAGCTCCAGCCTGCTCCAGACCACGCCATGGGACAAACATGCACATGGTCTTTGAGGGGGGAAAGCAACAGCTCAGAAGGTTTCAGGAGAAGAAGCCCTAGCTCAGGTTCCAAGCAGCAGTGGGAACTGGGTGGAAGTACTTGGCGAGACGGGCAGATGGCACTGTCTGAAACAGGTTTCTGAGTAGATGATCTGACAGCGTTTCTGCATCATTTCATGTCAGCTGTGTGGTATTCAGTTATGCTTTCTGCAGGTCTGCTGGACCCCCTTTTCCCAGAACAGGCTCCAGCCCCCCCCGGCATCTATGAGGCTGCAACCCGTAAAGCTACACTTTGAAGACAGAGAAGAAAATACATTGGAGTCGTACCTAATCAGCACGGGAAGACTGCAGGATGCACATTGTAACACAGCACGTGAGGAGTACACCAGGGCACAGTGAGTCCCGGACCAGAACGGACACTCACAAGTAGCCACTGAAATCCCCTTCCATGTAGTGGCCTCCAAACCCTGGCCATTCTGGGAAAAGAGTTCAGACCACATCCAGCAAAGGGCGTAGCAGGCTGAGCAAGTTGCCTGCCTGGCCTGTAAGATGTTGTTTTACACACAGGGTAGATCAGTATCCCTGCAAAATGCAGCATCACCATCTGTCAACTATCTACGATGCTCTTCCATTTCCCTAGGAAATCGGGGATTTAGGTGCAAGCTTTCCTCTGTCTGAGACAAATCAAACTCATCTCTCACTCTTCCTAAAGGGGAATCTAAGCTCTATATAGTTGTACGTCCTCAGCAAGGAAGGTGGGCGGAAGGCAGATTTTACCCCTCAGATCTACTCCTGAAACATGAGTAGAACCCAAGGTTCCCCACTCAGCCCCTAGGCTACAGGGTCATGATTCTTCTATGTGGAAGGTGCCTTGGGGAACACCTTGCTGGTTAGGGCAGGCAGTGCGGGCTGTTTCGGGGTCACCCTTACACTGCCTGGGGACACAGAGGCATAGCACATGGCTCTGGGCCCTGCTATGAGGAGGACGGGGTGGTGGGAAGGAGGTCCTCATAGCACTCATTTCTTCCCTTGAAGGCTTTAAAGAGCTTTCTGGAATTTGGTTCTCACCTTGCCCAAACACAAAGAGGAAGAATGACATTAAACTTACGGACTGGTGCTGTTGCCACTACTCATGATTTCATCAAGTATATAGTATTTCTTCTTAAATCTTGGGCTCTTGGATTCAGATGACTCAGTGGAACTCTCAACATTAAGGAAATACAAATGAGGTGTCCTCAGGATCTGGAGACCATCTTGGAGACAACCACCTTTCTAAGAGACAGCAAGCAACAGCTAGTAAGTCAGAGTCAAAAAGTACTAAGAAATACAGTTGATTAAAAAGTATTATAAAGAACTCATTTTTTTGTTTTGTTTTGAGATTTTATATCCCATCTCAGGTTTTGTGGCTCTTGACTCTTATCTGCTGAAAGGCAGAGCTTGCAAATCCTCTGACTTCACCGTGGCCAGGAACATTTCATGTGTCTCCCACTTGGGAGCTGGGGAAGGCTTCTTTCAGGGCTGGGGAAGGCTGGGGCAGGGGTGGAAGTCTTCAGCTAGGAGATATGGAGGAGTCAAGAGGGAAGTCATCTCCTAGATCATAGAAGTGTCAGAAAACCGTGTATTTGCCCTGAATAGTTGTTCCCCGTCCTCCCCTGAGCCCTGGAGTTCTGTTCACTCCTCCACAACCCAGATCCAGGATGCAAGCAGTCCTGGGGACAACTTGAGTCTCCATGGTGTCTCTTTAGCAGCTGAAGAGGGGACCCAGAGGGAAGCAAACCAGTCCCAAGCCACAGTAATCGCCAGTTCTATTTCTATATGAAACTCCTGAAGGGCTGCAGCCTCCCTAATTACTGGTGTCAAACCTACAAGAGTGCATGGGCAGGGGCTAGCATGGCGACGTTGTTCCCCATTGTGCCTCTTACCTCCAGCCTCCCAGTGTAGTCCTGAGTCCTCAGAGAGCCGGTGGTGGGGGACCCTCCTGTGCCAGAGCTGGTCCTCTTCCCTGTTCCTGCTCTGGTCTCACTGGAGACCATGATATCAAGCATGCCAAAGAGACTGTCTTGCTGCTTTGCTTGGGCCTGGGCAGTTTATAGCAACTAGTGAACGTGAGGATGGAGAGTTTCTGCTGGGCACTGCCTGGAAAACAAGAGCATACTCCTTCTCCTGTCCTCTTTGCTCCTGGCCATGCAACCCAGCAGCATCTCCTGCGCGTGCGTAAGACACCCCAAGCTCCCTCGACAGCAATGACTACTACCTGCCCTCTCCCGCTGGCAATGGAGTGAGCAGCGCTGCGTGCTGCGATGTGGGTGGCAGGGCTGGTGATCTTCTGTCTCCTCTGCAGGCTGTCGCTTTCTCCTGTTGCACAAGGAGAAGGAGTGCAGGTGCATGTGTTGATGTGCAGACACGTGTGTGCCTGTGTGTGTGCAGAGTCTGTGGCGTTGCTGCTCTCCCTCTGTGCAGAGTGGGTCAGGATAGGGGAGGGCATCATCCAGTCCTTTCCCTACGCACCAGCATGGGAGGGAGGGAGGTGTTATCTGTGCTGTACATGGGGCTGGCATGGGCTACATTAATCTCCATTTTTGCCATTCCCTGCTCCCTGGGAAAAAAGGGAATGTAAAGCCAATGCTGAACCACTGTGTGGTGTATCCTGCCTTAAACAGAACTTATAGAAAAGCCACTGCTTAATGACAGCCCTTTAATGAGTCACTCAAGTAGTTTCCTTCTGGAGGAAGGGTAGGATTAAAAGTCATTTAAAATTATCAATGCTTCTCCAGTATTTCACTATCAGTCCAGTCCTTGATATTCATGAAGAATCTAGCTCTGAAAAAAATTATTTGCCAGAAACATTGAAAGCCAAATTTTTAATTATTATGTGGATGCCTATTGCTCACACTGCTCACTTAGAAAGCAACACAATGAAACATTTCATTCCCCATTACTAGCCACTGAGAAAATGCTGGAGATACATTGAAACATCAACCTTTCAGATGACTGCAACTTCTCTCAAATACTATTAAAGACAACCAAAAATGTCTCCATTAGAAATACAAAAACGTTTTGTGACCAATCCTCTCCTAGAAGGGTTTATTATAGTTCTAAAGTCAATTCCAGTTCTGTTTTTTTCAGATATCTACTAAACTGTATTGTGAGAAAAGTATAAAGAATTTTTATTTCCATTAGATTTTTATTTTAATCACCTAAAAATCATTCTTATGGAAATGAGAAAGACAAAAAGATTCCCCAGGGACTGAGAAACTTCACTGATTTGCATCATTAACACTGAAAAGAACTTGCCTGGAAATGGCCCCTCCACGTTTTCTGTTATTTACATTTCCAGACAAAAATAAAATTAATTTCAACAAGAGGGTTTCTTCTAGATTCATATGCCATTTTTATTAGTCTAGCTATTAAAACATGAATATAGTTCGCTGTGCTTTGATGGACTGATTTACTCTTTGTTATACTGGAATTTTTTTTTCTTTTTTCTTTTTTTTTAGTTTTTACCCCTGTTTGTAAAGGGTTTGCAACACGGGGACTCTCAGTGATCATTGATTGTATTAGCATTCATAATTAATACCAGTAATTGTTAAGGCACTTTTTGAACAATTACCATTTGCAGCACGGAATGAGAGAAAAGTGCCATTCATTTAATGAAACTCTGCGGTTTTCATTTAACAAGCCTGTCCATGCATAAGCAAAAATGAAAAAACAGAGAACACTAAATATGTATTTAAATGTAGACAAATTTCTATGACAAAGTAGTTCTTTCAAGGCTCAAATCAAAATTTTAAACAGTTTACCTTCTTTGTGTCTTCTAAAGAGTTTTATGTAACAAACTTTCAGTGTCATCACTAATAGCAGTTCATGCCAAGGATTACTTTCTTAAAACTGCTACTCAAGCCTTGTGATTTGCAGTACACTTCGTATTACAGGATACATTATGCAGAAACCCTCTGCTATGTGATGGGACATGGCAACCCTGCTGTGAGAATGCCTATCAGCGCTTCTTTTAAGGCCCTTTCTCAATTGTCAGCAAAGTATTTTTTAAGGTTAAAAGGTGTAAAATTATTCTGAAATGCTTTTCTGACCTGTCGCCTATCACTGCAAAAAGCTATAGTTCATTTTTTTTTTCTAAAATTGTATTTTTAAAATGTGGTAATATTATAAGAATAAAACTAGTAAGAGAAATATAGTTTTCTATGCTTTTCATGGTATTTTTTGTATTTTTTTCAGTACTGATACACACTCAGATTGTGGGTCCCTTTTTATTTCTGATTTTCTTCATTATCATTCTTCCTTTCCTGTGAGTCAGTTACAATGTGCAATTAATGAGAAACCAGCAATTTTTTAAAAAATCTTTTCATCTATATTTTTATGGATTCTTCATATGAATTCCTGAATCATATTCTCTAATGTAAAAGTCAAATGCAATAGGGTCATGAAGCATAATCTCATTATACTGGTACATAAAGCTCACAAGATCTGTCATTCTTCAAGTGCTACCTGTACTTTGATTGAAACAACATTGAATATCAGCAGGAAAACTAGAAGAAGGTTTCTATTCTTCGGACTAGTGGCTTGCTTTTATGGTTTTGCAAGCTGCTTAACTCTAGATTTCCCAGGCTACATGCACGATTCAAGGTCAATGATATTATAGTTTTAAATCCTGTGCACAAGAGGTTACCATCTCCCATTGTCTGTAGCTTAGGATTTCCAACAGCAGCTAACTGTTTATGTGCTGGTAAAATGCTGGAAGGTGTCTGAACTCACTTTACACTAAGTTTCATGTACTGTTCTGTAACACAGTCTTATTAACCTATACAGGAGGACTCAGCATTGAGTAAAGAAGTGTCAGACACGGAGGGCCTGATTATCCTAGCTGATACGTGATACATGCACATAACAATGATGTGAGTTGCAGTTGAAGCGAGAAAAGAAGTACAAATAGGTGGCGGAGGGGAAAACAGATGCTGTTTCAGCTTGTGCATTGAGTTGTGCAGCCTGCACCAGAACACCAGCGTGTTTACGCCCAAGACTATGCCATGGCTGTAATAAGTGACAAAAGAAGCAAGAAGGCATCACGGTGTTGCGCTTCGGTACCTGTGGGGATTTGAATCAGTCCTCTCCAACATGGACTCACCTAATTCTCCTGCCAGCTATCAGTCAGGACCTCCAGTAAGATTTAGTTCCCACATCCTTCAACGCTGTCAGTGAGGAGAAGCAGAGCTCTCCACACCCAGGTGTGCAAGCTGAGCAACTACTCTGTACTCCACTGGTGTTAACAAAAGAGAGGTGATCGCACATTCTGCTTCATATATTGATGTAATTACATCCTCTTTATTCACTAACTATATCTCATCGGCATGAAATTTCATCTTAACCTACTTATTAGTACTTTGATGCCCAAGCAGGAGAGGGTTGCCATTCATGTGCACCAAGATGACCGGACCACGTGTTTTTGGCCCTGCCAAGTGTAGGCTGGGAGGACTGCACTGCTCCCCAGCAAGAATCACACCTCCCCTGAGTCTGTCTTTCAAGAGGCTTGGCCTGGCCCAGCGTCCCTTAGAGCACAGGAGGACATGTGCACGCTGTGTGCTCCTGCAGGCACCCTGGCCCTTCTCCCCTGGGTCCTGTGCAGGGTCCTGGCTTTACCCAGCTCCTGGGTGGCAAGAGCAAGTGTCCAGGCCCTGGGCATGAGGACAAAAAGTGAGTCTGCACAGCACGGCACAAAGCACAAGGCAGGGGAGAGCACATGATGCTCTCCAGGGATGGCGACCAGCCAGCCAGCAGTGAGTCTCCAGTGCCTAGGAGGCTTGCAGCCTCCAGCACACACAGTCTTAACCCTGCTTCCGCAGATGGGCGTCTTCAGTAACGTGAGATGGGGTGATCCTTTCAGGAAACAGGCTGGCGAACTTCTAACACTATTCCCAAGGTGTTTAACCTCTGGTATTTAGAAGTTGCTGACAAATACAAAGTGCAAGCAAGGCCATTGTTGCCTAGAAGAAATCTCAGAAATCTTAATAGTGGACAATTCTAGAGGATATTGTTACAGACATCATAGGATGATCTTTCAAGTTAGATCTTAAAAAAATATTTGCTGTTTTTTTGAAATGCATGTATACAAAGTAAAAGTAAATAAAGCTATCAAACTGAACAGTTTGTCTTTATTCCCTGTCAGTCTTTCTGCAACTATTCTGAACGTACAATAACAGCCTGCTCTTATTCATGTCCTTAAAAAGCTCCCTTCTTCCACAGAGGCTTCAAGGAGCTTGTGAAGTGAAACCCACCCTTGACTATTTCTAGACATCTTGTCCTTGGAGAAGGCCTTTTCATGTTCATCCTGCACATATTTAGGAACGTCCAGAATCACAAGCACATCCCATACATGAAGAAATTGGTTTACTGCCTGAGCATATAAATGAATCCCCTCAAGTCTGGGCCCTTCAAAAATTTATTCATGGGTTTAACTCTAAGTATGTGAGTAGTTACTTGCTTACACTTGAGTGTTCATTTAAATGCAGATATAAAATGTGTGCATAGTTATTGTCCTAGCTTACCTCCAATATTTAGATGTTACAGAGTCACTTAGGAAGCATAAATTGAAAACTGGAATAGTCAACAAGATGCTAGCCAGTTCTTTGGGACTAGATTAAGACACTTCTTAGAATTACTTGAAACTTGCCAGACTGTCCTCCCATGGGTCTCAGACAGGGTAGGATTAATCTGTTTTAGCATTTAAAAGTCAGATGTCTAGATTAAAAATTAGGGCTTCTTTATCAGCTTGGAAGGAAACATGCATCTCCAGAGGCACTTCATCACATCCTAAGGTAGACATCCAAGACTGTGATAAACACAGTCCTGCTCTGTCACTGGTGAGAAGAAGCAATTCACAGAGCTACAATGCTAAGATTTAGGAAATACTTACAATGAGCTGCTACTATTCTTCTGAAATTCCACATTCAGTTTCTCCTGTATCCAGACTCCAACTGTGACCTCTGGATAAATGAGGAATAAAAGGCAAGGTTATTGTCTTGATATCATTTTAACACTGTCTTCATACCCATTTCCATGTAACCAAATATCAAAATTACCACAAGGGAGAGAGGATGTAAGAAATGTAGAAGGAGCAATCCTCGGGACACCGAGGATAACACATTATTTCAGACGCACTAACCAGACACCTGCAAAAGAAGGCCCCTATGTAAAATAGGGACCATCCTGAAAATTCTTGTTTCCAAAGTACCTGCTGAAGCCAACGGGCAGTTTTTGCAGGGAGTCTGGACCGTAGGCATCCATGGGAAGTGATGCTCCACACAGTGGAAAGATTAGGAGGATTTGTGTTCCCCCATAAGACCCAGAACATATCTATGGCCTTAATCCCAAATAAACAGAAATTCTGCTGCTAATTGCAATGTGGCAGGATATGGCTGTTTAATCATTATCAGCCAATACCACAGCCATATTCTGGCCCTTAAGTCAGGATAGTGACCTAGTCACATAAGAGACAGCTCACAGACCTGCAAACTAGCAGCACGAGGGCAAGGCTGCTCTTCAAAGGTACAGCCGCAGCCCATAAACACGTTGTGTGAGGATTCCTCATGGATCGTCATGAATTCCTGCTAGCGAGCATGGCCTTCCAGATCATGTATCCACTAAGGATGCAGGGGGAATTTTGCAGATTAAGCAGGATCCTTTGCTTGCACAGCTTTCACTCTTTGCTTTGTCCAGTCTGACCAGGGTATTGAGTACCTGAGCTCCGTCTTGCCTTGGGGCTGCAATGAAAAGAGAGAGGCTCCAGTTCCAAGTATCATTTTCCAAAGCAGGGCTTTGGTAGGGAAGAAATGTGACATGTCTCTAAGTGCTAGCAAGGGCAGGCATGTGTGAGGAAAAGAACGCCAGTCATATTCATTAGCAGTGTGCCCAAGACAGATATACACAGCTATAATTTTTTAATTTAGAGGTGCAAATTAACTAAATGGCCAAATGACGTAAGAATTGAACAAGTCTATTTTAATACCTGAGCAATGCATTTCAGGAGTTAAAAAATAGTGGAAATACTAAAAAAATATCAAGACTTTTTTAATATTCAGATTTCATAATCTAAAATATCATGCTTAGCAAAATACATTGTTTTCAACTCAGCTTTTCTCATTAATACACAGTATGGACACATTGTTTTCACTTCTTGCACAAGACTGTAGATTTTTCTAAGCACTGTACAATATGAAATAAATACTCTACTTTTCCATGCCTTTTCTTCTTTTTGTTCCTCTGGTTTTCCTTTTTCAAGGATTTTCATGCTTTTTAAAAGAATACCATATTGCTGGAAATCTAATCCATTTTTTTGTATACTGCACTAGTGAGTCACTAAAACAAAAAAAGCATCAACTTTGTCGTCATTGTTTCAAAAAACTTGAACTAAAGCAGAGGGCAAAGTGAAACAAACGTTTTAGCTTGCTTTTAAAACGTCAGTGTGTTTCTGTATACATACATATGCATGTAAAACATATAGATATACGTATAAAACACAAAGAAATCAGATGAGGTAATAGCACCCCCTTCTGAGAGTTAGGACCAAAGCTTATATCCTCACTTTAAAGCATATCAGGACACTTTTCGTGATGGTGTTAAAGCTTTTCTATCCACAGCTCGTAGTTCATCTTTCATCCTACTGCACTAACCTAAAGAGATGTATATACTGTTTACTTGGCATTTATCTGACTCTGCTTGCATCACTGAATAACTGCTTGGTTACAAGGCAGCAATTATAATTTGGAGCTAGGAAGTCCACGAAAAATTATTTTCTTCAGTTCACCCATTCCATTATTCCATGTAGAAAATAATCCTTCAACTGGTAGTTTTCGATGCAAGAGAGAGTTGGCTCTGGTTTTGCAGTGCTGAGGATGGTGGAGGAAGGTGTGAAGGGTTGGTGTAGCTCAGCAGGAATATGTCTCCATTCTTCAGTGACTGAGTTTTCCAGGTGGTGGGGGCGATGGGGTGTGTGTGGAACTTTACCTCTTTTGAAATGGGCACAGCCTCCTCCTCCCCATCCCCTCTGCCTGCCCCAGTCTGCGGTTAGGGCCAGAAAGGACCAAGATCCCGTCTCCCACTTGCAGCAGCAAGGGCTCAAGAAGTAGGATCTGCAACACCTAATGGGATTATACCCAGAGCTATTCCCGTATCACACGGGCTCTGGTAAGGCTCTTTATGAGCCCCCCCTTACCAGGTACCTACACCAGCAAACATTGGCTCGATTTCTCCCTTGCCGCATTTTCCAAGCTCTAAGGGGAAAAAACAGACCAAGAAAATTTCCTGCCTCATCCGTTCTTTCCCAACAGCAAATTCGCTTTCATGCACTTTCATCTCAATGGAAATGAGAAGATGCTTCCTCCGACTTGCCCGACACAACATGGGCAACATGTTACAGTTGTTACACAGCAGAGTACGGGCAGAGCTCTTGTAACTCAGCAAAGAGCAGTCCTGTGAACTGCTCCGTTCTGCCAGACAAGGCTTCAGTGGCATTGAACCATCCAAGCAGCCCACAGCTCACCAGCCCGAAGGCAAAATAAGTCATACCCAATAACAGTGATCATGCCACTAAACCCTCAGAGAGTAGTCAAAAAATACAGCCAGGGTCAGTAGTCCAAAGGAGAATATAACAGTGCTTCTCAGATTCCCACTTCTCACTGAAAACTGGTTTGTGACATTTCTCAGCACACACACTGGATAAAGAACAGTTTGCATAGATGTTGTTGAAAAAAACTTCTGTAAGGTCTGCAACAAAGCAGCTAAGGGAAAAGCAGAACGGTATTTACTCTTTTTTGAGGTGCAAAAGAAAGAAAAGTGTTTGATGAAAGGTGCTAGACTCTAATGAAAGTAGTGAAGGAACTCTGAGACTTAAAGCACAGAAATCCACATGACACTGAGCTATGTATGATTTACCACGAGAAATCAATGCTCTAGCGGAAAGAGTCACAGCGTGTGAAGAAAAAAATTAGCACAAGCTGGAGATAAGATAGACACCGTTTTCTGCTCACAGGGCCAGAAAAAAATTGTAAAAATTAAGCCAAACATATAGAAACAAACCCCAGCTATACTGAAAGGGAAAGAAGATCTTCCAGGACATATATAAATGAATACACCACAGAAATTCCACAAGAGAATACCATAGCATCATGAGGAAAATATTAGATCTGAAAAAATTATTGAAGTCCACAAAAATCCATGCGATAATGCTGAATCTGGAGGAAGAGCTCCCAAAGCAGTTTTTTGCAGCCCTAAGCCTGTAGCAAGCAAGATGTCGAGGCAGGTATAAATAAAGTTACTGAGATAAGAATTTCGGAACTAATTACAGTACATGAAAGTGGAAATACCTGAAGGTCAAATTACAATGGTACTTGGTTTTGGTTCAACACTGTTGTGTGTAGGGCTTTTACACGTGACAAAGAGCTCCCTGCACATTCAGAAAGAGGGCAAAAATGAAACTGATTTAGGGGAATGAGGTCAAACAGTGCCTATGCACTTGGGATTTTTCAGGTCAAAGGTAGTAATTATGCAGGCTAATGCCCAAATCCCTGACAAGACACACAGACAGATCGAGATATTCATAAATTCACACAGAAAATAAAATATGGGAATATGAATGGACTAGCATACATATTTTGTTATAATGTTCCTTAAAAATAGTTGCTGATCAAACAGGTTTTCTACTACAAGAACATAATGGTATCTTTAGTAGTCCTTTATTAATTTAGCAGGTCTCATTCTCCTCAAATAGGACCTGTATCTCCAGGATCTCCTCCAGGAGCTGTATCTCCAGGAACAAAGGCATCCCCAGGCATCTAGAAGATTGTCCAATACAGCAAGGATGACTATAAAGACAGAAGTCAGAGAGAGTGTCATGAAAAGAAAAGTAAGAATGTGAGCAAGAGCGTGTGAGAGTGAGTGAGCTTCATTTTCTCATGTGTAAAGCAAGGAGAATTACTCCTGTCCTTAAGTTTTGTGGTGAGTGGAGCCAGTCCCTGGTTCCAGGTTTGGACTTGCTTGATTTCCTTCTGTTCTTCTTTTTTTCTACTTTTCTCTCTGTCTTTTGCTACGTGCAGACTCTATATTTACATGAAAAACCTATATTGATTCTCTTGGAGCCTTCTTAGATTTACCTGTGTTATCAGACGTGGGCTCTTAACTTTAAAGCTCTGTCTGCAGCAGTATCAGAGGAGAATAGAAGATGGGTGTTAACCCTGGGCTGAGTCAGGGGAAGGGTAGATGGCATCTACTGGGAACACAAGGGAGGATGCAGTGAGCCACTGCCCTGGAAATCCCACCCCAAGCAGGATCTTCACAAGCTAACAGCTCTTCCTTGCTCTCTCTAGGCACTGGCACTTGTCCACAAAAGGAAATTATATGAGCGTGCCTGGAAGGAGACCTGCACGCTCATGCACTCCCATCCCATCACAGGTATTGCTATCCCTGAGCATGGCTGGGCAAACCTGACTATTTAACCCTTGCAGCATTGGATCTGACCTTCTGCTTCAGCCAGTGCAGCTGGGAGTCAGTGGATCACCTGGGCGCAAGCTGGGAGCTCTCTGTTGCACCAACTGAAAGTTTTGCAGAATCACCTGTAAATAAAAATGACATCTGACCAGCCACAGAACAATAAAACGATCAGCATTCTTCCCTGAGCTGAGAACAAGAGACAAAGCCCTTGTATTACCCATGGTCCTTAATGTATTTGCCTTGCCCAAAATTTAAGGAAAGCCTGCTGGATTAGATTTGGTCTGGAAACTAACACAGGACCTTGAAAGACAACAAAATGGATTCTGTGATGAAATATGAAGTTGTCGTGCAACCAAAGAGACTCTGCATGTTTTCCTTTGTACATTTTTACATTTCCTTCATAGTTCTCCTAATCTTTTGGAAGACTTGGAGACTTTCCATCTCCATTGACTAGTTTGATGTCCATTCAGTACCGGTGATCTGACTTTCCTACAGTTTCTGTGAAACGGCTACTGAAGGTACACACATCTCAAAAGACGGGCTCAGGCGAAAAGACTTAGAACCATTCTCAGCAAAAGTAATCATGGTAAAAAGGATGCAGAGACTAAGGACATGCAAAATTACATGCCTCTCAATAAACTTTGTCTCTAGGAGTTTGAGGCTATGTATAAAAGTGTACCGCATACTATGCCAAGAAAAGAAATGTAGGAAACTATTTGATAGATTATAATGCAAACAGTTGTACCATACATGCATAAAGATGAAGCCTGGCTTGCCAAGTCTTTCTGACCAGCATGGAATTTGAAGTGTTGGAGAAGTTTGCAGGCAAGCTGAGGACAAAGTTTGCAGCATCATCAACTACGGGACAGAACTATGTGCATCCACCCGGCAATCAACATGCAAAGATATCTCAACGCTGTATGCCATGTCAACAGAAGCAACAAATTTCTTCCTTTGTGGGAAAATATTAACTTCCCAAACAAAAATTCAAAAGAAAATTCTGTTCACTGTTAACAGTCTCAGAAGGCTAAATAACTCTAGATTTTGGATTTGGGGGGAAGAGAGGAATGTAAATATCACACAAACCCAAGGAACAATTAAGATGCTGAATTGTCATACAGACAGGACACAAATGTTCAGAGTGACTGAAAGCCCAACACAGAACAGTCACCCTTGCAGGTGACCACGGTGGCACTGTGAGGCCAGCCTAATGGCAAACGCAGTCTCAGTGGCTGCAAATTGCTGGTGAAAATAAGCAATGCAAAGCAGGACCTTGTTCGAGCCTGGAGACCCACAGCCAAATGCAGATAAGGTTACAGCGGCCTAGAATGCCAGTGTCTCCCAGATGAGACACAGCAACTGTCACAGCACCCCAAAGGAAGGTGAAACGCTCCAGGCTTCAGCAGGACAGGGGATGCTTGCTGCAGGCTGATATTCTCAATCAAGACCCTAAGTTGATGTTTTTTTTTGAGAGCATCCAAGGAACTAATACAGGAGATCAAACCCATCAGCTGTGTGCTACCAGGTGAGTAAGTGATGCAGTACGATCATATCGTCTCAAAGTGTCTCGCTTAATTACGTCCCCTTGTGTCTGGAAGGAAAGAAAGCCCACGTCTGCTGTGGGATGCTTTCCTGAATCAAGGTGTGCTGGGGCTGGTGGCTCCCTCCTTACCCTGCTGATATGCTGCTACACCAAGCTGAAGTGGCTCGGCTGGATCCAGCACCTCTTGATAATCAGTGAACGTAAGTGTGGCATTGAATTGAGGCACAGCATCGCATCTTCTACTGCTGGCAGGGCTCTTGCTTGCTCCAGCCCCTCTGCTCAGCATGACGGCACATCAGCGGGCTGCGCTGAGAAAAGAAACAACGTGAAGTACAAAGGAGCAGCACCAACAGAAGCAGAGGGATATGGCGAAGGAGAGCTCAGAGCCCGTGAGCAAAGAGGAGAAGGAAGGAAAAACTAGGTTGATGAGTATCTGCATAAAGACTTTACGAGGGAGAAAAAAAGTAAGGTATTTCTGTGCTTTCACTTCTCCCTTTACACAGGCAAAAGCAAAAGGCAGAAATGCTGGTTTTAATACTGTTCACGATGAAATTCAGAAAGGAAATGGAAAAAAGATTCCAAGGCAGAGCCCTGAGAGCTCCTGCTCCTGGGATGCTGGGCCAATAATTTTCAAGCTGTGGTCCATTGTGACTTGTACCACCAGGCTGTGTTTACACTGTGACTTAGTGCCAGCAGTACCACTGGATAAGGCCTTTCAGCAGATCAGCATCAAATCCTATTTTCAAAGATTTAAAACAAAACCACCACCACCAACAACAAAAGCCTCATTAAAAAAATTGCTCTGAACAAAACCTTGGCGTGATGTTGTACGTCCCGGACAATTTCCCCAGAAACTTTTCAACAAGCGTATTTGGGCATTATAAGAAGTCCATTTTGTGTGGATTTTGGAGGCGTTGTGAAATGTATATGGTTTCAAAGTTTATCTGCTGTTTTCTGGGTAAGAACTACATTATGTGCAGGAACATAAAGCAGGCCCACACAAATTAAATAATGACATGTATGTTGGATAAGAAGCAAATTCAAAATTACCAATGCTTTTCAATATTCAGGCTCCACTTGCTTTACGTGTTTTGAAAGAAGCATGGCTGAGCTACTGAAGGACGCAGCCATGAAGCTCAATATTAGGCACACAGAGCCCAATACTCGAACAGATAGCCTCTTCTGTGCTACTGTGTTGATGATACCTGTTACGTCTCTATAAATTTCTCTTGTGCACATGAATAGAAAAGCATATTTTAAAATCTAGAGGCAATGGAAATCCCTGGTCAACCTGAATGTGAAAAGGGTAGTGCAAACTGGGACAACCCAGGCAAAAAATTTTTGCTCAAATGACTAAACATGAAGTTAGAATAATTAACTTACACTGCAGTTTTACAGGTAAAATGGCTAACACCCTTTCCCTTGCCTGATGTTCTGCCCCATAACCAGTTTACCAGTTTCCTTTCTTTCACTCTGTCCAGCTCAATACTTTTGTCATATCTTTTGCTCCTCTCATTCCATTGATCTCTTCCCCTTGCTGGTTGGGATGTCAGCTTTGGTTTGAATGCCTACCACTGTAACTGCTTTTTGGTCTAGAAGGTCTCAAAGTGACTGACTCACAAACATACTGGCTGATTCATAAGGTTTATATTTACTTCTCCTTCAAAACCCCTCTCAAGCCCTTCTCTGCTGCAGAAGTTACGAAAAATGAACCAGTGCTTAATGGTAGGGATAAAGGGTACTTGATAAACTGAAACTAGACAAATACAAGTGGGTAGGAAGGTACATTGCTGGTTTCTGTCTCCAACAGCCACCGTTTATAACTCTCTTCTCAGAGCAGAACTTGAAAAGTAAATACAGAGGCTACTGGTGAGAATACAGTCATGCTATCCAATGCTGAAAGGCTTTGTATGACGAAACACAGTCAAGGAGTAAATTACTGACCCCTTCTGACAGGCCAGCAACGCAGTGTCCTGGAGCACCAACTCGCACCAGAGAAAGCAGCACCCAGCAAAGAGTAGACACCATTTCTTCTGACCAAGATGTCTGACTTGAGAACATCTGACCCCACAAGTCACATCAGAAAGCCAAGGAAGCCTGACTTCAAAGAAATGGCTACAGCTACTTACTGAAAGCTCTAGAATTGAGAACTACAACACAAAGACAGCAACAGCAATTGATTTCATATATCCATGATCTACAGCGACATTCCATTAACTTGGATGTGTGCTGGGGTAGCAGCGCACCTGCAAATAGCATGATACTGAAATATTCTGCAAGAATGTTTTCACTGAGAGAGCACCAGCAAAAGTCAAGGTGTGAATATTTTTGCCCCCCTACTGCTTCTTTTGCCTTCCCTGCTCCAGGAGTCTCTGTCTTTTCTACAGTCTCTTCTAAATGAAGAAGGAAAGTGTGTACGTGAGGCGGTGCATACCCAAGAACTGTTGGAAAAATCTTAAAACAATACTTGTCCTTCGCTCTCTATACCAGGAAAGTGACCTCAGTAGGCACATGAGCTGTTTTCTTCTGGCTGGGGTAGTGATGCTTCTGAGCCTGTATTTCTTGCCTGAAGCAGCAGTCACTTTGTTATCCGTCCAGCCAGCATCCTTTTATTGATCAGTGAAGTTTTGGCACTGCAGATGTGATAAGAATAAAAACATTTAAGCAATCGGTTAATCTAACAAATATGTTAAATATAACGAGACATTGAGATCGAATGCCCACTGCTTTCATTTACACCAGACATAAATCTCAGAGAAAATTGCACAGATGCAATCAGAGTTGAACACGAGAAGTGTTTGGCACATTTGAGCTCTGCTACCCTGAAGATAAGACTTGAAAAAAGGACGGACTGCCTATCAATACCTTCACAGAGCACACTCTTTTGAGCTCTATAAATACATTACATTCTCACCACAATACTTTTTTTTTCCCCCCAGGGCTGTCTTTAAACATACATATCCTCATTTCTAACTTGAGATTTTTTTTTTTAGGTGGCCTTCGGATAACTTTACCCAGCTTTGAATTATTAGTGAGCTACTTAATTGTAGATAACATTTACCAACATTAGTCAGAAGTCTCTGCCAATACACATAGCTATTTATAAAATAAATATCTTTAATAAAATATTTATAATAAGGCAGTTGCCAGCTGTTTTCAGGTGCCCCTCACAGTCAAGTCTTATTAATGAAAGGTAGGAAGCAACTTTCTGGAGGAGACTGCTCTGAGATTTGCAATTAAAGCAAATCTGTTTCACACTGTAATGGCTGAATGTTGTCTCCAAATTAAACACAATGACTCGTTAGGGGATAGCTGAATTTTCCAGGCAATTTGTTTAATTAGAAACTCTCCTAAATTTCAGAGGCATTTTTTAAAAATAACTTTTGGAGAATAGACCTTATTTTTCACCTCGCATTTTTATGTTCCTCTCACGACAAACCATTTTTCAACTTTTAGCATCAAGCAAATATGTTCTTCTGTCATTCAAGGTAAGAGTAAGAGATTTTCTTAAAGAAGTTAATCAAGTCAACTTTTTAATGCACCTTAGGTAAAACATATTTGCTCCCCTGTGGGCTTTCCTATTCAGAATTAAAGTTACCCTGATTTGAAACAGTTTTCAACCATCACAGCAGGAAATAAATGAAACTAAGAACTAAGCCCATTTTAATTTTGAATGAAAATGTACAGATTTAGTTCTAATGTGATTTAGCTAGTTCACTTCTGTTTCAAACCTCTATTAATTCAAATGATCTCTTCTGAGTGATTCTTAGATCATTCAAAAATGCACAACTGTTATTACCTGTTCAGAGTCAAATGGACACTCTAGTAGCCTTAAGACAAGGTGGCAGGCTTCAGCTTCTCTTACAGCTCCAGAAACAGCCCATCTGGTGTTTCCATAGCACACACCTTTTTGGTTAGAAGCCAAAGGTCTTTTAATATCTGGATTGTCACAACCACAAGATGCCAGGAGCTAGTAAGCAGAACCACTGGCAATTGTCTGATATAAAAATATGCCTTTTTTGTCTTGACATTGCACTGCTATCTAAATACCACTTTATGAAGTGTTGCATGAATTAATTTGTCAAGACTGGCAGTGGTCATATCTTTGTTGCTTTTAACCCGCTTAAGAATAATTAGAGGGTAAGAAAAATGCTCCAGCTCATTTCTCTGGTGTTAAACCTCGAAATGTCTCCTAGCTCCTGCATTTAGCTGTGCACCCCAGCTGCATCTGAATCCAAGATAGAATGAGGATATGGTGTACAGCAGCCCCTCTCCCCAGTTCCTCACTCCAGTGCTCTTGTCTTTGTGGACAAAAACAAGGGCTCACAGACTGGAAGAGCTGTGCAGTATCCCATCATAATCCAGAAAAACAGGGTGCCAGAGAAGAGGATATGCCACAGGACAACTGAGGCGAAGTCATGGACACCACCACAGGTAAGCTGAAGAAGGACTTCTCTGATTCTGATTGAAACCAAATTCAGGTCCCATAGAAGACCAAGGCCCCAAGCATGAGAGAGAGAGTTTATAAAAACCCTTCACAGGAGGTGGACGAAGACAGCCATCCTTTCTGTAAGGATGTGGCTGGCAGAAATAGCAGAGATGAGAGTGAGATTTTGCTAAAACCAGCTAGGCCAATAGCAAGTGAAGGCATACAGTGATCCCACAGACACCAAAACATTGACATCACCCAGCTGGTCAGATGACATGGGAAAAATTGCTGTGGCACTGCTAACTAAGCCTGAGATAGTGGTTTTTTTGACCTCAGAATTTGGAAGACCTTGACAGGGCTCAGGAAAGTAGATACACTTGAGAGTGAACATGAACCCTTCATCTATGTGCAACACTTGGCAATGTAAACTGACCCCCAGCGTTAAGACAGAGGCTTACACGTACCTGCAGTTATAAGGCAATGGCTCTGGTAGCTTGTTGTGGCCACGGTGGCCAAGGACCACCACAGGGGCCAAGCAAAGGCTTGGAGGAAGGTTTTGATTTTTCTATTGAACTGATGCGTCTTGAGAGCAAAAAACTCATGTTGATATGGACATCTCTGCCCACTGTTCGCAGGTTTCACATGTGGGTTACACATACGCTCATGAGATGACTGTTGATATCACAGTCTTCACCTCCAGACATCCTATGTAAGCACTTAGTCAGGGATGAACTATTTGGCATGGGTATTGCAAGGTAGTTATGCAGATGCTTTTGAAGGAATTTTCCATACAAACAGTGTGGAAATTGTACCAGCTGGAGGTTTGCATGGCAGAAGCAAAACATGGTGTTGTTGAAATACCAGGCAATGATGCAATCAGTTGGAGAAAGCTGGAAGATTATCAGTAGACATACCCCAGAGTCATTTCAGTTATCTGAAGGATACCTGCACATTCAAAACAGTCAAGAATTGGGAAAGCTCAGAGCTGACTCCAAGTCACTGCAGTCTCACCTGGCTTGAGTTTGGTCTGAGACTTTTAGAGATATCATGCCCTGTCCTGTTCCACAGTTCAGCCCTGGCTCAGCATGAAATAGTTTGTTCACTTTTCAGTCTTATGCTCCTCTTCATCAAACCTGAAAACATTACCTAACAAGAAAGAAGGCTCCTAGTCTGCTTCTCACTTGCACAGGAGTGAAAGATCTGTTACAAACTGACCCCCAAAACCCAAAAAGAGCACCTGTCTTTTTCCTTGGTTAGATGAAATTATGAAATTAGACAGGACATTCCTCAAAGTTTGGCTCACTGTATGAAAACAAGTTTCCAGGGAATTCAAAGCACTTACATTTGGCTGTAGGTAGGTGGGCCCAAAGTTGACATGAGTGACACATCCAAAACACAAGAAAGGTTTAAAGTTGTCATCAAACAAGCACACCTACGTTGACAAGTTCAGCCATACTGAAGGCTGCCAAGCTGTCTGGTGAAAGGTTGTATTCTCAAGTACCACAGACATCTACATATTGCCCTTCCATTTCACGGGTCAGAGGAGTGGAAGACCAGTAATGTGGAAATATAGACAGATGTATCTAAAAGGATTTCAGTCTACCCTCACAACAATTATTCTCTGAAGTTTTGCCAGGTTTAGAAGGCCAGTGAAAGGGATCAAAACTTAGGGAAAATCTAGTTCTGAATAAGAAGCAGACAGCCTGAAATTTCTGGGGAGTCACTGGAAAATAAACTACAGCATACTAACATTTTTCCATCAAATTGCAAACATGCTGGATAAAATGGCATGCAGTCCCCAACCCCCGGATACGATCTCTTTGAAATCTGTGAGCAATGTCACAAATATGAGATTGGGTATGCATAACGTACAGTTGCACACAAGTTTCTATGAGCAGACACAAACATGGAAGTTCACACAATAATTAAAGAAACTGAAATCAGAGCAGCTGGGAAGATTCCAGACACCACGTCTTAGTTACTTAATCACCCTGCAAACACATTTCAGATTACTCTGTTTTTACTAGTTTCATGTTAAAATGCAAATCACATACTGTAGTTTTAATGAAACAATAAAACAGAAAATAATTGTTGGCACAAAGGTCTGCTAAATAGATTTTTTCCCCCCCAAATTGGCTTGTCTGATACATCCTCTGCTCAGTTTTAGTTCCTTTTCTACATTGCAGTTCTTTTGGTACAACGCCAAAGCCTGTCAATTAACAGTAAGCCTATCCCTTATGAACAGAAGCAGGGGCTGTGATCATGTTCAACTAAGATCAAGGATTAGTAAATCAGCATGGCACCAGATTGCAGACACTATTTAAACCCCACAGGCCTACAAGCCAATGCAGCAATATTATATTCCAGCTGGATGTGGAGAACAGAGTCTCATAGTTACGGAGGAACTCACTTTTTACCTTTCCTGTGCAGGCAATTACAAGTCAAGTTAAAATGAGCCCTGATTAAATCATGTTGGCTTTCTCAAATGCCAGTTAGGAAACATCCACATGCTGCCACCGCTGGTATCTTATCAAGGACTTTTCATCAAATTAAACATATTTCATTACACCTACTATAAATTATAGAAGATTGGGTTTTTTTACAAGGAAACCAAATATTGTACCAAAGCTGGCACAAAGGTTTCTTTTTAGAGCTTGAAGAACTGTAATGCTATCTCAGCCCTTGCCTGGCACATGAGGTTGTTTCAAGGTTGTTTCTGCTGTTTGCTGCAGAATCAGGCACACGGCACATGGTGAAACATTTTGTTTGCTTAATAAACAGAGTTTGAGTTGAAGGCTTGATTTGCTTTGCCAAAAAACGGCCACATAGAACAGTGTGTGGATAAAATGGCATGCCATCTTCCCTGTAATCGTTCCTTCCCTCGGGGATTATTTTTCCTTTCCTCTTTTTTTTTTCGCATAAGAAAGGAGTAAGTTTATTTTATCCCAGATCAAGTGACAAGGGAAGAAGCTGAGATGTTTACTGCCAGGTAAAATACAAAGTCATGGAGGTCCAGGGGGACCTCACTCCACAACCCTACTGCCCGGTTGAAAACAAATGATATTATCAGAAAATGATCACAGAAAGCAAGCCTCGCTCAAAGAAAATGAATCTTTATTAACCTCTCTTTGAAATAATTTAAAAGCAAAGTCAAAGAACAATGAGGGAGGGTGACCTGCCTCGCTGTTGCTGCCCCCACCAAACATCCTCTGCTGGAGCAATGCCTCGTGCATTGCCAGACTGCTAGTGTTAGTGCGGTGACAGGGCTGCAACCAGAGAAGATACTTGGGCATTTAAGCAGAGGTTTTGCTTTAACACTGCCTCCTCTGTGGAGCAATAGTTTTCTATACCTGAAAACTAAAACAGGAAGAAATCCGGTGCTCTGATGCCTTTGATTTCTGTTTCCATGACAAGCATCATGTAAAGAGGGAGTGAGGCTACCAAGCCGAAGGGTCCCAACCTAATGCTTAAATGATGTCTTGGGAATAGTTCTCCAGCCTTTTCGTAACAGGCACAGTAGCTATTTTTGCACTGTGGGACCCCAAAGTACAAGTCAGTTCTTGGGCCTGATGGGTTCTGCAGCCACATCCTCCTCCACACTGGGACAAGAGCTGGGCAACATCCAGCCCCTCTCCTCCCTCCCTCTTCTCCGGTTTCCCCGTGAAAGGCAGATGTGCAGCCCAGGAGTGCCCGGTGGCACTGCCCAGCCAGATGTCATTTGGCATTGGCAGAAGACCATGACAAAAGCAATGTGTGTCTGGGCTTACTGGATGTATTTGTGCTTTTGGCTGGGATTCACCTCTCCCAACCTGATAGATCTGTTACTTAAATTTCAGTTTCTGAGCCAGTCACCACTGGCTGCTTTTCTAATAGAAAAAGAGAAAGAAGCATTTTCCAGATGTGATTCACATCATCTTAAAGCAGATGCCAAAAATAGGGTCAAATTCTCTTCCAATTATTATGAAGTATGATAGTACACATAGACATTTATACTGCAGATATCTGAAGTCAGCAAATACAAGTTTTAGCCTTTGTGGCTTGTCAGCACGGATCCCTTTGTTGAAAACCTGGAGTTTACTGGGATGAGACTAATTGAATGTCAGTGTCCTGTTAAGGACAGCAATTAATCTGAGACCCCAGATAATCTTCACCTAATATGATTCATTTCCTTCCACTTTGCATGCAGACCTGGAAACAAAGGGCAGAGCCTGCATATTTCTGCAATGCACTGTGAGGCACACTAGCCAGACCCAGCAGTTTTTGACCTCTTTCACAGGTATCCCACCAAAACCCATTTCTTAGCAAATCAGGTTTCCTCCTGCCTTGGAGCTCTGTGATTCAGAAATCCCTCTTGCTCAGGGCTTTCCTGTGGGTAACATGCCTATCAGTACGGATATTCAGCATCAGTCATCTTTCTGCTGTGCTGCGTAAAGGAATTTCTTTTCTTTTATTGCTGATCAGAGTGAAAAGCTGTAAACCACTCAGTCTCTTTATTGAGAGCATCTTGTATGATGTTACCGGTGATCCCTAATGGAAAAGTCATGGAAATCCCTATGCATAGCAGTGTTTCTTCCAGGGGCTAGCCTACAAAGAGATTTGCTTCTATCCCACATGATGCAGGCACAAGCTCCTGATTTATAAAAACAACTTTGAGCAGAAGTTTAAGTCCAAGCAGCCTAGGAACAATTAGCGTATTCTTGAGTACTTTGCTGAAAAGGTCGCATGAATCACGGCTGCAAATACTGAGTTTTCTTGAAGAGAATTGTGTCCCATATCCATCGTGACTGAGGGATTATTTTAGGAGAAAAACTTTCTTAAAATCAGGATTTTTAATTTAATTAATACCTGAAGCTCATTAAAGAGAAAATAGTTGCCATGCAAATTAATGATTTCTAGTGATACTATCAGTTTTACCCCTTTAATTTGTACTTGAAAGTAAAAAACATTTCTTCTCACTTGATGTTTATGCTATATAATTGCTCAGATGGACATTTATTGGCTTGCCTGGTGTCTGACAGTCTCTGAACAGCTAAGTAAGAGAAAGGAAATGAACAGGCTGCAGAAGTTCTGATTGTGAAACAATCGCTCTTTGGAAGTGTTACCATGCCAAGTGAAAATACAAGAACTGAATGTAATTTGGCATTGCTAGAACTTGTTAGGGCTTTTTCTCCTCTTAGCAGTATCCTCATGTGACAGGATTTGGTTATGAGGAAACTCCTAGAGCAATGCTGTATCAGGTCCGTAAGGAGTTTCAAAGCCCGTCTGAAAAGAGGGAGGAGAGATGGCAAAGGAAATGGAGATCTACAGGAAAAACACATCGAAGCCTGGTGTAGCTTTCCCAGTTCCCTTTAAAGCCAAGATGTACATGCCAAAAGCTCCTCTGTGCCCGTGAATTCTCAAACTATGAAGTAAACATACACAAACCTTTTTTCTACCCCAACCACACAGAAAAATCTTTCTATTGCTGAATCCTATTCATATGCCTAATGAGAAAACATAAAACAAGTTTAAAAAAGTATCCAGTGTAAAAGTACAACTGTATTTTCTGCTGTAATTTATCACTGTATTTGTTAATTAGGGGCTGAAATACTAAATAGTCACTATCAGCTGATGGGTAATGTTTGTGTCAAACAGCAAAGCTACTAACAAGCAGTACTACAGTTTCATAACATGGGCTTTTGTTCAAACAAAAAAACCCCACAGGTTTTAGGATTTTTTTTCAGGCTGATCTTCTGCTGAGCTTATCAAGCTGAGCAGTCGTGGAATCAGTCTCACTGAGGAGCTGCAATTTCTCCCCAGTTCTCCCATGAAGCTTAAAATCGGGGCTTTGGCAGCAGCTCTCCCACCCACCCACAGCTTTCATGGATCCAGATATAATGTAATTTTATTTTTATCCTGTATGCTTTTACATGGAAACTCAGAAATACATCTGCACCGTCACATAGTATCTATGAAAGCAGCAGGAAAGCAAATTCTGCCTTTGCAAGTTAGGGTGGTAGAGCTTTCAAATACTCTGGTCACCGATGCCTTTTGAGGGGGAAGAAAAGCACCTCCTTCCTTGGTTACATGCAGGTACATGACAAAATGATAAGGTTGGACCTACCTTCTAGTCTGGTATTCATTCTTTTATCTCTATGGACTATTTATACAGTCATAAAACCACAGGACTGGTGGGATCCCAGTTATACCTCTGCCCTCTACGCCCAAGCAAGCTCAGGAATACCAACTCCTTTTTAACAGATGCCAGTCTAACATGTTTTTTAATATATCCAGCAATAATGAGGTCTCCCAATGTGTTCCAGTACTTCTGCATCCATAGTTTGAGCGTTTTTTCGGTGTCTGACCTGGATTTCTGTTTGGTGCAGTGTCAGCCCACAATTTCTCTCCCATTTGTCTTAGACAAAAAGAGACAGCAGCCTTTCACGTGCTTCAACACCTGCCATGTCAGTATTCACACCATGAGAACCAGCAGACCCGAGATGCTGTGTTTTCTGGAGCTCTCATCTTTTTCACTGCTCCCCCTCCAATTACTCTTCCCAAAATGGACACCCCAAACTGGACACAGTATTTCATACGAGGCCTTGCTGCAGAGCAAAGGAGAAGAACTGGACATAACATGCATGCTGTACTCCTGTTTATATAGCCCAGCATGACATTTGGCTTTTTTAGTTTATCTCCAATTTGCCAAGAACATTTGAATTCTATTCCTGGTCCAGCAATGCCTGCAGCCCCTCTCAAGTTTTGCTTGTTTGTGAATGTGTTGAACACAGTTGCTATGCTATCGTTTAGACTGTTAATGAAAACTGACCCAGATCGCTGACACTCAGCTGCTCCTTTTCTGTGTAGTGAAACATGTTGTTTCACGATGGGAAAACACAGAAAATGTTCTCTTTTAATTTTAAATTTTAATTTTTAAATTTTCTCTTTTAATCTCTGAGTATTGCATGTTTTGGTACTGTTGCTTGTAATGGAATACCTACAGCAAGTCTGCATTTTTTATATCCCAAGAACTTTATCAAAATTCAGTGCAAATAGATTTGAGGCCTGGTTTTTGCTATATACAGTTGGAGGGGTTTTTCCCATTTGTTTTGTTTTGCTTTGTTTCTCAGTACAGAATGAATACAATCAAGGGAACAGCCATCAAAGTCAAAGAATGGAGGGACTTGTTACAAGAGACTGGAAAATCACCTGTTAAAACTAATGTCCACTTGGAATATCTGTTCAAGGCTAGGAATAAGCAACTCATTGCATAAGGATGCTCTGTCCTTCCAATACCTGGGCAAGAGAGACAATACTATAAGAAATGAAAATAAGCATTTTTTTTCTGCAAACTGTAAGAGAAAATTAATTCTCTAATAATTTAAAGAGCTCTTAAGGAGGAAACTTGCCATAACAAATTTATATGCAGGGTAAATGATGTTTAAATAAATTGGGGTTGGGTTTAAATGCGGAGTTGGTATTTAAATACAGCTGAGGCTTAAGTGCAGAGTATGAACAAACAGTTGCTTAAGACATTTCATTAATCAGCTCAATTCATTATTCCGTTGTCTTCTCTGACATAGTTAAAACAAACTCCCACAGAAAAGAATATAGGAGGCTGTGATGAGTTCTTATAAGTGGACACTGAGCTGTTGAGACAGATACATAAAAATGAAGAGGGAACTACAGGCCGATCAGTCTCACCTCCATCCCAGGAAAGATGATGAGCAACTCATTCTTAGAGGTCTTCATCAAGCAAGTGGAGGAAAAGAAGGTTATCAGGAGTAGTCAACAAGGATTCACCAAGGGAAAATCATGCTTGACCAATCTGATAGCTTTCTACGAAGGCATGATCGGCTGGGTAGATGAGGGGAGAGCAGTGGATGTTGTCTACCTCGACTTCAGCAGGGCTTTTGACACCGTCTCGCATAACATCCTCCTAGGGAAGTTCAGGAAGTGTGGGCTGGATGAGTGGTCAGTGAGGTGGATTGAGAACTGGCTGAATGGCAGAACTCAGAGTGTTGTCATCAGCAGCACTGAGTCTAGTTGGAGGCCTGTAACTAGTGGTGTCCCCCAGGGGTCAGTACTGGGCCCAGTCTTGTTTAACTTCTTCATCAATGACCTGGATGAAGAGTTAGAGTGTACCC
>Ga0065711_1032358_pt1 | contig 27496 bp, 25 predicted proteins | sample Hoacrofraction12_FD_59098 | JGI IMG/M metagenome (GOLD analysis project Ga0065711, IMG submission 59098) | Hoatzin crop microbial communities from Cojedes, Venezuela - Epithelial fraction 12 v2 (version 2) | ecosystem: Host-associated > Birds > Digestive system > Esophagus > Crop | place...
CTTTTTTTTTTTTTTTTTTTAATTGAAGAGAGAGAGGGGAGGGAGGAAACAATACCGCATTAGTTCAGAGACTTCATCCATCACTACTGCTTTATGGCTATCAGAGCAATAAGTTTATTTAAAACTGGGTTCTCTTCCATTCCCAACCAGGACAGAAGTGGGACAGGACAATGACTTCTGCCCTCACAATACCAACAACTTTCTGTGAGATTAAAATGACCCTGTTGGCCCTAAAAATACCACCAGTCGTAGAGGGCATCTTCTGTTGGCCAGCACTGAGTCCCTGTTGAAAGGATATATCAGTTCTTGCCTATCAAGAGTACTTTCAAATGACAAGGGCAATGAGAAAAGATTTGGGCCTGAGAGCTGTGATAAACACAACAGCTAATTCTGTAAGCCTATATGGCCACATTACAACATCTCCTTCAATACAACGTGTCAGGGAGAGACGTATTCTTGTCCTCTTCCTCACAGTCCCTCCTTGAAGACACACTAGAGACAAGAAGACATGGGACATGCTTTGCTTTGCTTTGCTTGAAGGTTCCTTACAAGGTCTGGGGCATTTTCAGACCTCATGTGACATTCATCTGGCAGATACTTCAGTAAAAAAGGCTGTGGTTTGGGGAATCCCAATGGATGGTTTGCCATGAGAAGCCCACCATGTTCTAGCTGTAAGAGCCTTCAGCTTCATCCCTATCTTGACTTTAAGGTCTTCAAGGGCTCCATATTGTTCTTTCTCAGTGAGACTCTATGACATTTCCAGGCTGAAAAGTTTAGAGAATGGGAAGGAGGATCAATAATAGCTGCCAAAGGAAACAGTTGAGTCTTCAACTCAAGAGATGAGTCTCTACCAATGGCTGGAAGGGCAATCTACCCCCTTCCTCTTGACTTCTTACCATACTGATGCTGTGAAAAGCCAGAGTTAAAGACTCAATAGTTGGAAGACTATTAAGCAGGTATTCTTTATTGCAGCGCTGGACAGGCAGGGGATTTCTCCTCCAAATGTGTGTGTCTGTTCAGGTTAAATGCATAGCTTATATACAAGTTTTACATACATATTCATCAGAGTCCTTAGAAAAGATTTACATATTCATTATTTTCCCGGGAACTCATTATCATATGTTAATGATCCTTTACGCATGCCCGTTTATGACCCCAGATGGTCATCAGGGGTCTCTGGATGAAGGATATACTCTTCCCCACAGTGTCTGCTGGTAGACCTCCACTTTTGCACGTGCTCAGTTCCATCAAGGGTAGTCTGTTCTGCTTTAGTGTTTGTTTTGTCATTCCTTCATTGTTATGGTTCTGCACATCTGTTTCTTTCAAGCTTGAACTGTCGAAATAACATTATTTAGTAGTCTCTCTATCTTAGAGCTTTCCGGTCCCCCCCAAAACAGCAAGTTAAGGTAGCTTAAGTAGCATTATGGAGGAGCCTCTTTATCTTAGAGCTTTCCTGTCTCCTTAAAAGACCAAGGATCTACTTTAGTTTAATTACAATCACTCTAGTAAGTGGAAATTTAACATTTACAGATATCAATACTTCACACCTTCATAAGACACAGAGTCCTGAAAGAGAGAAAACTGATTTCTAGAAAAGCTGCTCCTGTGACTAAGTCTGAAGAAGGGAAATCCTCTAGTATGGCTTTACCTATGGACTTGGCACACAACACTACAACAGGCAAGTCCCTTCTCAATAGTCCACATGAAACTGTGTTTAGTTGCAGCCCTTGAAGTGTTAACTATCAGTTCAAAGCCTCCCATCTCATCTGCCTTTTGCCTTCCTTCCCCTCTCCACCCTCTCCAAACACACACCTTACAATTCCCTCATTCTGCCTGTCTGTTCCTGAGATAAAATAAACTCCTCCTCACTTTTTTCTTGTAAATTCTCAGTTGCGGCATGCCTGATCGCTAGTGTCCATTGCATCCAGACTGGGACTGGCTCGCACCACTCACGGAAGATGGAAATGGCCAGGCAGGAACAGGGAGCTGGCAGAAGACCATGAGAGTTGGGTGTGCTGTCCTACTACCATGGCAGGAGGGAGAAATGGCAGTGGTGGGAGCAGGGACAGTAGTTTGCACCCTCCTGTTCCAGCCTGCTCTGGGTGACCCTGCTTCGGCAGGGGGGTTGGACTAGATGACCCACAGAGGTCCCTTCCAATCCTGAACATTCTGTGATTCTGTGATTCAGTGATTCTCCCACACCTCATTATACATCTACTATGCTCTACATACAGCCTTCTCCAAAGTCTGATCAAAACCTGCCTTTGCATCCTTCTGAAAACCTGTCTTTACCAGAATACTAAACCCAAAGTCAATTCCAATAAGGTAGTGGATCAACTCTCAATCATCTGGGAAAAGTAGAGTGTCTGATCATAACCTTTGTACAGCATTTAGTGTGATATAGATATAACCAGAATAATAACAATTCTAAATTCAATGTATTTAATAAGGGCTTGGCTGCAATCGTTGGCTCAGTCAGCAGGCAACACGTGAGAAAATTAGCAAAGCCTATGGCAAAAGAATGGCTAGAGGGTCAGCATGTCAATGTCTATCCTCTGTCGGTCGACACAATGAGATCAGTTATCTACTATATTGTTGTAAATGGAGTTATTACTATTTCTAGAGTCTCACAAGAAACCCTTCAACTTCAAGTCTACTTTAAGTGCAATTATCAAATCACATAATAGTCTCATTTAGTGCTAACTACACTTCAAACTTCACCCAGAAAGGCCAGCGTGCTAGATTTCCTACCACCACTGATGCATATGCTCCCCAGAGAAGCCTGGCCTGGACTTTAACAATATTGAGGGACCATAAGTTTCTCTCTGCTTCCCCAGCACTCAGCTCTGAGTTCATGAATGGTTTTCAGGCCTCTTGTTTGCCCTGATTAAGGACTTGGCGGTGCTTTTACAAAAAATATCCTGAACTGGGATAAGCAGACAGTCCTAGAAGGGAAAGACAATAGAGAAAGATCATAGGGAAATTTCTTCCTTTTCTGGCTTTTCCTTCTGTTATGAGACCTGCTTCCAGCCCATATGACTCAAAATCCCAGTAGACAGTATGGATTTTGGAGAACACAATGACCAAAGCAGGCAAAGTGCAACTTCCCTTAGCAAATGGTGAAACACAGTGGCTCATACCTGAGCTTTACTTGGTAAAAGTAAACACAACAGCCCTTAAGTTTCATTTCAAAGGAAACTGGAAAATGTAGCTCACCAGAAAAAACAAAAACAAAAACAAAAAAACCCAAAAAATTAAATAAGATATCAAAATCATTTAGGTGCATTTGGGATTTATCATCCGTATCAGTTACAAGATCACTCACTCCTATGCTTAATCCAAGTGAGAAGAGAAATAAAACTTGTCACATCCTACCTGTGAGTAAGGATGAGAATAAAATATAAATATTTAAAACATTCTCCAAAGGCTGAGCACTTAAATAAATAAATAAATAATAATTTCTTTGTGTGTTTATGAATATATGCATATATATAGGTCCTATATGTGTGTATATGTTTACTTAGAACAAAAGCAAGATTATTTTTCTTGATGTGGTAATTAACCATCAGAACCTATTTCCTAAAGCAGTGGAAGAACAGATCACCTGCATATCTTTAAAACATACCTGAATGCTTTCTGAAATATGCATGCTAGTTCAAACTTTTTCTGGATGCTGGGTTGTCAACCAAATGATTTCGTCAGATCACTTAATACTGCCCTAAATAGCTCTGGGCCAAGAGTTTCTCATATGCCAGTCATGATCATGTAACTCCATTACATCAGCTGATGAATCAGTCAGAGGATCGGGATTCCTTTATGAATGGGATAATTCAATACACCCAGCCAGGCACTGACTCATGGTTTACTAATGCTCACCCAAACATTTCCAATCCCATCTGATGATTAGGTTACTCCATATGTACCTGCCTCAGGGGTTCTTGCATCTTCTTTTGTTACACAAGACCAAAAGGAAAGTAAAAGGCCAGACACACCTTGCTTGGAGAGGACAGGCAGTAAGAGTATTTCTAGGCTCTAACAATTTAAAGAGAAGTTTCTAAGAGAAGGAAGAAAGATGGTAAGGCTCAAAAGACAAATCATTCTTGATAAAGATGATGCTGAGTAGAAATCTCCCCAGCTGTTCAGTCACCACCGTGACCAACTGGGCATGGACCTTGGGAGCAGAAACCTTAGCATGCCCTACCTGGAGAACAGAGATCAACTGAAATGTCACCAGCCATATGGTTTTTCAGGGATTTAGTTCAAATTTAATCCCATGCAGCTTTGAAAGACTTGCAATTCACTTACCTAGCATTGTGGGTATTTAACATTGAAGCATCACTTGCTCACAGAAAATCCTGGAGCAATTCCTAAGGTGCAATTGCATTCCCTTGGCAGGCAGTCTGACCAGCACGTAAGCTGTGTGAACGGGGTGGAAGTCTGAATATCTCTGTTCCAAAACACAGGAATACACTTTTTTATATTCTTATCTAGTAACAGGACTGTGAGATTTGGTTTATTTTCTTCTGAGCCAGATAGCTTCACAAACCCATTTTGGTATTGTCTAACTGGAGAGGAAGGTGAAGTGCCTGGATCTTGTGATACAGAGCACAAAGGTATCAAACTCGTGGTGGGATCATTCAGGAACTTTGACAGGCTGGACAGTGCAGATGACTGAAAGAGGGAAGGCAAGTCTCTTATGCCCAGGCATGCAACCCCGGGAATCCCAAATTCTTCTCCTGGCTGTGTCTGTGCTGTAAATCTCTTGATCTGTCTGTGCCTTACCACGTCCTAAATTGGGGAAAGTTGCTTGAAGAGAAGGTGGGTAATGTTTGTGTGACTGTCAAACTGGGAGGTACAAAGAGACGTCCTCTACACAGATAACTGTATGCAATTAACACTGAGAAAAGTATTGGTCAGAAAGCAATGACAGAACATATTTGAAACTGTTCAGGTATGTAGCTCAAGCACTTGTCTGTCAGAAACTCACTGCACGAACTTTAAGTCGATCCCCATGCCTCAGGTCTTCTCTGAACACAAAAAAGGCTGCCTTATAAGATACTTTCACCAGCTGGCTTCAAAAGGTGAAGATGCCATAGTCAGATCAAAGTGGTTTTGTAGTAGGAGGGCAGAGGTTTCATGACACAGAGCAAGTCTGCTTTTGGAGGCCACACAGTGATGTCCTCTCTGACTTGTACCCCTGGGTCATGGATGCATGGAATATGTTCTGACCCTCTCTTCACAGATGAGTGATGGTAGAGGTAACTCTTGGGCAAAGACAGAAGATCAGCTGCAGTCACCCCACAGCTTCTCCATCGGTTGCTCATGGTCAATAACTCTATGATCCACAACTCAAATTGTGATGAACACTACATAGTTTGCCTCACTCTTAAAGAAAATATGTCTCCATGAGAAGGAAGAAAGCCCATTTGACCCAAGCAACTGCAGTCAAGAAGAATGCCAAAATGTAGGTCTACCACGAGACCTTTGATGAAGCATTTGCCCCATGGTAGTCATGATAAAAACAGACATTCCTCATGCCTCACCGTAGGTATAATCTTGAGCCATGTCACACAAATTCCCCTGGACTCTGTGTCAATGCCATGTTTTCCACTCTCCAACATAATCTTTTGCCTGGCTATAGGGAATCCATGTTTGAGCATGGAGACATGCTCTGGAAGTAGCTCCATCCTGGCAGTAGCTGAAACAAGGCTTCCTCCTCTGCAAGCATGTCTGTCTGCCCATTCAGTAGGCAAAAATCTACCTGCCGTTCTCCACTCTGGAAAGCCCATCAGGATAAGGATCTTTGCACAGCCTCATTCCCTACAAAAGGCATGACTCTGAAGAAACCTGGCAGCAACCTAAGCAATGCTGCAGCTGAAGCAGCAGAGAAGCACTGACTCCAGGTGACTGACCTTGTGCAGAGGCACTAAGACAGTAAAAAGAGACCTGCTGTTGTGAAGCACTTGGCAACGACACTGTATGCATAATTCAAACCCCTCAGGGGTCAGAAGTCCCCAGACATGGGACACAGATGCACAGCAAAGTGGAGAGGATGGACTGGATGGCAGTTACAGCCCCAGAGAGACGATTGTGATTCTCAGCCTTGTCATGGTTGCATAAGGGTTACCAAGTCCTGGACAGACTTCAGATTCTGTGAATATCTGAGAACGATCCTGAATGCTCAGGGCTCATGTCTCTGTTCTCCAAGGCAATGAGGTGAGAAGGTCAAGAATGCCGGTAAGGCAGGAACTGTGGGGAGCCCTGAAGGGGAACTTTTGTCGTAAGACAGTGTGGCAACATAGAATCATGCAACAGATTGGTTTGGAAGGGACCTTTACAGGTCATCTCGTAGAACTCCTCCTGCAATGAGCAGGGACATCTTCAACTATATCAAGTTGCTCAGAGCTCCATACAACCTGGCCTTGAATGTTTCCAGGGATGGGGCATCTACCATCCTTCGATCCTTCATTTTACAAGCTCTTGTAAAACAGCTTTATAACCAAAATTCCCAGAGCTGATGATCCTGGGCTGCATTAAGAAAAGTGTGGCCAGCAGGTGAAGGGAGGTTCTCCTCCCCCTCTACTCTGCCCTAGTGAGGCCCCATATGGAGTACTGCATCCAGTTCTGGGCTCCCCAGTTCAGGAAAGATGAGGAGCTACTGGAGAGAGTCCAGCACAGGGCTACGAGGATGATGAGGGGACTGGAGCGTCTCTGCTATGAGGAAAGGCTGAGGGAGCTGTGCTTGTTCAGCCTGAAGATGAGAAGGCTGAGAGAGGACCTTATCAATACTTATAAATATCTGAAAGGTGGGTGTGAGGAGGATGGGGCCAAACTCTTTTCAGTGGTGCCCAGCAACAGGACAAGGGGAAATGGGCACAAACACAGGAAGTTCCGTCTGAACACGAGGAAGAACTTCTTCACTCTGAGGGTGACGGAGCCCTGGCATAGGATGCCCAGGGACGCTGTGGAGTCTCCTTCTCTGGAGGTATTCAAAACCCACCTGGACAAGGTCCTCTGCAGCCTGCTGTAGGTGACCCTGCTTCGGGCGGGGGGGTTGGACTAGATGACCCACAGAGGTCCCTTCCAACCCCTAACATTCTGTGATTCTACGATTCTGTAAAAACTAACCTGAGGCTACCAGAAACCTAACTGAAGACCTGGATATAGGATCTGCACCTCTGAGCCCATCCTGTCCCCTGGATTCTCTCCAGCCACAAACACTGCTGCCATCCCTCTTTGAAAAGCAAAGATCTTCAGCTGCTGAATCCATGACTAATGGAGCACAGCCTGATTGCCCTGGCCCTCCCATCCCCAACTGTAAATCAGGTGCCTGTCAGAGGTCTTGGCCCTTTGGAGAAAGAGGGGCAGATAAATCAATCCTGCCAATCGACAGGTTTGCATTGAAATGCATTGTTGGTTTATCAGTCAATAGTTATCGACCAGGATCATGTTCCCAGGGTGATATTCTGCTTTCTGAAGGGAGCCCACACCCCGGTCGAAATGTAGGCTGTAGAAGCGCTCAGCAGCACTGAGAGGAAAGCTGGGAAGAGAGGTTAGAGAGAGAGGTGTAAACTGGACAGATGGGGAGAAGACTGGCACATGGTAAGGATGAGGGTGAGTGTTATGGACAAGGAGTCATGGTGAAGGGGGAGGAGAGGAGACTGTGTGACAGTTTGTGCTTGTAACAAGGAGAAGAGTCCATATGTGCTTCTTACACTCTTCTCCAAAGCCTATGAGGGATCCAAGAGTCCCAGTTCTCCTAGTCCCCTCTCCAGCCAGGTTGCAAGGTTAGGCCCCAAAAAGATTTAAGGGTTATACCTCTGCACTAGAGCCTCCACTGAAACCAGTCAGCACAGAAGACCCCATTCCCATACTATTAAATTCTCCATGCAGAGTGACAAACTACCTAGCCCCTGGCAAACACACCCAGAAAAGGTCGGGGCAGTGGTAACTGGCAGAGTTGCCGTATGTGCTGAGGACCTTTCTAAAACCAAACAGCAAAGGCATGTGAGATGCAGCTTGCCAAGTCGCCTGGGCAGCCTCAGTCCCTGCCTTTGCCTGTGTGCATGGTTGTGCCAGTTCAAAACCAGGCTGTGGACTTTTTTTCACAAGACTGCTCCTTCCCTGAGTGTGGAGAGTCTGGACTTCACCCACTTGACAACAAAATAGTCATGGGTCTGTTTTCTCCCGTCTGTCATTTACCATGCATTGTATGACCCCTGGTCTCTGAATACAGAATTATTAATTTCCCAGTGAGCTTTCCCATGCTACTTTTTACTTCAACATCTCTGCAATGCACGTATTGTTTCCTCTTCCCAACTTCCTCGTCAAATAAATGGGTTTTTCCAGGGAAGGCTCAGCCAGGAGCTTCTCTCTCCCTGTCTTATCCATCTCCATCACAAGAAAAGCAGTTCAAGGCTTCCCTGCAATGCAGGTCATTCCATTTTTCTACCTGGTGTTGAACAGCCAAGACCAGGCTGGGCAGGTCCTGCTGGGAGAAAAGGAGAGGGAGGGTAAAAAGGATTGGAGGCAGAGACAAGAGCCTGGAAAGCAGGTACTAATGTTGAGGGAAGAAGAGAGGTGGCTTTTCAAGAAAGAGCTGAGATCCTGGAGCAGCAGCTCGTGCCCAACACATCTTAGCCCTTACTCCACAGATGCAAAAGCCATCTTGGCTCTGCAGGGATCTGGTAGAGCCAAAGCAAACACATCTGCAGCAAATTTTTCTTTCTCCCCTTTGTCCAGCAAAACTTCTTGAAAATTGTTCACTAAGCAGCCCTGTGGGAGGATGCACACCCCCCCCACCGATTACAGGAACATGCACTACCTCCCAAGGACCCCTCAGCTCCCGTCTTGCTGCCACCCCGTTACTGCTTCAGTCAGTCCCTAAATTGGCTCTTTGGGAACCCAGGCTGCTCACGGTTGGTCACTGCCCTGTCTCTTTTTAATTGGAGCCTTAATCTCTTGCTGGCTATGATAATGCGATTGGTATCACCAGGCAGTTTGCTAATGGTTAACTACCCGTGCCGTCCACAGCCCATTACACACAGAAAATCTGCCAGCTGCTCAGATTACTTGGAAAAGAGTTTAGCACAGGGGGAACGGAGCCACAGCATGCGTGGTGGCTGTGAGATGTGATGGGGCAGGGTGGCAAGGCTCCTGAGTCCTCTCCCTACCACGCCATTTAGTAACTGGTCCTAGAGGGGTGCAAAATCGGACGGTTCCCTTTGCAGATCTGGGGAAAAGCAGCAAATGAAGAAAATGGTCATTTGAAGTGGCTCAGGACTCCAGGCTCCGGGCAGGTGTGAAGGGTACAGATAGGTGGGTGGGATGTAGAAGCAGCACCCCAGGTTTCCACCATTAATCCATCAGAGATGCTCTGCCAGCATCTTTCTTCACATAACCAGCCAAATGGCCTCGTCCTGAACTTTTTGCTGGTGGTCACAGCATAGAACCATAGAATCATAGAATTGGTTATGTTGGAAAAGATCTTTAAGATCATGAAGTCCAACCATTAACCTAGCACTGCCAAGTCCACAACTAAACCATGTCCCTAAGAGCCACATCTACACGTCTTTTAAATACCTCCCGGGATGGTGACTCAGTCACTTCCCTGGGTGGCCTGGTCCAGTGCTTTTTATGCCTTTTGGTGAAGAATTTTTTCCTAATATTCAATCTAAACCTCCCCTGACACAACTTGAGGCCATTTCCTCTCTTGCTATCTCTTGTTACTTGAGAGAAGAGACTGACACCCACCTCGCTACAGCCTCCTTTCAGGTAGTTGTAGAGAGCAATAAGGTCTCCCCTCAGCCTTCTCTTCTCCAGCCTGAACAGCCCCAGCTCCCTCACCCGCTCCTCACAGGATTTGTGCTCCAGATCCTTCACCAGCTTTGTTGCTTTTCCTTGGACACACTCCAGCACCTCAATGTCTTTCTTGTAGTGAGGGGCTCAAAACTGAACACAGCACTCGAGGTGCGGCCTCACCAGTGCCAAGTACAGGGGCATGATCCCCTCCCTGCTCCTGCTGGCCACACCATTCCTGATACAAACCAGGATGCTGTTGGCCTTCTTGGCCACCTGGGCACACTGCTGCCTCCTGTTCAGCCAGCTGCTGACCAACACCCCAAGATCCCTTTTCTGCCAGGCAGCTTTCCAGCTACTCCTCCCCAAGCCTGTAGCGTTGCGTGGGGCTGTTGTGACCCAAGTGCAGGACCTGGCACTTGGCTTTATTAAACCTCATACAGCTGGGCCTCGGCCCATCAATCCAATCTGTCCGGATCTGTCTGTAGAGCTTTCCTGTCCTCAAGCAGCTCAACACTCCCACCCAACTTGATGCTGTCAGCAACCTTACTGAGGGTGCACTCAATCCCCTCGTGCAGATCATTGATAAAGATATTAAACAGATTTGGCCCCAGTACTGAGCCCTGAGGAACACCACTTGTGACCGACCACCAACTGGATTTAACTCCATTCACCACCACTCTGGCCTTGGCCATCAAGCCAGTTTTTTACCCAGCAAAGCGGACGCCTCTCCAAGTCATGAGCAGTCAATCTCTCCAAGAGAATTCTGTGGGAAATAGTGTCAAAGGCCTTACTAAAGTCCAGGTAGACAACATCCACATCTTTTCCTTCATCCACAAAGTTGGTCATCTTGTCCTAGAAAGGAAATTGGGTTAGTCAAGCAGGACCTGCCTTTCATGAACCCATGCTGGTGGGGCCTGATCACCTGATTGTCCTTTATGTGCTGCATGGTGACACTCCAGATTATCTGCTCCATAGCCTTCCCAGGCACCGAGGCCAGGCTGACAGGCCTGTAGTTCCCAGGATCCTCCTTCCAGCTTAGCATCCCATAAGCTAAGCAGAAAGAGCGGCACAAAAAGTACTTCCAAGTTCACCATTTATGTGGGGTGAGGAATCAGGGCAGGGGGAACACAGGCAGCTCACACTGCTTTGGGAGGATCCCATATAATTCCCCTCTGCTCTGTTGTGCAGGAGGACTTGAGATCCTGAGAGACAACAGCTGCCAAACAAAGCAGATATTTGAAGAAAAACTTAGTTGCAAGAGCTTTGAGTTTTGGAAATAAGGAGAATCAGGCAGTTCAGAAATTTTCAAGTGTGTTCACGTGAATATTCTTTTTAACGGCAAAATCTCTGTAGAGGTTTGCTATTCCTCACAAAATCCAAGGGGCAGGGGTGTAGATGGAGTGTCTGGGTTTTCTCCTCAAGCTTTTCCTTCAGGCAGATATGAGGGTGCTTATGCAAAGGAGCTCTGATTTATTCTGTCTCAGGCAGACTAGGAGGTAGGACTCCCTAAAAGGTCTTCAAATTTGCATGAAAAATGGGGGTTGTTCCCCTAATGTCACAAATCTCAGCACAGCCCTCCTTAAAACCCTCACGAATGAACAGCTACCCATCCAAGCACTTTAGGAAGCCTAGCCCTGATCCTGGCAGCAAATCTGACAGCCTGTAGCTTTAATGAGGGAATAATCCAGATGAAAGAATCGCTCCTCACATGTAAAACATTGCAAGGAAAAAAACCCATGTGCTGGCTGTGCACATCTCCAATGAACATCCTATTTTCCCAGGCTCAAAGCTTATTGATTTAAGTCTTCCCTGTAAGGCTCATCCTATGCCATGTTTTGATGCCCCAGAACAACAGCTTCCAATATACAGTATTATTCTACAGCTTCTAGGAGAAAAAAGTCACAAATTTTCACATTAATTTGGGAAGTAGGTGGAGACACATTTGATTTTGTTGACATTGTATTGAAAATACCATTCTTCTTTGAACTGCCTCTGGAGCATTTCTATTGGGCTAAGAGCAGAGTTAGAAATTTTGGCTCAGAAGGTGATAAATATGAGACAGCTATGAGCTGGGCTGGTCAATAAAGTTTTTTTGGCTTTTTTTCTTTAATGAAATGATTTTTCATAAGAAAATTTCAGTTACTGAAGACAAAGATCATACCTGATCAGCCTGGTGCTTAGACCATCCCTTCCTGCTCCTGGAGACCCTTGCTGAAGTCCTTGATCTGAATCGAGGTGAAGAAACACTTCATGCCCAGAGGTCCACAGGCAAAGGACAAGGAGCAACCAAGCTGGTATAGTGCTGTGCTGTGCTTTGGCAACAATCCTTTGTTCTCAGTAAAATAAATGCATGCACAGTCAGAGCTGTTTAACCCACCACGGATTACCCTGCACCTTCTCCCTTTCCCTCCTACGTGGGTGTACATGCATGTGTGTGTCAGCTGGAGTCTTACACTTGTTTCACATAATTTATGTCCCTGTTGTGGAGTGCACGAATGACAAGGCGAGCAAATCCCATAGCAGCCTCTTAAAGAACTCGGTAGAGAGGACAAGATTTTCATTTTATTGTTGTTCATAAAATTTTATGGGTTGGAACTTGCTATTTTTGTTCCACGGAATGAAAGGAAGTGGTCTTTTTTTACTATTATTATTTTTGCAAATCTGCAGCCACTAATGGAACAGTTCATAAATGCACAAGCCTGACTCCCTTCCTCTGCAGGGAGCTGGCCACCAGGGCAGGAAAGGTCAGAAGGGAAAGGAAGAGAAGAAATCCTCCTCCCTTGAACTTTTGCAAGTGATTTGGTATGTTATGCCAAACTCCCAGAGAAGATGTAGGAACAAGTTTAACTTTGTGGGTTCATGTGTGTGTGCATGTAGGCTTCCCTGAGACCTAAGGAGGGAGGATATTGTTACACAGTGCGTAAAGACCATCTTGAGAGGTTTAAGCAGCTCCCCAACCTGCCATGTTCTTTCCCACAAGCTGCCCAATCCATCCAGTCGTACCAGATCACAAGCAGCAGGCAAGGCACCCTCTGCCTGCATCCAAGGCTGGACTTGCTAGCTAGACTTGCTTGCTGACTCAGGGGCATGGAGCTGCCATGGCCTTAGGGGATGGAGTAGGGCCAGTCGTGCCTTCCAGGACTGTGCGCAGGGGGACAGCATCAACACACATTTTTGTCAGGCATTAGACTGCCCAGGGAAGTGGTGGAGTCATCATCCCTGGAGGTGTTCAAAAATAGTGTAGATATTCCGCTTCAGGACATGGTTTAGCAGGCATGGTAGTGTTGGGTTGACAGTTGGACTTGATGATCTTAGAGTTTTCTTTCAACCTTAATGATTCTATGGTTCTGTGAAAATGTGGGTCCACGAGTGTGAGATGACGTGTGATGCCTGCTAAGGCAAAATGTGTGTGTGACAGTGCTTAGGGAGCGGGAGAGAAGTCAAGAGCAGCCGTCCCCTGGCAGGCACCATCTTTATATTCTTGGCCTGCAAATCATCCCCACCCTTATTCCCCTCTAGCAGCCCAGTAGTTGCATATGACACTACATTTGCATTTTCAGTGTCACAAGTGCTGTTTGCTCACAGCCACACGTACACCTTCTCTGGCCATGAGTCACATCCCGACCTGACACACAAGCTGAAATCCAGACCCCATGGACAGGCAACTCCAGCGTGCAGCTCACATGCATTGGGCATCCCAGGCAGAGCAATCATTTCCAAGCATGTGTTGGTGGGACCAGCAGCCTTCCACCACAGGTCCAAGCACTGGGCATCCACTGCTCAGGGTTTGGTCTCTGCAGCCATCTGGAGACATGTGCCCCTGATTGGAAAGGAGAGAGGCCACAGCTGCTGGTGTTGCCCACAGAAAGATGTCAAAGCCAGGGCTGACATCCATCACCAACAAAAGCTGGTTCCCACAGCAGAAATTGGTGCAGGCTCTGGCCCCACTTCCTTGTTACCCTGATGGTCACAGAGTCGCCGTCCTCAAGAGAGAAAAACTAAGTTGAAATGAAAGAAGGTCTAGTTTGATTAAGGAGAAGTGATTTCATGAGGAAGATGGTCACTAGTTCATACAGTTTGCCCAGAGAGGTTGTGCTGAGGTGCGTTGGAGCAAGAAGTTGTGGTAGAAGACCTCTTGTTCTCTTCTGACTTGAATTATCATTTTATCCTAGGATTCAGAAGAGGCTAGCTGGGCTGAGCACAAGGATGCGACCCAGAATCACCTCTCTTGGCCTATGGTATCTACCTGTCCATAGCCAATGTCATTGCTGGAATTGGAAGGACTAGTAGAAATATATTTGGGAGATGCATAATCCCCAGGCAGGGATCTAAATCTCCAGCTAAACTGGATGCACCATCCCCGTTCATTTCATACTCCTGGTTATGGTGGTGTATCCATTTACCTCCGTTCCTTCTCTAGAGTAGCTGAGCAGGGAGAATGAAGGCCATTCCACCTCTCCATTGCTGTGAGCTCTGCTAGCCCATGCTTTGTGCTCACCAGATCTTGAATCACCAGAAGGACCAACCCCCCGGTCCCAGGAGACGCTGCAGGAGCCAGGGGAGAAGATCATCTTTGCTGTACTATGAAAGGTCACCACAAAGGCAGCAGAAAAAGGACGGTGATCTTGAATACCCCAGACAAGCATATCCTTCAACTTCTTAACACCAAAATAGGCGTCTCCCATCACCCAATTTCCATCAGAGAGAGCTGCCATAAAAGAGAGCTCAAGAAATGAAATGAAATTAAACCCAAATTGACTTTGTGGCAACACAGGCCACAAATTGTGGCTATTGTGAACAGTGCCTGGGCATTTTCCGACTGCCTATTCATCTTCTCCTTTGATTAAAACACTCCATGTTAATTCCATTTCCAAAGCCCAAGTTCATGTACACATAGTCAGCTTAATTACATTCCCTCACTTGTTAATCCATTCACCTCTCCTGGATGAAAATGTAGCCCCAAGATTTCACACCAAGCTGTTTCTGGCAGGAACACGGCATCTCACGGAAAATCCTGGGCAGTGGGGAAAATGGAATAAATCACATCCTTCTCGTCATCCTGACTCCCCATACCCGGCGGGTAGGTTTTCACTGCTGGCTTAGCTAAGACGAATGTTACCTCTTCATGTTGCTGCCACCTCCGCTGACCTTCTCAGGTTGATTTCAGGCTGCTTTAGTCCCTGAAATGCTAACACAGCTGAGGGTATCAGAGGCAAATTTGAATATCATCCCTGCTCCAGATCTGGATGACTCCCCATCCTCCCCTGTCTTCCCGTGGTCCCAGAAGCTCTGGCACCTCTTGGCCAGCCTGGCCCAGCAGCAGAGGACGCTTCACCAAGCCTGTTCTCCAGGGAGGGCAGATCTCTACAGTATATTTAAGCCGCTGCTCATGGTTGTTCGTTTTTTTGTATCAGAGTTAAGAAACTTCAGTCCCTCCTTCTGAATGTTTTCAGATTCCTAGGGCAATTAACATAAAGCCATTTGCAAGGATGCTTTCAGTGCCTGGCTGTGGACGCAGGGATATATCTTTTCTCCTGGAAAACAAACTGAAGGAGAACCCTGGAGTACATGTGAGTGCCACCAGAGTGCAAATCTTTCCCTGTCCTTGCTCCATACCTTTCTCCTCCCTTTTGGGCTGCCAAAAGGAAGCCAGTTTCTCCTTGGAAGATGTGAAAGTGTCTGAATGGCTTTGCTACATTCACCCACAAGGTCCCATCATGCTACCACCTCCAGCAGGACCCTTGCCTACTACACAGGCCCTACGAGCAGGAGCTCTCCCATGCCTGCCCCACAGACATCCCTCCTAAGCATGCAAGCGTGCACAGCTGCAAGAGGTTTCCTGCTGCAATACATAGCTGGGTTCTCCACTAATCCTCCCACCCTCCTCAATACCTGTGTCCGTCCGAGTGCCTGAGAGGATTTGGAAAGCCAGGGGAAATATAATTAGACAAGATGTTGCCCTCGGAGTCAGAGACAGGGCCGGCTTGTTGAAGGGCAGCGGTCAGCAGAAGGAGCTAAGAGGAGTCAATTTAGCACGGCTTACAGTGCCGTTCCGGCTGATTAGGAATTTGATGAGGGAAGGGGTTTGATTTTGGTAGCCAGAGTGACAGAAGCCTTACGGTCAGTTGAGATTTTGTTCAAGGAGGGGAAGCAGATCTGGACTGGGGATGACAGATAGGGAGACAGGGATGAGAGGGACAAATTCGCATGGTTCCCCATCCTTCTTGTTGTCTCTGCAGCCCCCTGACCTAATCCAGCCAGGGCTGTCCTCCAGCAGGGAAGGGAGAGAGGGTGAAAGCAGCAGTGATAAAGAGCAAGATGAAGCAAGAAAGGCAGGCAGACAGTGAGTCTAGGTGGCGTCTTCCCTCAGAGCATGTCTCAGCCTCAATCACGCCAGAGTGTTGTGGTTTAGTGCCCTCTGCCCATCACCTCTGCCTTCGCCCTGCAGCCCTCCATGCACCAAGAGAATGGAGGAGACCAGGGCTGGAAATGGAGACTCAGCCTTGCGTGAGGCTTGTCCAACATTCCCCTCCCTGGATGCAGATTTGGGGACCTGCCTTCTGGGCATGGAGGGGTTGTTGCATGCACACACTACTCCCATCTCCTCCGGGGCCACTGCACAAGGATGCACAGGGTTGTCCCAGGGACCATGTCAACCCTGTGAACATCCACTTGGTCCTTCCTGTGATTTGTAAAGAGATTAGGCCTGTTAGGTCATCAATTCCTAATTACACCCCTTTTAAGTGCATGTAATTACTGATGTAGTCATGTCCACGTTAGTCCCATGCTCAGATAGTTAGATCCTCTACTTGGAGGAGGTCTTAAGAAGCCCGGGTGCATAGTGAAGAGACAACCACAAAAAGGCGAGTATTAAGATACATTATCATCATAATGTTCCAGTCTCCAGGGGGCACGGCCTACCAAAGCTTTCCCAGATGGATATAAAAGTCATTGCAGCAGAGGACTGTAGGATCTCTCTCACCTCTGCCTGCACCCCAAATCCAGACCAGGAAGGTATTTCAGGGAAGTGTCCATGTTTTTACACAGGTCCTGTTTTTACACAGGTCCCTTGCATCAGCTGTTGGTTTGTCCTGGGGATGGGCAGGAGGAGGGGACTTGCCCCATGGTTAGACGTGGCACTGGCAGGACTCGAAGTCCAGTTTTCACCCTGGGGGATGTTGAGCTTCTCCGTTAGATGTGATTCCACCCTGAAATACCTCACCCTCCAATTCCCTCTATAGGCTGACCCAGAGCCAGGGGCAGGAGAGTGTACGTGACACTATGTCTCCACTTCAGTGGTGGAGGGTAATGGAGAGGCTTTAGACATCACCTGTAGTTTGTATGAGCCATGTGGCTTTGTTTAGGGGTTCACGATACAAGTGTCATGAACACAGTCACACCTTTCTTTCAGGTAAAGAATCAAGACTGTTAATTGCAGTCGGTCTAAATAAGGATAGAGATTCTGACCCTCCCTTGATTTCATAGGTAAGAAACAAGTTTAGTCACCAGGGAAGCTCTGCTACAAAGAGCTCTCATTAGGCAGAACTGCTGAAAATAACCCCAACTCCATTTTCCGTTGTCACACAGAGATGAAATGACTTTCCCAGCTGCCCAGCTCCAGGTGTCAAACCCAACCTCATAAGCCCCACGCTGACGTCCTAAGCGTGGGACAAGCCCTCTTCCATTAGCAGGTCACTCTAGATCTTCTGGGAAGTTAAACTGTTAGGAGACAAACCAAGGAATGTGGTCAGCTTTGCAGCCCCTCCTGCCTTGCCAGATAAGGGATCCTGTCCTGAATGTAATATTATTATTACTGAATGTCAGGGGATTTCATCACACCTGGACAGAGAGCCTTGACCTGTAACACCCTGTAAATCAACTCACATGAGGAAGAGGATGCTCAGGGATGGGGGCCAGATAGGGTATGTGATCAGGAAAAACACACAGCCTCCAATGCCCCAAAAAACAAAATCCTCGCAGTGACTGGTGCTGTGATCCTCACTCCCCAGTACCTAACGGTGCTAAAATGAAGCTAGAAAAGGTTCGGTGTGGAAGTCAGCAGGAGTGCAGTGCCAGCACGGCTGAGCCTTTAAGAAAGAAGGAAACTGCAATCTCCAGCCAGAAACCAAAGTAGGGAAATATTCTGTGTTAATAAACAAAATGAAAGGGAAAGTTAAAACTATCCTTCTCCCTGTTCTACTTGTGATGTGTTTGGCTTTCAATTCTCTTTGACAATCCATAAGAAATTAACACCACGAGATATACAATTATTGTCAGATGTGAGCAGGGCAATCAAAGCATTTCAAATCAATGTTTTGTCAACAAAAATAAATGAGTGCATTTGCCACGAAAATTCCCACAACATATTGGCCCTTTTTCCCCCGCAAAGCTAGGAATCTCATTTTATATCACCTCTGAAGTTCCTTTTCATCTGTCACCATATCTTGAAATGATAAGAATTACTCTCAGTAGGGAGTTATTTCTTAGCTTCCCTTTCAGCTCGAAATAGAAAACACTCTTTTTTTTTTTTTTTAACTAATTTGAAATAAGCTTAATATCATCAGTGAAAATTCATCATCAGAACAGAAAGATCAAGTCTTTCTATGATTCATAATAAAGCAGGGAGCTCTCACCTTGTAACTGGTGCCTACCAGCTTCCAAATGCAGCTTCAATAGAATTAAATAATAATAATCCAGAAGATACAAAGCCAGGGATCCTGGAGCAGTACTTAAAACTGTGCCACCTCCATTTCAGATGACTGAATGCGAATGCAGGTGATTTATCTGATTAATTAGCTAGGTAGGTTTTTAGCAGCCCTCCATTGCACTTTCTAGAGGCTCCATCCAAAGCCCACTTAAGCCAGCGTAATAAAATCTTTTGCCTACAAACGGCCTCCAGATAAATCCATGGGCGTGTGCCAAGGGTTAATTTCTGTTTCAACTCATGCTGGGTCTGCTCCACTGACATCCCCTGTGATTTCACCGGAGTTATTCCAGATTAGCCAAAATGAAGGGCAACATGAGCCAGCCTTGGGAACACACACCTGACTGTGCAGAGGAGATATTTTCAAAGGCACCCTCCCTCAGAGACGATCTCTTTCCTGGAGCAATTTTACCTCGCTCTCTACTCCTCCCAGGGCAGGAGAGCCCTGGAAATTACTTTTGGGGATAAATAACAGGGAGAGAGGTGAGGTCTAAGCAGCACAGTTCCCCCAAAGGTGTTACACTATTTGTCTGAACCACAGCAGAGTGGTTTGGCTGGCACAAAATGCCATCTCCCCATCCCGGGTGGGCTGGCATCCCTCCAGAGCTGTGATCTCATTCCTCCCACCTTCCCAGAAGTGCCCCATCTGATGCCCCAGTCATGACTGTTTGCTGCTTCCACCACTTCCCCTGTCAGGCTCCATGCAGGTAGACATCTCCCTCGCAGTAAGCCAGCTCTCTTCCCTGAAATTAAAAAGTTTAAGCGGGTAGGTGTTTGCATCCAAACATCCTGCTGTGTTGGGATGGCACGTGTGGGGCACCCATCCCCAGTGCATTCTCATCTCTTCCTGAGCACCCTGCAAGGTCTGCAGCCCTTCCAGATGCCAAGGAGGGACCAGGCACAGCCAGAGAAGGATGGCAGATACTGGCCCCTTTCAGGGACAGGTTCTTCAGGTCAGGGCAGGTCCTGGAGCCTGTCCCCAGGTGCCATTGCAGTTGGGGATGGCCACCGCAGCTGGATGGAGAGGGCCAAGATGCCAGCACACATGCAGCTCTCCTCCCCGCCAACCCAGCTCACCATCAATTTAGGTTTCCACTTGCAGCATGTGGCAGTTTGGGGAGGGAGGAGGGAGTCTTTATCTTATTTTTATTTATTGGCAGAGAAGGAACAGAAACCCCCTCAGCCCTCCTGAGCTATGCAACAGGGACGGGAGCCACGGTCGCTCATCTCTGAGCCCAGCAAGGTAATTGCCTCTCTCGCTCCAGTCCCTGAGAAACCTTCAATATGTGTCTCCGCCAACTTTGAGGCCTTGTCCAATCTTGACAAATTGTAGTGGAACAAATCCTGTTTGGTTGTAATACAGCGATTTGAGGGAAGATGGATTCGAGAGAGATGGCAGGTCCCGCACAGCCATTTAATGTGTTTTGTCTGGGGGTGATCAGCAGTGGCAGCAGCAGCAGAGGCGAAACACGATGCTCCAAAAATGTCCCCCTGCATGGGGAGGGACAGGATGGGACCCCAGCCCGGATGCTGGCAGGGAAGGAGGGGCATTCCTCAGGGACATTCCTCCCCACCAGCCAGTGCATTCAGGGAACACCAGCTATGTTCCCAAAAATATGCCTTTGCAAATGAGGCGCGTAGTTGTCCCTGTCTCACCAGGGAGGAGAGTGGTGGTGGGCATTCCTTCCTTAATACATCTGTTGAGGACTTCATACCACCCTCCCTCCACCCCAGGATCCGCTGGCCATCTTGGGGTTTATTTTTAAACCAAACCATCCAGAGGAGATGCCCAGGGTGAGGAGAGGCATTGCCCTCAGCTGTTGTTCACCTGTTTGCCCTGGAGATAAAGCATCCATCAGATGGCAAAGTTGTTCCCCAAATGGACCAGAACCTTGGTATCCAGACCTAGTCCCACCAGCTGGCATGGGGAACTGAAGGATGTCAGAAATCCTCTGAAAGGTTCAGTCGTATTTCAAAAAAGGCATGAATGTAGGGAGGAGAGGAAAGAAATTTCACATTTCCATATATACAATCATATGCGTAAAAAGCTGGGATTTGATTTTTGACAATTAAAACAGGTTATAGGATTGCAGAAAGAGCAGCTTTTAGTTTTAAGACAGTAACAAAATTACTCTTCTAACAGCTTTCTGCATACAGGTATAACCTATTTGTCAGGAGATGAATTTTAGTCCCCATTGCAAAGCAAATAAAAGAAAATCCAAAAATGTACCACATCAGGAAATTGACAGGGAATAAGCTGTTTTACTAAATCTATGACTGAAAATATATCAACAGAGTGATACTGCCGGTATTAGACTGGGTCACAGTTTCAAATTTCCTATCCCGTCTCATCCCAAATCAAGATATATATATATTTACACATATAAAAGATATGTACACATACTTGTATATATGTACTTATAATTTAATTTTTCTTTTTATGTGTATATGCACATACATAGAAGAATTTTTCTGAAAGGAACTATTCTAAAAATATTTCTTAAGCAATCCATGCTTTGATTTTTCTACACATGGAAATGTACTGGAAATCACAAAATCTAATTAAATGTATTGGAAATTACAAAATCAAACCAAACCTTTCTGACTGATCGAAACACCACTGTAATTCTGTACAAATACAGGGATGAAATCTATGTGTGCTTGTTTTTCCCCAATTTCTGTTGAGTTCACCTTTCCCAATGGAATTCTCCCATCTGAGCATGTTTCACAAGCTCTGTTCACTTACTGCAATTTATATAAAGAGTTCTTATTTCTTTTAGCTGTTTAATGCTGTTTGCTACAAGGGAAAATCAGAAGAGGACACATGTTCAGGTGGTTTTCAGGTAGCGCCTTTTACCCTACAAGCCTGTCTCAGCATCATTTGGCCAAGTTTTGCTATCATTAGGCACAAACAGCAAATATCATTAATATATCTGAGACCGGGATTTATACCCTCGCTTTGCCTAACCCATTAGTAAGAAGCTACTTTAACAGCAAAACCTCCTCACTACTAGTTTACACAATTAATTCTTCTTCAATTTTTGGTCTGGCACTTGTACATATAAAGATAAAGGTTTACCTAAGTATTTTTGATCGCCTGCAGATCTTTATTCATTAATTACTGAAGAATTTTTTTTGTTGCAGTGAAATTGTTAAGAACATGCTTTTTACTGACTCTTACTAGACAGGAAGGTTGGGGAAGTATATAGGCAGAATACACAAATCTGACCTTATGTTTCCTCTACAAAAGCGCTTGTTGTGGATAATTGGGGAAAGATTATATGAAACAGGGCAAGCCCAGAGCAAACCTTCTCCAGAGAGATCATCCCAGCTCCATTCAATGAGTGGGTTACAGATTGCCTGAGTTGCAGATTGCTCTGATCTCTGAGTTTTCAGTAACATCAAGCCAAATTTCTGCTGTACTGTTGAAAATTGAAAATTTGGACTATTGAGATATTTTTTATTATTTTCCTCAAAGAATATAATGCAAATTAGGGATAATCATAGCTTGAAAGGCTCTTTCTTATGCAGTCATCTCTACCTGGAGATTCTCAAAAGAGAAACAGCTGAAAATGAGGCATGGACATAGGCACAGAAAGTTTGCTTGCATGATTTTTGTCCCTACCTGCTCTCCCCATGGAGGAGACAGACTCTTCTGCAGAAGCCTCCTTGTCCTTTAGGAGTTTAGAGACCCAGGCAGGGGAGGACCCATTTGCCAGGGTTACAAAATGCAACTAATCATTGGGTCACAGAATCACAGAATGGTAGGGGTTGGAAGCGACCTCTGAGGATCATCTGGTCAAACCCACTTGCCAAAACAGGGTCACCTAGAGCAGGTTGTACAGGGTCATTTCATGTATGTAAGCAAGAGCCCAATTTGAGCACCTGACTGCAGAGCAGTTTTACTTATTAGCTTGTGGTCGATTTCAGTGCAATTATGTGGTAAGATATCGGAATGTGGGCTGAGCTTTACCCACAGCAGCGCTATTTGTGCGAAACGGAAAGCAATCGGAAGGAAAACAAGCTATCTGGCCACAGACCATTGAAAGCAATAGGCAGTAGCAAGGTCAAAAGCTTTGGCTGCCTGCAGTGGATTTAGAAGAGAGGGGAACCTGCTATAGCATTTATGAAACTCTGGCAGTAAAATAAATACTGGAGGGCGGAGTCTGTGGATGCTGCCCACAAAATCAAGGTGCTGCTTATAGGTGGTGGGATGGATGCATCTTTCTTGGCAACACACTTAACTCTGGCCAAAATAGGGAGAGCCTTATCACTTTGAGTAGAAATGTGATATAAAACATATTTTAGATTGTGTGTATTCAGTGTTTGTAAGCATACAAGGGAGGAGAGAATGCATAAGGGATGAAGGCCTTTTTCTTCTACGACCCTCATGCTCTTGAGCCGAGCACTTCGGGAAAATACCTAAGCATTCCACCCAGGGGAATGCCAGATTCCACCTCCAACACCTGAGAGGCTGTAATTCTGAGGGACACTTCCATTCTCAACAACATGTGACTTCAGGATTATTTCTAAATTACCACCTCCAGTTCAACCATCCCACATTTGCTCTCTACCGGCTCCATTGGTAGCTCTCTGGTCTTCAAGACCTCCAAACAGAGGCAAAGTTGAAACAAAGATTCCTCTCTTCCTACCCAGGTACTGGGCTTGAACTGGGTCTGCTTGGTTATCTCTGACACTTGAGTCCCACTGGGCATGCTCAGATCATCCTTGTTGCAAAAATGAAATTTCAAATTCATATTAAATATTCCTTCATTTCCTAAGTGCACCCCATCTCTTCCCAATGCTGCCACAAATATTGCATATGTGAACAAACCTGAGACGTCCTGAAGGATCTCTGGGGTGTTAGCTGGTTGAGGAACTGAGACACAATTCTCAACTTCCCTAAGGTCGCCAGTCAGGACTAGAGTCCAGATCTCAGCTAAAGACGCTTCTTCAGCTGCACAATCTCTATTCTTTTCTTGACTTCCTATGAAAGGCTCCAAAAACCAGAAAAGAAACAAATCTTTTCTCCATGGGTGATGAGCAGAGATTTAGGTTTGAACCACAGAAGGAGGCTTCAAGTCAGTCAAATGGTTTCTAAGAAAGACGATTTGAGCGTTGGGAATTTGACTCCCTGTCACTAGAGGACCAAAAAACAGGTTGGGCAGGAAAAGTCACAAACAACTGCTCTCAGGAAACTTACTGCACATGTATGACCCCAATATCTATTGACAGTCCTGGGGGGAAATATGGCACACCTTCTGTCTCTCGTCTGAGCAGGGGACGCAGGAGGCAGTGTCAGGTGAGGACCGAGGAGAAAGCCGAGTTAGGCTGCAGTGATGGGTGAGCCAGAGGAATGCACGGAAAATGGGAGCAAAGGCTAAGAAACCTTGGCCACACTGAAAAGAAGTCAGCAAGACCAGCACGACCCTTTCATCTTCATCCCTGAGTGTTGCTCAGAGCCTGTAAAGCTACATAGGCACAGATTTGTCTGCCTGTCAGCGGAGAGGGAAGGGAGATGTACTTAATTTCTAGTCCCAGTGCTTTTGATGAGCTGCGGTATTGCCCTTCATACTCCTCCAGTCTCAATAAACCTGGCTAATTAGCATCCTGACCACTCAATTAATTAGGCAGTACACTTAATTATGACAAACTACATTATTCGCTATAGCCCAGAGTCCAATGGACATTAGCGTCAGGTTATGTTCAGTAACAATTTGATTTGAGAGGGAGTTTATTGACCAGAAAAGACATATGATGAGATTAAAATAATCAGTAGAACTAGCTCGGTGCTATTGGCTTGTCGTCGCTGTGGGCTTGGGTTATAAAAACATCGAGGATGGCCAAATGAGTCGCTTCATTCTCATTAAGAGCCACTGCATAAACGGAAAGATATTGGCAGAGTGGAAAGGCAGAGGCAGCCAAGCTGCAAGGGGGTCTCAAATCAGATGCAGGACAGTGGATTTGGTTTGGACTCTTCTTTCTCTTGGTCATAACCCTGCTCTTTGCCAAAGATAAAGGAGTATCCCAGAGACTTTGCTGCTCCCAGAGAGCAATGGAACAAGGCTTGCCCATATAGAAAAATCCCTTAGGAAGGCACCTGCCATTTTCCCTCAGAAATATCTGTTACTCTTTCTGAATAGATGGCATTGACCTGCCAGCATCCCAGCTGGGTTCGCATGTGTTGCCACAGGGCTGACCAAACCCAACCAACGTGCATCTACACAGCTGTGCTGGAGCAAGCCGGGTTGAGCAGGTCCAGAGGAGGCCACAAAAATGATCTGAGGGCTTGAACACCTCTCCTATGAAGACAGGCTGAGAGAGATGGGGCTGTTCAGGCTGGAGAAAAGAAGGCTTCAGGGAGACTTTAGAGCAGCCTTCCAATATTTAAAAGGGGCCTACAGGAAAGATAGGGAGGGACTCTTTATCAGGGAGTGTAGTGATAGGACACGGGATAATGGTTTCAAGCTGAAAGAGTGTAGATATAGATTAGATATAAGGAAGAAATTCTTAACTATGAGGGTGGTGAGGCACTGGACCAGGTTACCCAGAGAAGTGCTCCAGGCCAGGTTGGATGGAGCTTTGAGCAATCTGGTCTAGTGGAAGATGTCCCTGCCCATGGCAGGGGGGTTGGAACTAGATGATCTTTAATGGCCTCTTCCAGCCCAAATCATTCTATGATTCCATGATCTCTGCTGCCCATCCATCCTGCTCATCTGTTAGGATGAGCCCGGGAGACAGGCTGATGTTGCCATCAAAACTTTGTGCAGAATGTGGGAACTGCCAACATCCCCAAATGCTGTGTGCTTCACCACCAGCAACAGAGATCTGCTGAGAGTTCTTGAACAGCTTCCTGCCTGGCACTAAGACATTCAAAGTACTTTTATTGAGGTGAAGAGCTTTGAGAATCCCTGTAGATGTGGAGAAGGGGTGAGAGAACCACAGCTGGCCCCTTGGAAATAAAGCATAGACATTGCAGTATCAAAGACAGGGAGTGGCTTCTTGTTCGTTTTCTTCCTCAGAATCAAGAAATGAAGGTAATAAGGCTCTTTTCTTTGAATTCAGAGGAAACATTTGCTACCCCAGTATTAGACCAGAGGCAGTTTCCTTATTCAAGACTCTTCTGTGAAAAGAAATCAGTGAAATGGTCCAAACAGGGAGAGCTGGAGCACACCTAAACTGGGCGATACATACTTAAGCAACAAGTCCAGGGATAACCCCCATGAAAGAAAAACACCACCACCACACTAAGAGAAAGATGTGAAAGTTTGCTTAGTTAGGGAAAGGGGAAAGAAGAGATTCACTGGGAAATCTGATCCAGCTTTTGGCATTTCCATCACAGCTTTGCTCTCTCCCTATCTCCTGTCTGTGGTGGCCAAAAAATGTGGAAGGAGCCTACTTTTGTGGACCTCCTGCATCTCCCTCAAATCTCTGTAAAGTTTTCACACAGATATCCCTTCCCAGCTGAAGAAGACATACCAAAATGAAGTTTCTGTGGCACTTTGGATGGGACGATCATGCTCCAGGACACGACGAGTTCAGCCATATAGATACAGGTTGCCCTCAGGACCAAAGAAGAGGGTCAGCTCTGTTTTGTTCACCATTAGGGATGTAGTCAATCCCAGGCCACACCTGAGTATCTCACCACAGTCCCAGGCTAACCCCAGCCACTCTTAGTCTTTTCACTTCTATTCCCACTTCTTTCCCAGGTTCACCAGGAAATGTTCGTCATCCAGATCTCTTGGTCTGGCACATGCAAGGTGGAAGCATTCTGTAGGACAATGAATCAGTCATAACTGAGGAGAGTTTCCTGAACAACTGAACCTGCTGTACAGTTCCCCCTCTAGCTAGTTCTTCCCCCTAGACTGTTCAATATTTTAAAATACTCAATTATATTTGATTTGAAGAAGGAGGGATGACTATTACTTTAAGCTTCTTGGTAATTTTTTTTGCCCTTAAAATAAACATAAACCTTTTCCTGTCCTCTAGAAACATATTTCTCCCTCATCAGCAACCTAGGAATCAGTGAAGAAAATAAACTTACTTATTTTTAAAAGGCTCTCCTGTGTGAAAGAGCATAGGGGGAAAACATACATATTCAGCCTTGAAAAGAAAGCATAGATTCTACACCAATTTTTAATGACTTGAAATGTGATTGGAAGTCTAGAGTGGCTGGCCAAGGGCAGAGTTAAGGCTCTTTGGATACTGGGAAACTCTACACCTTAACATATTGGATTTCTTTTAAGTTTAACATTAACTCTGCATGTCTAGGTTTATTGCCCTTGGCTCCAGGATAATTGTAACATCCCTCTAATTTATTTTGCCGTAATTACTGATATGCACTGCCAACTTTAACTGTGTTTTAGGACTGATGCCACAGTCCCATGAGAGAAGGTGGTGATCCCTCTGTTGTGAATGGCTTGGTCCCATTCAGAAAAATAAAGGGCACCCATAATTTTCTCAAAATGACTCCTGACTAAGGGCAGTGCTGGCTTCCATCCTATCAGGAACAACAAGGGGATCAACACCTTAGAGAGAGGGAAGTCGTCTTCCTAGTAAATGGCTGTATCCTTCAGCCTTCACTGAAGGAGAATCTTTCAGTTATAAAGACTAATGGAGAAGAGGAAGAATAACCATTAATCCCAAAGAAAGCCTATTCAAAAACAATGCATGCTCAGTTCTGAATGGAGTTTCAGCAGTACACAGGGTCCAGATCTACCTTACTCTACTATCAAGATCACAGAGGGCAAAGAAAAAAACAATTGGCACCCAACGCCAGTCTAAATTACGATTACATTCCAAGGCTAATGAAGAACTTTCATGTTAATTCTCATAAAATATCGCTGGTTCCCACAAAGTAAGGACTGTGATTTCACAGAATCACAGAATCACAGAATCACAGAATAGTAGGGGTTGGAAGGGACCTCTGTGGGTCATCTAGTCCAACCCCCCCGCCGAAGCAGGGTCACCTACAGCAGGCTGCAGAGGACC
>Ga0065711_1004144_pt1 | contig 27495 bp, 27 predicted proteins | sample Hoacrofraction12_FD_59098 | JGI IMG/M metagenome (GOLD analysis project Ga0065711, IMG submission 59098) | Hoatzin crop microbial communities from Cojedes, Venezuela - Epithelial fraction 12 v2 (version 2) | ecosystem: Host-associated > Birds > Digestive system > Esophagus > Crop | place...
ACTGACAACACCATTAGCTACAGCAACACCTGAAACACTGGATTTCTTTCTTTCTTCTTTGCCACCAGCAGACGCACATGTGTAAGAAGTTGGCCGCTACCTCCAGGGATGCAAAGCAAGGAGATCTAGATCTGTAGTAAGTGAAAATCTATGATTTTTCTCTCAAAGCAGAAACATCCACTGCCTCCTCTTTCTGCATACTGGAACCATAAAGCGATTACGATAAGCTCTTTAATTCTGCAGACTTCCCAGACAGAGAGGATGGCCGGATGATACTGCTTTAGCTACCCACAAGAAACAAAATAATGAACCAGGGCTCACTTTCAAGAGACCAGCTTGAGTTTAAAACCCCCTGCTGCTTCCAAAGTGTCGCCCTCAGAAAAAAACACCTCGTTTACTTGCAGACTGGAGGGCTGATTGAGAGCCTCCAAGACTCAGACATGGAAATACCAAGGCAGCGTCCCCATGCCAGCTCCCCAGCGTAACCCCAAGTCAGTACGGGGGCTGCACTCCGGTGTGCATATGACTGCTAGGATTGCAGACAGGTGGGTGGAAAGGGAGCTTCTCCGAGGATCCTAGTTTCCATCCACAAACACCTCCCATTACGAGGTGACAGCCATGCAGGAACAAAAATCATAAGCAGTGCTTGTGATTTGCTGAATAAAGCACCCTTCTGCAGAAGGATGCGATAAAGAGGCGGCAGGCAAGTGCTGGTTCACTCAAGTTTTCTCCACTGAATTTAAACTGAAAAAAAGGGCCAGTTTGTCTATTTATTACTAAGACCTATGTTAGCGTTGTGCTCAAAGGCTGTGGACAAGAGGAGCGTCCTGTTGTGCCTACTAGTGTAGCCACATCAAGGTAGGCTCAGCCTCTCCAGGGACAAGCTAACAGTCCACTGAACAATTTAGGAAAGGGATGACATATTTTATGTTTCCTATACACTTTGCGGGCAAATCTGATCCTCTTCAGGACACCGAATTACTTTTCTCTCCCTTGCAATGAGCCCTGAAGGAACTCGCTGAGCTCCTAACTCCTTTTTGAGCATCACAGAAGTATTCGCAGTGGGGGATGCCCAAGGGGAACTGCAAATTCTATTTGCAAACTGCAGGAGCAGGTGCAACCATGCTGATCAGCGGGTGCATTAGCCAAAGGCTGCTGGAACCGGGGGTGGCTGGTCTCAAGAGAGGTCCACCAACACATCAAGGTCTCCAAGGGCTGGGCCCCCATGTCCCCCCCTCACCAGCTGGCTGGACGCGCTGTACTCGTTGGCTTCATTCAGGTGGCACTGGCCGTCATGGGGCTGCACCAGCCCCCCCAGCTTCCCATCCAGGGCTATGTGAGGCACATCATCCGTTGTGAAGACCAGCAGGTGAGACGCCTCCTTACGCCAGCCAATCTTCTCCTGGCGGGAAAACAAACCCCGTGAGACAGCCGGTCTGCCCCTGCCAAGCCCGCACTTCACCCCTCACCCTGCACATGGTCCCAGCCGTGCACCCATCCAGCAGTAGACCCATCAGCACTAATCAGCAGAGCACCATGCTCCTGTCCACCCATCCCTGGCAAGAAAACAAATTGTCAGGGGCCCATCTAGCATTTCCCAATGTCTCCTTCCAACACTCTTACTTAAAAAGGCATGAGGAGGTGTATGGACTGTCCACCAGACCTTCTCTATCCAGATCCAAGAATAAGAATTTCAGCTGCTTTTATAGCCAAAGGAGACCTGCCAAATTCCTCCACACACATTTAATCTGACCTTATTTCCTCAGCTCTGCAGAGCGGCCAAGGCAACAGCAAAAGCTGCAATATCCCCGCTCAGCAGTTTCACCTCCGCCCGCTCGTAAAGGCCGTTTCTGAGCTGCGATGCACGAAGTCCTTGCCCGAGCGGCTGGCTTTGGTGCACCCACATGCATGCACAGGCATTCTGTGAGAGGACCAGACATTACAACCATCTTTGCATGGAGAGAGCTGCAGGGACAGATTTTTTTTTTCCAAATAAAAGGATAACATGTTTCCCTCCCACGGAGCTTCCCCAGATTTCTGGCTCTGCATTGGCCCGAGAAGCAGATCTGTGCCTACACCAGCACACTGAAGCTGCTTGTTGCAATGGAAGCAGAGGCAAACAGAGAAGCCCAAAGGAAATTTTTGGAAACCGTAGCACTGCAGCACACCTCCCTGCGCTCGCTGGCTTCTCCCACTGCCAGCTCATGCCAAGCCAGGCAGGCTGAGGTCCCGCCTGCCAACCACGACAGGGAGGTCCTGCCGTGGCAGAGACTGGAGCCAGAAAGCCCCATCTCCCAGAGCTTCCCCTTGGGCTGGCCACCCTGCCCTTCTGCCAGCAAAGACACAGCCCTATGCCTTCTGTCCCCACGTACACCCAGCATCCCCCTCCCTCCAGCCCCCACCTCAGAGCAACACAGCGCAAATCCCTTGGGAAGGGATGAGGGAAAAGCTGGTAAAAGCTTACTGATGGGAACACAGTGCAGACGAATACACCCAACGCCTCCAGAGCTCACTGCACAGCTTATTTAGCAAAATCTGACATCCACCTTGTTTTCTATCAGCATGCTAGCCCACAAACTGCTGCAGCCCGGCTGCAAAGACGCGTCCTATGGAAAGCACTGGTATGGGTAGGGCAAGAGGGCAAAGCAGGCTGAAGGATGTGGAATCATGGCTGCCAGCACAATTTTCGCCTGCAAATGTGAGTCATAGCCCAAAGCCTGCTGATCTTTCCGATAAATATAGCTCTTGCTTCAGGGACACTGTTCCAGAGGAGATTTCTTTCCCCTCCCTGTTGCAGAAGGTATTATTTCTTTAACGTCATTTTAAGACCCATGCAACGTGAGTGAGGCCATAGGAAGAAATCTTTGGCAATACACATCCTTTGCCACGTACCAGCATGTTTTTTTACAGCCCAGCTCAGTACACAATGAGGATGTTTTTGCTCTGGGAAGCAGGATTCATTCTGCTGAAGTGACCCCACTGGGCAAAAGGCAAAATCTTCATGCAAAAGTGTAATTTCTTGAGAACTCAATCCAAAAGTGATTACAGCTCTAACAATGCAAGAAGCAGTTGCTGGTCTACTCAGCCACCAGACAAAAGCCCATCCAGTTCACTTTCCTTTGTGTATCCAAAGCTGATTTCTTTTCTTTTTAAACAATTGAGGCCAAGAAACTCCCAAAGAGATTAAAAGGATTAATTTGAGTTTCATTTCCTTAGAAACATGGTATGCACAAAGAAAATGAGCTGCCTTCAAACAGTAGTTATAAAGCCACTTCAGGGATGATGCTTCTGCTCGCCTGCCTGCTAATCCCACCTTTAAACCAGGGGCTAAGCATCCCTTTGCAGACAAACTCTGCATCTCCGACACACACTTTCCCACATAAAACAAAATCAGAAAGGTTTTGGTTGCTCAGTTCAGGAGCTCACTTCCAAAAACCACTAAGCACGTGCAGTGTCGGTGCCAATATCCGGGCACTGAGTGCATTTGGTGCCTTGAAGCATCGGACCAGGCTGCCAGTGCCACACCGAAAGAGCTGGAGACCTATGGAAAAAGCACCCGGTGAGGCCAGCACGCCGAGGAGCCACCGCATCTCACGCCGCCTCCGCCAGCAGCTCCCAGGCACTGGAAAATACAGCTCTTCAGCACGCAGTTTCCACCACGAAACCAAGAGCAGCACTCTGCTCCGCTTAAAACAAATAACCAAAGAGACTTTCATTTATTTTTACTGGACTGGGGTTGTTGAACAAAAAAACCTGCACTGACGTCTGCCCCCTCATCTGGTTTTTGATCCCCACGGGATAGAAAGGATTTTGAAAGCAGGGGTGGGACCTGACCCAAAGCGGAGTGAAGTGGGAAGACGTGTCTCCACAGGGCTGGGCATGCTAGGGAACCTGCCCCAACTCCTACAACCCGCTGCAGTTGCCTCCCGTACCCCGAACCAGCTTCTCCCTCCTTGCAGCCGACAGCGACTGGCAAAACCGCCACAGCTGTCTCAGCAGAGCCAGGCCCTCCAAACCCTATTGAAAAGACGGCAAAACCCTGCATCGGTATTTCCAAGCCTGAAATAAATATCTAAATTTATTCTTTGGGCGCTGAATAATAAAGGTTTAATTGCCAAGGCACAAACTGCCAGGAGACCTCCCTGGATTCATCAGTATGTCCAAAACCCCACCAGTTTCTCAGGTGCAGACTGTTCTGGAAGAAAGAAACAGATACAGGTGCAAGACAAATACGCCTTCGAGATTAAAAGCCCAAACCTCCTCTGTTTAGCATAGCTCTGAAAAGCACCTCAGTGTTTCCCACATGTCTTGGCCACCTCCATCTACCAGTGTCTTGCAAGGACCAACTAAAACTGTTTTAAAAGACACTTTATTTTCTAATCCAGCATTATCTCCTTGCTGCATCTTAGTGTATAAGATCTGAAACTTAAACATACTACCAAGCCATATAATGCTTGCACTTAAAGAATGGCAGAAAACCAAAATACTGCAAGTGGAAAATGTAATTACAGAAGGTTGATTAATATTCCTGGCTAACCATTTTAACATCAGGATAAAGGCTTATTGTCTCTGGCTCTTTCATGACCTCCAGAATAACATTTACCATATCTTCATCTTTCAGAAAGGAGCCAAACCCCGGGCTTGCTCGTTAGTCTGTATTAGCTGCACAAACTTTCCCCATTCCTTGGGTTGAAAACCAGGCCAAAAAATTACTTGAGCATTACAGAGCTCTTAGACAGCTCACGCAGAAGAAATGCTTGATATGAATTACAGCATAAAAATACCTAGTCAACAGAGTAGGTTTTGTTTCTGCAGCCTCAGTGCTTGAATGGGAGGAGAAGACCACACTCGGACACCATGGCTTGGAAACAGCAAGGCTCTGCCACGCCATGACCGGCTCTCCCTGGGACGTCCCCCTTGATGACACAAACTCTGCTGCTGAGCACAAAGTACTTCATGGTCAATATGCCGCATCATCCCGAAGGCAGGGAACTTTCTAAAGTCATAACTGCCCTAAATCTTGGGTTTTGAATATGGTGGAGTGTGGAAGCCGGAAAAATCTGGAGTGTGCCAGCAAGATGTAATGGGGCCAGAATTTTGGCTATATCAATCAGCTGGGCCAGAATTTTGGCTATTTAACTCTGGATGGACGGACCCTTTGCTGCTCATGGCTGCGATCAGCTGCTCCACCCACAGCAAGAGGCTGCCAAGGCAGTGCGTGCGCGCTACGGCACAGCCGGTTCTCCTGCCTTGCACACCAGTCCCATGGACTTTCTTTCCCACACCCAAGCTCCAGTAATTAATTAACATCTGTGGCTGCAAAAATTCTTCTGTCATGACTTGCCACATCATGTCAAGAGCCACACAAGCACACATGCTCACCTCTGCTCACCCTTCCTAGAAGATGCTCAGTCCTGAATTTAGATGGCACTAGTATCTAAATTCATCTTCTGAATTTAGAAAGGACCAGGCTGTGCATTCAAGAACCACAGTCAAAGATTTTGGTCCTTACCAACAGTTTTGAGACTGGCACAAACGTGTAGGAAATATCTTGTAGGTCTCCTGCCTTTCAACAACACCTCCAAAATGAGACCCTGTGATACACACCACAGTATTTCTGCACTGTAGGGAAACATTGTCCCATTTTTGCAATAATGTGGTGGAAGGGACTGCAAAAAACCATGTAGTGGGTGGCACAACTGAGTCACCGCCCTGAGATGTCTCTGCTTTAGCCACGAGAGCCACCCCTCCAAAACTGAGCAGCACTTTATGCCCAGAGTGAACTTTATGCACTGTAGTTGTGCCAACAGCAATATCTGTGCCAGACTGGGAGAGGGAAGATGACTGCTGGGTGGCATCAGATCCAACAGAGCAGGTTCAGTCCTGCCGAGAGCATGAAGTGTAAAGGAAGCCAACCCAGGCAAGGGAAGCTCTGGTTTCCCACAAGCCTGCGTCTCATCATTCCTGCAGACGATGCCTATCTCCCGGCTCCCAAAATCCAGACCCAGAAGAAAACACACCCAACCCGAAGGACTACGCAAGGCTGGAGTGAACAAAAATCAAACTGTATGTCAAGAGGGTCAAAGGCAACCAGAGTCATCCCCGGTGAGCAGGGCAGCTCAGCCACACGGCAGAGAGGACCAAACACTTCCATCTCTGACACACAAAGGGATACGGAGCAAACCGCCTACTTGTTCCAGAAAGATCTTCAAGCAAATATCTCCAGAACCCCTAAGGACGTGGCTAACATAGTACCAAGCTAATGAACTCTGTCTTTAATTACTGCTTACAGCTCCAGTTTTGCTGACAAAGAGGGAGAGCAGGCTATCAGCGCCCGGAGGTGGGATCTCCACACACAAATAGGGCAGGTACAAGCAGAAGAAACCAGCTCCAACCCTGAACATGGGTCAACCACTGCAAGATGTGTTGGACAGACACTTATAAAACGCGTTAAGCCGATGCCCGGTGCTGCTGCACACGAGGGTACATGAATCTGAAAGGATTTCATCCCAGGTTGTCAGGAATAAGCACCTAATAGTCTAACTGTGTGATGAAATCTCAGCTCTAAATTTGCATTTGCAAAAGCTCCATTTTTACCCCTTTAAACTAGAAAAGGTATTAACCTTTTTTTTTTTGCCTGTTCATGTACAAAAGCACATGAAAACAATACATTTCCAGGCCTCTTTCATGGTAGTTACTTCCAAGAAATCCTTATCCTGGCCCAATAACAGAGCAGAAAAAACCTCCTCCTCTTTTTGCCTTAACACCCCAGAAATCAGAGTGGCTCACCTTGCACACGGCAGCCTGCAAAATCGCATCGAAACCGCCCTCCGGAGCATCTCGGTTGCGGGAAACCTTCTGTTTCTGAACTTCTTCATTGAAACGGTCGACTTTATCCGTTAGGGACAAGAGGTGGCGGAAGCCAAAGGATGGGACGCAGCTGGGGAACAGCTTGTAACTGCAGGAGGAACAGAGAAGTGGTCAGCTGGGAGGAACCACACCAGCAGCCAAGAGCTGCAGAAGCTCCCAGCTCTACCAGGCTGATCTCCAAATCTTTGCTCAGAGGGATGAAATACTTCCACAAGGCTTCATGTTTTGGACACTTCAATTTCTGACTATTTATCTACAAAACTCTACAGTAGAGCCCACATTTTTGGTTCCCCCCAGGGGCTTTGAGTAGCTGAAGTTTCCAGAGATCTCACCAGGACCAAATATCTCTTTCCACACAAGGTCCGGGTGGAGACACCAAGCACTGGGCCACGCAGCTCTGGAGTTTCAGCACCCTGAAAGTGGTCTTCACACTCGAACCCTGCAGTGCAGGATGCAACCCACAGTGATCTAAGAGGGCACATTTTGGCTGGAGGGCCAGAGCCACCCTCTCCAGCAGCCCAGGATGGCGGGTTGGTGTCAAAGGGCATCACACACGAGCACCACTGTCAACAACTACTTTTCGTCTATTTTTCAATATGCATTTTCACTCTGTCATCCAGTTTTCTTGGCAGTATGTGCCAGTCCGCACCCACTGCACGTCACCAGGCACCTGGCAATTGCACACCACGAGGGGCATTAATAACTAACGCCACTCACACATCCTCCCACTCTCCCTGCAAGCCGGTAAGCAAACACCGTCTCTGCATTCCAGAGCACCACTGGAGCAGAAAAGTAGGAGTGGCACCCAAAGGCAGACAAAATGCCTCAGCAGGTTACCAGGCAAAATTTTTTTCCCCCATATTAAACAGAAGGCAGCTCTGGTGCTCACCGCACGGCCAGGAGAGCTCAGCAGAGCAGCTCCCGTGGCATGGGAAATCAGTGAGTGCGTGCAGGGGAGAGGGACGAGAAGGGTTAAGAAGAAAATGTGTTTAAAAAGGAGTTGGGCTAGTGCTAATTCACTCTTATCTTCAAAGATAAAACCTGGAGAACAATTAAAGGCCTCTGCTGAGACATGCTCCACTATGGGTAAGTTGTAAGAGGCTTTTCAGACAAAGGAGTATTTAAGATTTAGCACCCCTGGGAACTCAAATGCCTCACAAGGGAACCCCAGAGCAAGGATTTCCACCCGCACAGCCATGCACACACCTAACCACGGGGCAGGTCCCACTGCCTGGGCCTGGCTGGCAATTAGAGCCATCCCTTGTGACCAACCCCGTATTCAGACTTCATCCCGCTCACACCTACGGCCAAGGCAAGCAACGTGCGACGTCTGACGCCTCTGCACTGCAGGGTCTCAGCAAGCAGCCCTTAGCCCACACAGTGCATCTGGGTCCTCAGTTTTCTAGAGCCCTGGTGCAGAAGGAAAACACTGACGCACTATAGGGTCCCACCTCCCATGAAGATGTATAATTTAACCCTTCCTTGTTTGTTTTACTCTCCAGGTTTGCTGGCAGAAGCCATGGGCAGCAGCAGGACAGAAGGTGGCTATCTGAGTGAGTATGCAAGGGCACACAGCAGTGTGGGTGGGTTATCTCAGGCTGTAACCTCCACAAGTCATATCACAGACAGATGGGCAACTGGGTGTTCAGTCAAACCCTCTGCCTTCCTTATCTTTTTAAATTTAGTGTTTGTTTCCTTCATATTATCTCTTTTGAATGACACCGTGTCTGCAAGAGGCCACGTCCTGGCTCCCCGGGAGGTCCCAGCCAAGATGCTGAGGCAGGAGCAGGGGCAAGCAGCGAGCTGGGCTGAGATGGAGCAGGCACAAGGGATCCCAGCCAGACCCCGCATAAAAACAGGGCTGCACCCCACCCAGACCTGCAGGACAGCCATCACTGCAAGGAGAAGGAGGAGCAAGCCTGGACCAGGGGCAAAAAACAGCCACCGCAGCTCAGGTTTACTTGCAGCTTTTCTCAGATGTGAACAGGCCACTGGACAAAGTCTGCTTTGACACTAGAAATAGCTGCAAAAAAACCCACACCTGACAACCCACCTCACTGCCACATCAGCGAGACACTTGGCAGCAGCAACAGCCTGCTTGCAGAGCGGACAGGAGAAGGCCCCACTGCCAGAATGGTCAAACCAGAAGGACATGCAGATAGCCTGACCATGGCGGGAGAAAATGAGGCAACATCTCTGGATGACCTCGATGAAAGGCCATCAGCAGTTTCAGGCATGCCTCGCTGCACAGTTGTCCAGCTCCATCCTCTTCCACCCCACCTCTCCCCATCCGCATAATCACCCTACTTCACTCAGCAAAAGCCATGTCACTTCAATTAAATCACACACCAGCCAAACAAAGTTTTCACTGGAGTGAAACACCCTCCCCAGCCTGTGAACAACACGAGTGGGTGATGGAGACCGAGGACGATGGAGATGGCCGAGCATATCCCTCCAAGGCCATGCAAAGTTTTCAGAAGGAAGAGCTATGAAGAGTGTGGTGAATATTGTCTATGCTTCATAGACAAAGCACAAGTTTTCAGTGTTAAAATCTATTTGACTTTCCTCTCTGGCAGAACTGGTGAAAAGAGAATATAGGTAGTTTTGTCTGGTCAACGGTCAATGTGCAATGAGATGCCAAATGCTTGGTCAATGCCAAAATGTGCCTGGAAACTCATAGCTGATGCAAGCTCTTTTTAATTTGCCTCTCACATGGAAAGCACTCGCAGAGCTTGGCACCCATTCATGCGGTGATCTTACAATGTAAGTAGCCATGAATAGCTCAAATAAAAGAGCTAACCTTACTGCCCTTACACGACTAGAAAGCACCCCAACGACGGATGAGTTGAAGATGGGGACTACGAAGGCAAGTGTCAATGGTGACATTCTCCGAGGAGGGAACCTGCGGCTGTATCCACCCTTTCGTGCCAACATCCAAACCTGTCTGAGCCTGGACATCCTCCACTACACCCAGTTTCCCTCTAGCATAATCCCCAATTCAACAGACTTGATCTCGATTCTGGCGGTTAGAGGCAAACAAAAAGACTCCAGCAGAGACACTAACAAGCCAAATAAAAAAAAAGGAGGAAGGTTCTGATATCACACCAGATCATTTGGGTCTTTTGCAACTACCAGTTTGCTTTCCTTCCACAGCAACAAAGATAAAAAAAAATGCCTAACATCTTCAAAACACTTTGCAAGAACTCATTAATCAGTCCTATAGGCTGTCACAAATCTTACTTCCCCCAAACACTTCTGCTGGGGAGGACTTATGTTGCCTTGGTCTCCTTATCTGTAAAATGGAGACAAAGAGCTTAATTGATTTACTCAAGGCCAAACTATGATTCAGATCTAGGGTCAGTAACCAGGAATTTCTGGCTTTTGCTCCTTTTGCTTAAAGTCTGTAAAAAAGCCTGCTTTGCCTGCATCCTGTTCAGGTACTTAAAAATAGCTTCAGGCTCCCCATACAACAGTCTCCCATCTCTAGATGCAGAGATCTCCTAGCAGCCACTGCAAAATTGGAAGCTGTCCTATTTTGAATCGCTCTGGAGCATCACAGTGACAGCCACGGCTAATTGGCATTCCCAAAGGTCGAGGTTTAAGTGTGGATTATTATTTAAAGCAAGAATCGGAAGAGAAGACTGCAGCCAGGCTCTGTGCAAACACAGGGCTTGTCCCTTCGGGGTACGCCTACCACTTACCCAATGCAGGGATTGTTTTGGTATCTTGGTGCCGTGTAGGAGAAAGGAGAAATGTTTTTGTCCACGAAAGAGCCAAACCCCAGCCGGAAATTGCTAGTGAGCTTTCGCATCTCTTCAGCCAGCTTGGTCCCCAGATTGCGAATATTATCTAGGTCGTCGTTCATGGACAGGGAGAGATCCATCAGGTAGTAGAGGTCCACAGGATAGTCCTCCACTTGCCGAACCTGAACTCGGAAGGAGGTCCGGTCACCTGCACACACACAAGAGTTGAGAAGGGTGAAAAGGAAACTCCTGGCACACATAAAATCCAGGCCACATGGGGGGCTTGTTCCCCACCTGCAGAGCAGACAGATCACTTGCGAAAGAAGAGGGTGAGGGGAATAAGTTTTCCCAAATCCATCCCTCAGTAGACTAAAAGGAAAGCAGCTAATGACTTTGGGTCCTCTTAAGCTATGTAGTGTACTGGCTGGCAACAAAAAGACACATCTATAGAGTGCATGACTATATTTTACTTTGGAGATATGGGAGAGGGTCTTTCCGTCTCAGCTGAGAGAATATCTAAGGGGACACAAGAAAAATGCTGCTGCTTGGGACTGTGTACAGTCCAGGGGTGTTTTCCTAGAAAACTGGGAAGAAAATCAAGCAGAGTGAACCTCAAATATATGTTTCACAGATGGCTGAAAGAGGGACTCTTCACACGCTTACTTGGGTACGTCCTCAGAGCAAACCGGGAGCAGTCCAAGAAGTCCTGCACAAAAGAGAGAAGGAGGTGGAGCAGGAGAAGAAAGAGGGTCGGGAGAAAACAGCTAGCATGAGATAAATGCAAGATGTCCTCTGAGCTGTGCAAGGAGGTCAAGTCAAAGTAGACACAAAAGAAACACCTCTGAGAAGGACCTCTCCTCCAAGAAAGCGCCATACCACAAACATTCTGGAGAAAGCAGGGCAAATAGGAAGTGAACTGGAAAAAGAAGGCTGTTACGGTCATCTGGGGAAGTACTGAGGCAGAGATGAAGCTTCCTGAAGTGATGAACACAAGAGAAGGAGCTGACAGGGCTGAGTCACAGGCTGTGCAAATGTGAAGAACAGTGGAAAGCCTTTCCCCTGACCTTCCCCTTTGCCAAACCACTCTCACCAGAAATGCCCTCCAGAAGGGGTGTCTGGAAGGGGAGGCCACTGCCGGTGCTGCCCACACCTCAAAAAGGTGAAGTGGCTTCAAAGCGAACTCAGCTTCACACCAGATGGACCTCGGTGGAGCCAGAGAGGAGGTGACAAATGTTTGCCTCGCACTTTGCTGAGAGAGGGGTCTAAATGGAAACCCCAGGCTCCAGCACCCTCAGACCCCAAGCTGGTTTGGAGATCCCACGTCCCCAGCTGCCACCTCTGCCCCCTTTTCCAGCTCAGCGGGGCCTCAGACCCAGGGACTCGGATCCTCTCACGACCACGCTCCCCCTCCTGCCCACCTCTCCCAGCTCTTCATGGCCAAGGCTGAACTTCAGGCACTGGCAGGTTCTACAAACACTTGCAGCTTCCCCTCGTCTGCCCCAGAAATGAAACATTTCTTAGTACTGTGAAAACTTTTCCCTAACCATTTTCTTGTTCTGCTCTTCGCTCGCAGCAGCACAGCTGCTCCCACTTATCGCCAGCCCAACACCACGCAGCAGCAGCACCCCAAAACCGCCGTGCTAGCAAGACCCAGCATGAGGGGCTTTGCAGCCTGGCAGGCAGAAGCCCTGCATGGCACCTGGGGTCAGGCTGCACCCAGCGGCACGCGGGGCCAAACACCCTCCCCAGCTCCATGACCTGCTCCATAGCGATCCCTGTAGCCGTCCCCGCGTGCGGGGAGCGAGCAGACACCCTCTCCCAGCCCTCTGCAGCAGCAGCACCCACCCTCTCAGCAAAGGAGCGGGGGTCCCAGCACCCAGGGCGACGTGCATAAGGGTCAGAGCCTGCCTTCTTCTGCAAGCAAAGCTGCGCAGGGTTTAAATCCGGGTCTGCGCTCTTTGCCCCACCAGTTCGCTGCGCATCTCAGCCAGCTCGGTGCTGGGGTACCAGAGGAGTCAGCGAGAGCGCCCAAACCGAGACCTTCCCTCCATTTAGTGATTTCCCTGCGCATTTACATCAAGGGCGACTTCCAAGCCAGGGCTTCTCTTCTTACAGGCAATTGCTCCCCCCTGCACGCGCTACAACCCTGCCTGGCAAACGCGGGGCTGCGGGAGGCACCACCCGCAAGCGTGCATGCGGAGGTGCTGCCCAGGCACCGGCTGCAGGATGCAGGAAACGCTGGCCGTAAACATTCCTCCTCATCCTCCCTGGCTCCCTTTTCCAGCAGGAGCGGGGCTCTCCCGGCACAGCGCTGAGACGCGGCACGCAGCAGGACGCAGCTCAGCGCTGGCTCTGCGGTAAGCAAAGCTATCGAGGTGGCTCAGCCAAGTCAGGTGGGCACGGATTTTGTGGGGGAACAAAGGAGAACATCATTTATACAGTGCAAAAGCTGTTAGCACTGATTGCAGGGTAACAAACAGTGATTGCACGCTAGACTTTAATTTGGTGCTGCAAGAATGTGTTCAACTCCAGGAAAATTCACTCCCATGCCTATTTTTTTCATTCCTACATATTTTTCCCAATGGAATACCCAACCCTTTCAGAAAAAGAGGACATGGCCTTCTGCATTTCCCAACATTTCCGCTTCCAAAACACTGTTCTTCCTGAGCCGGCCCTAAGACGGCAGTTCCTGTGCCAGAAAGGGTTTTTGAGATGCTCTGATCAAACCGTCTCTTAGTAGTTCTGAATTTATTAGTCCCTGAGAAGCACCAAAAATAACAGGATCCTGGGCCTGGTTAATCTTTCACTCCTAGCTGCACAAATCGATTATCTCAGAGAAAATATTGCTAATGTACCCAGATGTAAGTCCAAAAGAATTCATTATTCTCTGTGTGCAGTATTACTCTCACACTTGTAGGGATAACCCAGCCCCCTCCTTCCCCACGTACTGTCACCACCATCCCCTCCGCAGGGCTTTTACTGAAAAGTTTTAAACTCAACACTGAATTCAGAAATGTTTCTTGGATACCGTCACACAGAGGCATTGCAGAAACTGGAAAAACTGATTTTGGCCAATTTAAGAACACAAATTCGACTATCGCGCTCATCCAGGAAAAGCTCCTTTTCGTGCTTGGTGAGGCTTACAGCTTGATGGGCAGCACAACTTGCATCTATTAGTTTTTTTAATTCCTTTTACACTATTCATATATTTCATTTAGCCACAACACAGTGCTTTACAGCTGGAGCTAAGATTCAAAAGCAATATTACAAAAACTAAATGTGCAATCTGAAAGCTACCCTGTAAGGACACCAGTTTAAGGCCTTTGGAAGTCAGCTGTGGGCACAGAGATTTGGGGATGCGACTTCTGCCGCGGGACGATTAGATCAAACTGCCTGGGTGGGAAGGGCAAACAATTGACAATTTGCTCCCTTCTGCTTCTGCTTAGCAGTCTAAGAATAAAAGATCACCACTGCCACAGACCGCCGTGTGAATTCATCTTTGAAATAGTACACTCTTCATGCCCAAAATTAAATCAACATTGTCTCCTTTTTGTCTTGGGTTCACAGGGTGAAACTCATTCTCAAGCTCAAGGATTAATGGATAATTTAAACTGGGGATGCTAACACAAGGGTTTAGGAAGTCACCAGCCCTAAGACGGAGTGCTGCCCATCATCAAACAGAGAGCAAAAATGGGAGATGTTATTACAAACAGCTAGGTATGTCCCTCCTCCTGCCATGACTCTGATGCTCTGCAACAGGCACAGAGGGAGGGGAGCTCGCCGGCTCAGCGTGGGAATCGCTGTGGGGGCCCTTGGGGAGATCCCTGAAGCTCAGCCCAGACCTGGAGGGCTTCTCTGCCATCCGAGGAGAACTGAAGATGGCCACGAGCGTGGTCCTGGCAGGAATGGCACACCAGCCCTGTGCAGCCCCCAGCACCCGACAGCGTGGCCCCCCGGAAGCCGCAGGGAGACGGTACCCCACGCCCTGCCGCAGACCGGAGCGGTGGGCATCCCACCTCCGGCTGGGCAGAACTACCGGGGACCGGGAAAGGGGAACGTGCTGAGCACCGGGCACCACGCGTGCAGGAGGGTCTGCGGGAGGCGAGCTGTGGAAGCTGAGCCAGCCCTTTCTGCCAGGAATTGCCGCAAGAAACAGGAGGAACAGCAACTCCCTTTTTTTTATGGGAGCAAACCTGTCTCCTCAGCAATGTTCAGTCGCAGAAGCCATGCACCTCGCCGTACATCCAGTGGTCACGACCCTCGGGTACCGGATTTTAAGGCTTTGAAGCAAAATTTCTTTATGTTTGAGGGTCTGACTGATGACAGCAGTCTTACTGCTGAGGAAAAGTTAATTCAGAGACATGATGACTATGCAACCCATGGAATCAAAACAAAAAATCCTGCAGCAACTAGTAGGCTCTGGGAGAGCACTGGCAGCATGAGCACCAGTTCAAAACTCCTGTTTTTCTTGGGCAAAACATCATATTCATTTTTCTGTATGCTCACGAGAGTTGTTGCAAAACTGTAAGCCTTAAAAACACAAAGCAATTGCTTATAATGAATCGACCTTTTATATTTGCTTCTTAACTATGCAATAAAGCGCCTTTTTTTTCCCTTCAGAAATATCGTCTGCCAAATTCTTGCAAGAATTCTGAACACACATGAAAGCCTCCCCCCACCATGCAACAGCTTCTGATAACAAGCATGCTCGCATGGCTCAGTCCAGCCATTCCCTTCTGATTTTTAATTAAAAGGAAAAGATCGAAGAAAAGTGATGGCTCAGGGGAATGAAACAGGGACCTGGCCACAGTCCAAGGCCTGAGTCACAAGTTCAAATCTCCACCTTCGGCCTTGATCCCACGGCTCTTTTGCATACCAACAGAAAACAGATATGCGCTTTTGTTTCCAATTTATAGAAGGAGCTGTCTCAGTTTAGAGTCAAGCACTGTCAGCTTTGTGGAGGATCCAAAGTTATTTTAACTCCTTCCACCCAAGACTATATTTTTTTAGTCGAGCAGGTTCCTTTTAAACAGATGCAAAGGCTAAGACTAGTACTGACAACAGTTTTGGGTGGGATTTGATGGACCTTGCTTAATGCCAGTGTCATCTCATAGAGAACATGCACCTCAGCCCCAAACTTGTTCACGATCCACCACCAAAGTTCACAGGCTCTGGAAGGGGCCAGCAGCCCCTGCTTTAGTGAGCTACAAGGTCACGAGCTGTAACACGCTCTCAGCATGTCCTGGCCACCCCTTCTTACCCCCACAAACACACCTCAGCACGTGGTTCACAGCCACTGGGGACTCACCAGGACGAAGATTCAAGGCGACCTTCTGAGGTGTGATCTGCGTGACGTCCAGGTGGGTCTGGCCAGAGCCCTTGCTGCTCAGAGGGACGTTCTTCACCACATTGATGCTGCTGCTGGGGTTTTCGATGGCTCCAGCACAGCCGTTTGCAACCAGGTTCTGCAGGAAGTCACACCGCGACGTGATGGACTTTGTGCTGCCAAACTCCTGTCGGGTGAAGAATGGACAAAAGGGAAGGGGAGGGAGAAACATCAGTCCCACAGCTGGAGCTCTGCTTTGACATGCTGGTATCTGTAGCAAATAGGAGATGACACGAGAAGCTGGTGTCATTTGTGGTGACTGTATCTAAAAGCAGCCTGCACTGAGCCTTGACCCTGTCAAAGAGATCTACCAAAAAAGAAACCCTGCAAGGGTTTGAAAATTGAATTTGCGCTCAGATTATCGAAGCAGAAACCTAATCCTGGGTTTCCACCCCAGCCACAGCAGCAGCGCTTGCTCCCAGCCCTGTGAAAGCACAGCAAAGTGTTTGGTTTGCAGCCTGGACAGCCAACGGCCATCTCTTTGAGGGGAAAAGTTGAGAAGCTGTTATTTCTTGCACGTGCAAAAAATAACATCATCGCCTTGAAGGAGCTTTGCAAAAGAGAGAGGGCAGGACAAGAAGGTGGCACCACGGGACACGGGCCAAACCCACCAACCCAGAGAGCCAAGTCAAGATGTGAAGCTGGAGACCGAGGCTGGGTGGCTCCAGGGACCTGTGCCCTCTTCCCCAGGCAAGATGCCACACATCCCCGCGCAGGCACCGCCTGTGCCCCCACCCTCGCACCTCCGCACAGCGGGCGTTGGTACGACACCATCGCATGAGAAAACAGAAGTGACCACAGCAAGGGGTCCCCGAGGCGGAGCACAGCCGGGGCGGCTTGAGGTGGGCAGGCTGTCCTGCAGAAGAGGGGAGGTGGGAGAGCCTGCATGGGAGGTGGTCAGCAGGCGGCCCGTGCCCAGCGCAGGCAGCAGCTCGCTCCCGGAGCACGGGCTGCCGTGGCAGGGAGTCTCCTGGCGCTCCAGCCCTCGCTGCGAGCCCCACGCACAGTGCACAATGCAGCCTTGTGCGGGGCAGCGCTCAGGAACAGCCGGCCGCACAATGCAGCCTTTTGCAAAGAGCACATTTCTTAGAACGCCTTTTTTTTTTTTCCCTCTCTCCCCAATAGGGCCAAAGGGAGCAAGTCGCATGCCCAAAACTTACTGTATTTTCAACAGCTGATTCCTACTTTTTTCTGCACTATAACAATAGAGACAACCTTCTTCTGCTCCAGGGCTGACGGATTAAAATGACATGAAATAATGCAGAGAAGATGCTCACAGCCATGCCAGCCCCTCCTTCAGCTGCACAGCCAAAAAGCAGCATGGGACTGAATAAACCCCACTTTTTGCTGATGCTCCAGCATGGCAGAGGATGCAGGAGACATCAAGGAGGGAGAGGTTGTCTGACAGATCTCACTGTCACACCCCACAGGGTGCTCCGGGGTTCCCCCGAGGACAGCCTTGGCCACGGGGCCCAAGGACACAGAGAGAGGCTCTCTGCTGCATTTTCTCACTATGAGGTCCCTGCGCTATTTGAAAAATGCGAGATCTGCATTCCAGCATCCAGCAGCGGGGTCCAGACAAGGAGGCGGCACGTTGGATGGATACGAACTCGAATTTCTTGGAACACGCCGTGTAAACAGATGAACTTCCAGAAAGGAGGACTGGGACTATTTAAATCATCTCCAGCATGACAAAATAAAAATCAGAATCCCTCACAAAACTGAAAACAACACACAGCCTTTCAGAACAGCACGTTTAGGGCAGCCTCGGAGAAAAGTTTCTCTGGGATGTGGTTTGACCTAAAATCAGTGACAAGCTGTCGGGGTCCAGGCGCTCTCCCGGGCCAGTCCACCCAGCAGCAGGGCACCTGCGGGTTCATGCTCTCCTGCTCTCCAGGCGAGAACCTCTGCTAGCTCATTTCTGCTGCCACCTACTAGCAAGGGTGCTCTGGTTGTGCAAAAAGCAACGCAAACAGCACCAGGAGTGCAGGCGGGAATTAACACTGGAGAGAAGCACCCAAGTAGGACGATATTTAGGGCTGCTCATGCAACTGCAGCCTTTATCAGGCACTTCCAGTCCTCCCTGGGGTCTGCTCCATAGCCTCTTGATGTGAACGGAAAGACTCGACTTCAAAGGGCTTTGAATTAGGGCTTAATTTTCTGGCTGGGGCTGGGGTAGCAGAACAAGAGCCAGAAGAGGCGGGCAGCCCAGGGAGAGGAGGATGGCGGCTTCCTCCCCCAGCTGCTACTCTTTAGCAGTCGAGCTCGTAACACGACGAGAGACGGCTCTGGGTATGGTACTGTTTATACCGATGTTCGTTGTCCCAGCAAGGGGCGTACATGCGAGCCGCATCCGCGTGCCGAGGACAAGACGGCGCCAGCACGCGGGGCGAGGAGCACGCCCGCGTGGGACCTGCCAGGAGGTTCTCTGGCGCAGGGCGCCCGTGCATGTGCAAGCCTGTCCATTTGCGTGGCAGCGAGAAACGGTTACCGCTGCGGTGTGGTTTTCTGCAGCCTCTGTGACAAAAGTTCTTCAAAGGATGCCCAGGAGGTTGGAGGGAAGCCCCGCCACAACTCTCTCTGATGGGAGCTGCACCAGGCTCTCGGGTCAGCAGAAGCTCTGCACTCCTCCAGTCCCCGGGTCCCCCTCGCTTGACCCAGCCATTTTCTCTTAAACTTTCTAAAATGGGCCCAGAGGACTTGCCACAGGGCAGCAGTCGCTAAGCTGCAGCTCCACTCAAATCACAGAATCACAGAATGTTCCGGGTTGGAAGGGACCTCTGTGGGTCATCTAGTCCAACCCCCCTGCCGAAGCAGGGTCTCCTACAGCAGGCTGCACAGAACCTTGTCCAGGCGGGTCTTGAATATCTCCAGAGAAGTAGAATCCACAACCTCCCTGGGCAGCCTGTTCCAGGGCTCCGTCACCCTCAGAGGGAAGAAGTTCTTCCTCATGTTCAGACGGAACTTCCCATGCTTCAGTTTGTGCCCGTTGCCCCTTTTCCTGTCACTGTGCACCACTGAAAAGAGTCTGGCCCCATCCTCCTGACGCCCACCCTTGAGATATTTATAAGCATTTCTAAGGTCCCCTCTCAGCCTTCTCTTCTTCAGGCTAAACAAGGCCAGCTCCCTCAGCCTTTCGTCATAGATGGAGAGATGCTCCAGTCCTCTCATCATCCTCGTAGCCCTCCGCTGGACTCTCTCCAGTAGCTCCTCATCTTTCCTGAACTGGGGAGCCCAGAACTGGACACAAATCCAGACCTTCTCTCATTCGGCGAAATGCCGCATTACCTGGGGTGGAAGAAAATACCCCCCCCTCAGGGGCGCAGCCACCCCAGGGGAGGGGGGTGAAGCTCAGCACCCAGGGGTGCAGGATGGATCCCGACTTCTGCTTTGGTTTCTAACCCAGGCAGGGTGACATCGAGCAGGGGAGTGACAGTGGCCTCGGGAAAGCCCTGGCAATTGCTGCAGCACTCTGCAAATATCCCTCGCGCGCACCCGCAGGTCAAACCCCAAAGCCAAAACTGCGGCTACCAGGTACCATCCAACTCCAGCGCAAAGCGTTCCACAACAGAGAAAACCGAGGCTCCTGGAGGTTAAATGAAAGGAGAAAGGGATGAGAAGTTTTGAGGAGCAAAGAGTATTGAGCAGGTCCAAATATTTCACAAGCAGCCATGCCGAAAGGCAGCCCCACAGCAGCTCAGACACAGCACGTCGGTCCAAACCCCAGCTGCCCCCGAGCAGAGGACACTTTACAGTTCGTTAAGCGATTCAGCGCGCTCAAATGCCTGCCACCCATCTGCCCGCACGCCTGCTTCAGCGAGAAACAGAGCAGGTACCCCTCAGCAAGCGGGAACTGCCCCAGGCATTGCTTGGTGCCGCAGAGGAGCATCGGCTCAGGAAGATCCCAGTCCCAGTCCTGGTGAGGAACGCTGGCTGCTCGCAGCCCGGTGGGCACTTTGCAGGCCGGCCCCGCACTAACAAGCTCACAAAAGCAAATGCACACCAGCGGACAGAAGTGAATGGAAACAACAGTGTGACAATTACATGCTCATCAGTTTGACAGTTTTGAGACAAATTGCTTGGTTCATGCCATAAAAATGGAGGATCGCACTGACTGTATCTAACTGACTATACCAACTCCTGACTAGACATGTCCCTACCATTTTTTGCTTTAATCAGTCCAGTTCTGCATTAATTCAGTCTGAAATATGCCTGCTTTCTCCATTGAAAAAAATGGACATGTTCCCTCTAGGAACATCCTTGACTTTCCTTCCTCAGTCTCCAGGCACACAGTTCTGAGATGGGAGAGGACGGGGTACAAGCAACCTGCTGGAAAACAGATGGTGCCAATAGGCAGAAATTTCAGTTCAATTAATCAAAACGGGAATTTCAGTTTAATTAATGTAATTAACGTGCATCTGTTTTGCCTGTACACACACAAATGCAATCACATAGGTAATGCATGGATGAGCACACAGTGTACACGCACCTAACAAACCAGAGGAGCCCCTGCACATCGGTACGCTGCTGCCAAAGCGGCAAACAGAAGATAACAGCAACGTCATTTTTTGCCCCGTACTGGTACCCCTGAGTGCTCTTTTGGAGAGCATCCTCCCTGCAATCACTCCAGGTAGGTCTGTGTTCATGATAAACCTGTCCATCACACCCCACCTGGCAGCTCAGCGGGCAGCGCTGAAGCCCCTTCCAGAGCTCCCTGCTCTCCCCAGCAAGCACAGCAAGCCCCGCTGAGCCTGGGCAACCTGACGCTGCTGCAAAAGATGAACGAGCATTCTCCTCTGCTACCCACGAAAACCAGGCTGCCGCAGAGATCACAGCAACCCCATGGGCCAGTGTGCAGTTCCCAGCCAGAGTCTCTCACCAGCATCATGCCAGCAATTTCCAGTCATTTCCAGCTTCTTCTGCAGCTTTCATGAGAAGCTGAGGAATCTCCTGAGATTCCAGCACGGATGGAAAGGTCGCAGCAGTCTCCATCACCCAAGAGTCACATATTTCCCCAGACAACCCTGTTCCAAGGCATGCTCAGGTGATGGTTAAGGCCACACATTCATACCTCCTCTTTTAAGTGCCATTTAAACAGACCACCTCATTTAAGTCCTGCCTTTCAAGGTATTCTTCCACGAGCCAACAGAATCAATGGCTGCTTCCAAATTTACAACAGCCCAAAGACTTGTGGTTAGCTCAGCAGCCCCCGGGGGCTCCAGGGCTGCCGGATACCAGAAGCTGCTATCAACAACTCATCCATCATCACCCTCTCAGATGGGAGCAGAGATGATGAACACAAGCAGAAGTGAACAGAGGCCGATTCAAGCCGAGGGGATGCGACGCGCCCTGTACTAACAGGTTAGGAAGTGGCAGTCATAAATTTACAGCATCTTGACTGCTCTGCTGTAAGCACCTATCTATACGCATGCTCTTAGCCTCACAGTTCAAGGCAATGTAAATACAAGAAAGCTCATCCCACAAGAACAAGGCTCCTTGTATCCGCAGAATTGCTTTCACACACTCCTAACCCCTGGTTGCAGCCCATGAGCGCTCGAGACTTTCTGCTCCTCCGCGGTCACGCAGAGCGTGGATCTGCAAGCGCGCAGGGTGATGGAGGCGGATGCAACACCGCAGGAGGCTGCGCGAAGCCTGACCGTCTCTGGGAAACAGCACGGCTTTCCTGCTCAGACTGCTCCTCTCCCTCGGCCGAGGGGGCCCTCACAGCATCGGCACTGCCGGGCACCCAGGGGGACAAAGAACAAACGGGTATGATGACACCGCCGAGGGATGTTATTCCCCAAAGGGAGGAATATTATATATGAGAAGGTATAGATACACAAGCAGATATAATAACATAGATATTTTGTGTATATATATTATATGTATTATAGACATCTCTACACTTTCTGCATATATAATACATATACACACATTATAATTTGTATAATTATATATAGAATGATATTGTATATACTTACAGACTTCTACTATATATACTTTCTGACAAAATTATTAACTGTTGCCTACAAAGATGACAACAGCTGGCCCAGTTTGCTCCTTACTGTTAAGTAAATGCAAAGGGAGCAGTAAATACCCGCTAATCGGCTGATCGCGTTTCTACCGCAACGTAAGTAGAGTCTGCAGAAACCACTCCAATATCTTAGCCCCGATACTTAAACAGCAGCACAGCTACAGAATTTGACTTGCGTACACGCTCCTGGGCAACATGCATAGCGAACGACAGCTCATGGAAAGAGCTAAGGAAAACAGGCTAAAAGTAACTTGATAAGCGTACCTGACCTGGCTGCGGCAGAGGGAAGGGAAATCAGGTGGTGAAATGACTATGCAGAGAAAGCAGATATGAAGAGTTTATAATATTACTTTAAAATTTTTCAAGTTGAAAACCTCTAGATATCTTTCGCAATCCCATTATCTCACCTGATGACCTCAGTTAAAGAGAAATATTTAGTTTCAAACAGTAAATTTTGGGGAAAAAAAAAATACAGAATTCGAATAAGAACTCCACGAAGTTTTAGCATGCAGCACTTAATGGGGACGGCAGCTTTGAAACATGTAGCTCTTGGCACAAAACACCTTGAAATGTATTTTAAAATAGCTGCTGCAGGCTAAAGGTCAGGAAGTATTACAGCACTTCCCTGTAAACACCCGTCTTCCTTCGTGGTTCCTCTGTCCCACTTAGGAATATTTTCTTTTTTGCAACTCTCCTGTTTGCAAGATAAGCATCAGGCTGCCGGTCCCACAGGCTGTCACACAATTAGTGGTCACAGCGACCACCAGACAAACATTTCCACTGGCAGCAGTTTGCAAAAAGTTGTCTTTGGATGCCAAGAAGAAAAAAAAAAACAAAACAAAAACAAACAAAAAAGCACAAGCTATCGGGTACCCATAGCTTCGTAGCCAGCGTTCCTGGATCCAGTCTCACCACTGCGGATTAGCTGGCTGGAAGAGGAGCTCTTACAGCTGTTTACAAGATGTCTCACAAGCAGGATCTATTGCTTTACCCTTTCCCTCCTGCGCACCATCCGCCTTGCTGGAAAAGAACCCACGAAAGCCATTACGCTGTCAGGTAGCATGGTGTTAGCAGCGTTAGGAGGTTTTCCTTGGAGCGCTGCAGCTGTGCTTACAAGTAAGTGAAATCCACTAAGACAGACCTGGAAAGCCAGAGGCTGGGCTACCTCCTGAGACCCAGCCAAACCGTGGGGCTCGGGAGCTCCCCTCACCCCATCCCTGTCTCCATCCCTACGCCCACCTCCATCCCCATCACCATCCTCCACCCCGAGGGGCTGCAGCCACCCCGGGCAGGGCTGGCAGGAGGAGGGACGGGAGCAGCAGAGGAGCATGCAGCCAGCACTGCATCCTCAGCTCAGCATCTCCAGCTACAGCTGGCGGGTCAAGTGTGTGCTCAGCCCCACAGCTTGCCTCTCCCAACACGGGACCGGGACGGCTGTACAAGAGGAAAAGGAGTCAGTAGGGAACAGGAGAGCATCACCCCTGGCCATGCCCATCAAGAGGTTCAAGATCATCCACTGCTGTGGGGTTTCCCAGAGCCCAAAGCTGGTTCCTGGCACAGCAGCTGTGCCTTCAAGTAGGCAGGGTCTTTCCCTGCACCTGTAAGCATCCGTATGTCTCTCTTCAACACTTAGGACAGACGCAGGCCCTAAGCAGACAACAGCTATCTATAGAAAGCTGTGAGAGACATTATCAGATCTTTCACACACCTTGTTCTCTAGACATCATACAAGATAAGATGTACATTTCATAAGAGATACATATCTCTCTCCCTAAACTCATGAGCAGTTCTTAGGGAGCAGGAAAAGATACTTGCAATTTCTCACAAACCAAGGAGGCCCAATTAAATTTTGGGCGAGGAGCCTCAGCACCAACATAAGGATGCGTTTTCACCCCAAAGCACGCAGTTAAGCTGTGTAACTCATTGCCGTGGCGCGGATGCCAGAAGCATGGGTTGGCTCCCAAAATGACACAATAGATTCGGAGAGGAGAATCATCTTTGTTGCAGACAAAGAGCCTGTGCCATGCCAGGCCACGCAGCAAGGGACACGTAGCAGGACACCAGCTGGGGGCTTGGGGCTTTTTCAGGGAGGAAGCTTTCGAGCAAAGCTCCTGCCAACACAGAGCCCATGCAGGGACCCTGCACCCACCAAAAACAAGAAGGTAATTGAAGGGACAGAAGGACTGAAGGAACAGTGCTGCTCTGTTGAGGATGTGGGGGGGGCAGCAGGGTCGGAGACTGATTTCCTCCAGTGTCAAAGAGCTGAGAAGTCACGGTACACCCAAACTGCGCTCGGCGTGGGAGCCCCCGCCACCCTCACCCACCCCGTCTGGCACAGGACAGCGTCAGGAACAGGGGAGGGGGGGGAACAGCTCCCTTCCTGCATTACAAAGAGCATGCAAGACAGACGAGGTCTGCCCACCTACCTCCTTGGAGCACCAGGCGCACTTGGGATGGATGAGGAGACACTCTTCGCAGGACGTGGCGCTTCCACTTGTGCACAGATTGAGACCTTCAGCAAAAGAGAGCGACAGAGAGCGAGGTGGGCTGAACGGTTACTTCACTCCAAAGCAGTTCTCAGGGGTCTTCTGAAATATTCTTCATGCTAAACATACCGTAACTTCAAACAGTTTCAAGAGCAAAGAATCTACTGGGAGCTTAAAAGGCTGGAGAAGGAATAAACCTCTCTTTGCCTGTAAAGAGCTCTCGCTTTCTTTTCCTTCCCCAAGAAAAACGAAAAGGACAGAAACTTGTTTTGGGAGCTGAGAACCACCAAAATATGACTCTGGTGATTTTCCTTCCCTCTTTTTCAGTGGTTTCTGGTTAATCAAAGAGTTCATCTATTCCTCTTCCTAAGGAAATACTTGCATCACTGCGAGCAGAAGGCAACAGCTATTTGACCAGTCTGAAATACAGAGATGGCTGTTCGAAACCTGCCAAGATGCCAACTTTTAAAGTCACACTAGGCACATCTGCTCAGTTTTTCCACCTGAATATATAGGGCGGCCCTCCTCAAAATTTTCATCTTAAAGTAGCCTTGGAAGATACTCATCTGCCCCTTCCACATAGGTCATTCCCATAGTGGACTTGTGTTACAGTAAATGATTATTAATTTATTACAGGGGTCATTTCCACAGGATACCCAGGTTAAGCCGGGCAGCACACTCGCACTGGGGCACATCCAAGGCTGGCCAGGGTGGAAGCCACCGCGCCACGACCGAGGGCTGTCCCTGCCCACGGCGCCCGCCGAGGCAGCAGCAATCAGGGCAGCAGCGATGCTCTTTGCTCCTGGATTGCCAGTGTCCAGCCGCACAAGGGGTACCGAGCAAGTTTCACTTCCAAAATACATGATCTGGGCTTTGAAAATGAAGTGAAACCGCACAAGTTAAGCCGAAGCACACATCAATGGCATTGGCTTTGAATGCAGCAGCTTGTTTCAGCACGCCTGTGGCTACGAATGTGCCCTTCGATACCGCCGATGCCCCAGCACCCCCGGGTGCAGCTAATAACTTCCACTGCCAATAACTCATTAAACAAATCTTCAACCGAGGATTCAGCACAGAGGCCTGCACACTCCACATGAAATGCCTCAGGCTTGAACTCCGAGTCTGCTATTTTTTCCTACCCCAATGTCAATAAAAGCATTGTCAGGCCTTTATTTTCAGCCAGTTGCATCCGCAGATACCACTGCACCACGCCACTGCTGGGTACAATCCGCAGACTGCGCGGACTTGCCGACGGCTGCTGAAGAGCCTGATGGAGTTTCCTCCTGTGGCAAGAACTTTCTGCCCCACAAGCCTCAGAAGAGGGATTTTTGCTGTATCCCATGTGAATATTGCACCAAAAAACGAATAGCGGTGGCTGCCCGGGTCGCTGCCGCACAGGGCCGGGCTGTGAGCGCAGGAAGCAGTCAATCAAGCCGGACAGCTGGAGGAAAACTTCGTGTGCCCTAGGCTAACAGCAAAAAGAGGATAAGTAGGTCCTGTCAGTAATTCTCAGTCATCGCCGAGGCATGACCGTGTCAGAGCCCTGCGCTGACGGGTCTCTGCTGCCCGCAAGGTGGTTAACTCTAACCCGGCAGCGCGAAGCCCTGGACTTTCTCTATGGCTCTCATTCAGACAGGCTGCTTGGGCTCATTCATACCGAACAAGAGCCTTCTTAGGGTTGGTGTTTTTTTTTTTTTTGCTGGCTGTTACCACATACCCAGGCGTTTCATTCCTTGTTCACATTCAGAAGTTATATTGCAGCTCCTGGACATTGCAAGAGCTCAAAATATAAATCGGGAACATAAAGTAAAATGTAACTTGTTCGACTGAGTTATAACTTGCACAGAGATTAACACGCACCTTCGAAACCCTGCAACACAGCCCAGAGCCTCTCCTCTCTGGTAGCAGTACGGGGGGTAACACAGCAAAAATAAGGGGCCTTATGAAGCAAACGCTTGCGCTCGTACCCTGGCTTCCCCGCCCTGGCTCTCCAGCGGCTTCACTTGCCCATCTGCACGGAAATAGGACAATAATTACCTCCATTCCTGACTGACGGATTTTTGAGACTTTACTTGGTAACGGTAATACCTGAATGAAAACCAAGGTCTGCTCCTTCCACTGGGTGCCATGACCAAAGCAGCCCACGCTCCTATGGCCAGCCGCGGGGTGACATTCCTCCTGGTGGCAGCTTTTGAAGTTTCCAAGTATGTTTTTTTTCCACTTTGGAGCAACACCAAACCATTTCCAGCATTGTTGTGAAAACAAAGTTTTGTGCAGCCCTCTGATTTTGGACTGAAACCTGAGCTTTTTGAGTCAGAGTAAAACCATGCAGGATTTTCCAGACACAAGTCTTTGCTGTGGTTGATTTAGCGCTGTTTTTCAAGAAGTGGGCAAAGGAAGGACCTGAAGATGCTCGTACTCGTCCAGATCCTTCCAGATGCTGGGACAAGGCACCCGGTAAGACTGGAAGAGCCTCAGTCTGCTCCTCGATTCTGATACGTTTAATGAAACCACTCCCGTACTTCAACAAAACTTCTTCTAATGGGGAAAATCCCATCCAGGATTTAGTTGGGGTTACTCTGGAGGAGAATAATCCACCCGCCCCCGACTGCTGAGCTCCACACCCCACATACACCCTTCACACTGATGCCACTGAGTCCTAAATCCTGCACCCTGTTTCATTTTGCAGACCAGCACCCAGCAGGCACGAGGAGCATCTCCAAACAACATCCTTCCCTCGGGATGGGCCGCAGGAGAGCCCCAAAAAGCAGAGGAAGACAGTGCATCCCACTGTACAGCTGAGATCTTAATGCATCAAACTGCTGATGCAGAGCAAGATAGGGAACTCTCATGAAAGGTACTCCACAAATTTACTCATAAAGATGCTCCAGGCAATCAGACCTCATTTTAAACTTGTTCTGCAAGAAATCCTAGTTTGGGCAGCTCCTCAGACTGAGACTGGCTTGCTTGGGGGGG
>Ga0065711_1003552_pt1 | contig 27492 bp, 12 predicted proteins | sample Hoacrofraction12_FD_59098 | JGI IMG/M metagenome (GOLD analysis project Ga0065711, IMG submission 59098) | Hoatzin crop microbial communities from Cojedes, Venezuela - Epithelial fraction 12 v2 (version 2) | ecosystem: Host-associated > Birds > Digestive system > Esophagus > Crop | place...
CTCTCCTCTCCTCTCCTCTCCTCTCCTCTCCTCTCCTCTCCTTTCCTCGTCATAAAAAAAATAAGGAGGAAGAGGAATACAGATGTACTTACCCCTACATTCCTCTCTCTCGAGAGTCAAAAAAAGCCTTCAGAGTAAGAAGATGAATACATGTACGTAATCTACTCTTCTTTCCTCTGAATCAGATAATCTTCATCTTTGCTCAGCTGACATAAACACAGGCTTTTGGGCCCCTCAGCCTGCTTCTAAAAAGAACTGAATTTCCCAAAATTCAATATAAATTCTGAAAACTAAACCACATTCATATTTTGGAACATAATTACTCAGACACAGTTTTTGGTAAGGAAGTGTAAGATAAAATAGGCTTCAGCATTGGTGTTCTCATTTATTGTATAAAACGCATTCAAAGACCGATGTCAGTAGCTTGGCTAAGGCTAGGCAAAGGCAGCTATTTTATGAGCAAATTGTTTCATAGAAAACCTGCATATATGAATTTGATTTTTTCACCAGTTTCCAGAAAAAAAAAAAAAATCAGTGAGACTCTAGTCTCTCCATATTGTATAAAGTCCAAATCACCTTCCACTACTGCTAGGAAGTACTTTGAAGGCATTCTTTGTTTTAGATATTAACTAATGCTGTTACTGAAAGAAGAAAGAGTAACATTTTATTGTACACCGGCTCTACTAACAAGATGTATCAGATACTTCCTGTGTCTTTTAATAATTATGACACTGGTGTATTTGTTTTCTCCTGAGCATATGAGTAAAATTACATTGTCATTAAATTATCTCATTCTCCACATCCAAATCTTTTCAATAATACCTTATTATCAACTTTATGAGTGTTTATATAGTGTTAAAATCTGAAATAGCAGAACTAATTTTTGAAGTTACATTCGAAAATGAATCATGAAATTTCAATACAATACACTTACTCATCTCATAAAATAGGCTTTGGTGCTGTTTCCCATGAAGCCAGTGAGAATTTTGTCATTTGAGTTCAGTGGGAGTGGGACAGGACCAAAAGATATTCTGTTTCCCTGGGAATACTTCAGAATGCAGATTTTCTAACTTATTTTCTTATATAACCTTTGGGATTTGCATTTATTTTTTCCACATAACCAGCATTTACTGTAATTGGCACAAAACCATCTTTACTTTTATTTTACTGGTTCTCTCAGCTACCAAAAGAGGAGGTGGTATGGGAAATTGCTGAGGAAACCCACTGGAGCTGAGAAGGAGGATTCCCTGCAGTCATCCAGTCCAACTTTCCCATGCTTCCAAAGGCAGTGTAACCATGCCTGCTCCTATTCCTGCCCTTCTATGTTTCCTTTACTTCTACTTACCATGGCAGAAGCATCCTCATTCTGGTCCCTTGTTTCTGAGTGGTGAAATACTATTTTGCCCACACTGTTTAGAAGACTTGGGACAACTCAGTTTCATAATTGCTATGTGATCATTTAGTTAGAGGATCTGTTACTGCTGCCCAAGTTATAATGTAGTAATCACTTGATTTTTTTTTATCACCTTCCCTTTAAATGTTTTAAATGCCTTCCTTGTGTTTTTGGCTTCATAATATACAAAGTTTCTAGCAAAATAATGTTAACATGTAAATATATCTGGAGCTTTTAAGACAGAACTGAAACCCTGGCTCTTAGTCTGTAGTTGAAACCTGGTAATCAGGTGACAAATATGCCTTGACAGATGCATATGCACACACTAGACCAGATTATAAATTAGTCTCCAAAAGGGATTTTTTTTTGTGGTTATGTCTGAGCCGCTCAGGCTGTGCAAGGAGACCTGACAGAAATAGTTTATATTAGCCAAGTATTAAGAATAAATCTTGTGATACAATTGGATTTCATTTTCACTAACTGAAAATCTCTTCTTAAAAGAGGCATTTTAAAATATCCTAAAGGTGAGAATTTTGATTACACAAAAAAAGACTGTCTGCATATGTTCATCATGAGTTCTGTTTTCCTTTTTCAGGTATGTCCTTGTTATGTTTTTTCATATGGCAGCTGATCACCAGTTGCAGAAACAGGCTGTCTCCCATGTAGAGTATGAAGCCTCTCCTATGTTAAGGATACAACCCCAACGACTTTTCCCAGTCTGAGCAATTGTGTCCTGCTATTGCGTGTCCCCCCTGCTGCCAGGCTGTCTCCTGAGTGCATCAGCAGAACTTAGATTGAAGAATGGTGTTCAACTATGATGATTAGCAAGAATACAAAAACGTTTCCACATTTATTTTAAATAAAAATAGTTGCATTGCCATAGATTAAATAGTAAGATGCTGATGGAAAAGTTTTAGTTCTGTAGCTTCCAAATGCAATTCTTCAGATTATGAATTTTATGTTACTGATTCTCCTAAGATTATTGTAATATCACATATGTTCAACCTTCTTGTATGACTATACAAGATAAATACTTCAAAAGGGCACAGAGGAACAAATGAAAGAACTTACATTGTGGTTTCTCAGAGGAATGTCGAACATCATGTGAATGTCCACATTGCAGATGAAGAATTACTAAGATGACCTTAGGAGAACACTTGAAAAAAAACTGATGAAGAATGAAATTTTTCTGTGGACATACTGTGTGAGAATGATCAACTCGTGCTGCAGGGGAAATGAAAGAAAAAATATGAGGAGACCAGCATGAGAGAAATACTTAGCTCAAACTATTCAGAACGGAACAAACATTTTATGTTCATCTTATGACCCCAAATGATGGAAAGAGGTAACAAGCCCCTTTGAATTGCAGATGTCCCATAAAAAGAGAGAGTTACTGTAAACATATTTGGTAGCATAATTCACAGCATATGCTGTAAATACACGCTCAGTTCATCATATTATTTAAAGATGCACACACTTTTTGGCATTAAATTACATTTAATACTTAAAAATAGGAGTCTTCTAAATGACATTAAGTGTACTTACTGAATCAAAATCTTAGAACCACCAAATTTGGGGAAGACATCTCTAAAACAAAACCTCTATGATTTCTACTGCAAAGTGCTAGACAGGCCTGGTTTTACATGACTGCAACATCAGCTGAGGTATTTCAATCGAACCTTAAATAAAACAGCACAGAGGACTGTTCTAAGTGTGGCTTGTCTCGGGTTGAAACTGGCTGGCAGAGGAACTGCTGGCAGTGCACTCACGCTGCAGCTGAGCACAGTGTGGGCGGGATACTCATTCCGCTTCTCAGGAGATTTTCAGTATGTGCTAGGTTTTTATTTCCCCAGTTGTGTAGCTAGCCATTCAGTAGTGACTGAACAACTTGGAATGGCAAGAGAAAATAATTAGAGGTATCTTGCAATTTCTTTTTATTGTACACATGATGCCTGAAAGATCTGGGAATTAGGATGGTAATTCAGTACTAAGAAACTTGCTCTTGTTGCTCATTTGGGGAGCATCACTCTTGACGCCCCAGCTGTGCAGTGCATCAAGCTCAGGATGAATATTCCAGGGCATCCATACTGAAGATACCTCATGGGCTACTGATTAAAAGAATTATCTGCCAGGTGGAAGCTGTAGCTTGACTCACTTTTAAGTTGCGTGGGGTCTACAAGCCATGTATCACTTCCCAAGAAAGTGGTCTAACTTCTTGATTGCTGAGCTACAAGGTAGATATAGTTACCCTACACATTTCCTCATACTTCTGTCCTGGCAAATCAGATCCCAAGTGGCTAAAGCTTCCTACAACCAACAGTGGTTTCTTCAGGGGAAAAAGGGAGTGTCTAGCTTAGCAAGATTTCTGCCTCCAGTGAACTTCACCTCATCTAGTGTATATGAGTTGTTCAGGCTACTAGTTCAACAGTAAAGCAGCCACCGAAACTGTGAGGGAAATCATGCTTCACTACAGCAACCTAACTGGGAGAGCACTCGGCACATTCTTAAATTTAACACTCTGTACCCGCATAATGCATTACAATACAATGATGCATGGAACGGACATGAGAGCTATACTGTAACAGTAAAGATCTGCATACACTACAGCAAAAAAACCCCATGTTTTTTCTGCTAATGTTATAACAGTTCCCCTAATGAAATGAGCTGTGCAATTGAAAACCTCTTTAAACCATGACTGCTTGTGGATCTATTCTAAAATTTTTGTAAAAGGCCAAAAGAAGTTTTAACAACGAACTTTTCTTTCTTGCCACAGCTTGTGTCATAAACACAGCCTGAGAGAATACAAGCCTTTTATATCGTGTTTCTGAGCAGGGCAAAAAAGAAAGTGTGATAGAATGAACATTGCTGATGGATTGTCAGTGTAATAGAGAACTTTTCTATCCTTGAAAGTTGGGTATTCTTCTTAGCTACCTCAACAAAATGAAGATTATTTTTTAAGCTTGCAATGAGAGGATTAGGTTATATCCTGCATTTACTTATTTTAGTGTTTGGGTAGTTTTAATTTTATTTAAGAGGAAGCATGATGAGAGAGATTTATGTGTAAGATTTTTTTTAAGGTACTCAGAATATTTAGGAATGAAAAAAGCTCACCTTCTTGCCATCTTGACCTCAAGGAATCAAACAATGGAATAAAATTCCTGCCGCAATGCTGAGCTAGTTTTAAAGTAGTATATTTTTCTAAGCTATAAGTACAAGTACAACTGCAATTTGTCAAGAGCTGTAGACACACTAAGATGCTGAAAATTGTATTCATTTAGAAATGCATAACAGTAGAAGTATTTCATTGTTTTGGCAGGCAAATTTTCCTGAACGTGTAGCTTCATGCACCAGTAACGTATTGTAATTAATCCCAATTATCTTTTGTACGTTTAATCCACACATTAGGCCACAGATCTGTGTAAACGTTGTGGAGAAGTCACCTAGTAGACTTTTTTCATAGAAAGTGAGTGACACATGAATATTACATCGTATTTAGGGCATTCTCTGAAAGGAAAGAGTAACAAAGTCAGAGAAAATGCTGCTACAGTGACAGATGCTGGCACTGAACAACTGTTCTCACTGTAGAGTCAGTAATTAAGCAGTTCAGCAAGTCCAGGATTATGAGGAAGAATTCAGACAGGTGAAGTTAAACCAAATTCTGAAATCACTGAACTCCCTGTTGCAACCTGCCTCTAGCATGCCATACGTGCTGCTGTTCCCCACTCTTCTGGAAAGTGGACATTTTGCAGTACTCCTTCATGGCAGGACAGCATTGCCCTGGCCTGGACGTTTTAGCTTCCATACCTGAGTGGGCTAGAAAAGCCTTATTCCTGTTATCTTTGTTCATATCCTTGCACCAAAAGACAAAAGAGTAAGAACCAAAAACCCTTGAAAAAATGGTGCCAAGGAAAAAAACAGCAAAGTGAAATACAAGACATATTTATCTTGAAGCAAAACAGATACTTCTGCTGTACAACTTCACCAGCTGTGTCTGGATATGCAATTTTCTTGTAGATATGAAAATAGTTTGCTCTCAGAACTGCTTCATGATATAAATACGGCCCCCAGCAATGTTGAAAAGGACTACAAACCAGCAACGAAAAATTAAAACAAACCCCAAAACAATAAACCAACAACCATCAGTGTACTTTTTCAAAACTTTAACTAAAACTGAATAAAATGCCTGTAGCTATTCAGTGGTGTTCTCTGTAATGGCAGGTTTACTGAGTAGGTTCAGGTGTATCAAATATTCATTACAAATCTTGATCCACCTACAAAAAAAGTTTCGTGGTGATTCTAAGAATTTCTGCAAGAAATATCTGGATGAGGTCTCTTGAATGTCAGTTCAACAATCTCTTGAAAAACTAATTAGATTTTCTGGATTATTCCACGCAAACCAAACTGAAGTGCACATGAATTAATTCCAATTTGCTGAGTAGAGAAAAGCCCAGGTGAACCTTAAACACGTACAGGGAAAACACAACAGCCTGGCAGTTTTTAAAATTATATGTACCTACTTGCATACATACATGCATGAATGAACCCCTGGAAATACTAGAAGACCTGTTAGTAGAGCTAACTAAGAGAGAATTCTGGCCTATTCTTTGCCAGGCCATTCCACTTCATAGCTTGTAAATGACATCCATTTTTGTACAAACTTTAAGAGAATCAGAACTGCAGATATTTCAAAACATTTTATGTGTCTTTAAATTGCTTCTTTCTACAAGTTGCCAAAGGCCTGCAATAGAAATCATTGAGGGTAATATACAATTCAGCATGAGTCATGGAGACATAACAAAGGAATAAACAATTCACGGACGAATGATGACAATGTTTATTCTGTTCTCATTCAAAATACTCATACACACTTCTATTTTATGTAAGATGAAATTAAAATGGCATCTACATATGAATATTGACAATAGTTAGCATATATATGGGTAAAACTGTTTGGGATTATGATTTCATGTGTCCTAGTCAGGCTAAGGCACTCTTAAATTTGAAACAAATGTTGTCTTGGTACTTAAGCACCTCTGCCTCAGAAGAACTGAAGCAAATGCCTGACACACAGATGATAAGGAAACCATTTGTACGAACGTATACACCGATAAAGTCAGTGAGAAACAGAGTAGGGTGAGGAATAGAGAAGTCATTTTTGTAATAAAGGAGAAGTTAAAAGTCTAAAGGATCGTGCTGAGACAGCTAATATGGTTAGGAAAAGATCCTGTTTAGCCTCTGTACAGTGATCATTAAGTTTGTTTCATTCCTTGAAAATGAACATTCTCATATAAGTTTTTAAAGACGAAATTACAGCATTTTTTCCCTGAAGATATCAATTTCAATTTCATATCTTCAGCTGCTTTTTTGTGGGTTATTTTTAATCAATATTTTCAATATAATTGTCTTAAATATTTTGTGTTTTATGTTTATATGGGGTTCAGTGAATATCATTCTTGGCGTCTTTTTGGCATGGCAGCCATACAAAAAAGCTCATGCAAATCCTAACATTTCTTAATTATTTTTTGGTGATAGAAGGTGCCCTAAAGCCATCTTGTACAGGAAGCTGAAGTTTGGATGTTGGAAGCAAAATTAAGGAAACTGGAGTTGAAAGATAACTGATAGGTGCAATTTTTCCTCGCTTATATGTCAATGTAGCATAGAGTGATGATGCCCAGGGAAAATATCTGAAGAAGTCTCCAGTTAATACATTCATCCTTGTGGGCTATTACCAGTGCTGTAGTAGAGCTGCAGCAGAGCAATCCTAAGGTGAGCCTGTGGTCTCTGAGGAATCAGAATGAGTTAAAAACACATGCTAATGTGCACCACTTGTGTTCACCGTTGTTTAAGTGACACATACAGTGACCATTACTCATTGAACAGTGACTGAAAAATGGCATATTGTAACAGCTCTAATCGATGAATAGTTAAATGAATAGACACCAAGGGTGGGAGTCATTTCACCAGATGTACACAATACAGCTCCTCTAGTCTTCCATACACCCCTTATAATCAATGGACAGAAACTGGGGCATCTCAGGAACAGTTCACCTTGTCCTGGGGTCAAGGGACTTCTACTGCAAAATTGACTGTTGCTCTCATTTGGTTACAAAGGAACAAATCAGCTGTCAGCAGCTATGCCGCAGCCAGCTATCTTCAGCTGTGAAGGATCCCATCAGTGGTGTTTGCCTTTTGGGTAACTGTCACCAAGCTCCATCATCATTCATTTTCAGGCATGAAAGCTCTATTTCGAGCTCAAATATTATTCCAGCAGAAGGATGCACAAAAGGAGCTGCTTCATTTTACAATGGAGGAACATGATCTTAAAAGCTATGTTAGGGTCAGTGTTTTTACAACAGGAAGCTGGTAGAAAAAAGTCACTTGTTGAAATGTGCTTGTGTGGAAACTAAAAACAAATTTCAAATGAAATACAACACAGTATTTATGTTAATGTTAAATATGTTAAAAACATATGCAAATATAATATACATTGTATATATACATAATTTTTCTGTGTATCAGTTCAAACAGGCAGCAGGACTGTTTATACTCCCATGTACAGGATTATTTTCATTACAAAAACAACAAAAAACCCAAATGTTTGAAAACCATGAACAAATGCCTAGCCAAAAAAGTCAATTAATTTTAAAATACATCTTCCATTTTGTACTTCAGTATCTGTGTTTCAGCATTTTGGGTCCTTCCAGCACACAGAGTTCATTTTCAAGCTTTTCTATAACAGCAAAAACTGGAAAAATTTTACAGGATTTTGGGCAAGTCCTAAATTTTCTATAAATCTTATTTCTTTGCATCCAAAACCGAGATAAAAATTGTTATTTGTTTATCATTTATCTAGTTATAATATAGGCTACTTATGCCTGGGACTGTCTTCCTATGGTATATATATTGACAGAGCCTAATTAAAGAGAGGTTGGATTTCGGCTGCAACTGTTAGGAATGTTTATAATGCAAATACAAAATCAGAGTATTTTGAAAATTCGAAATGTAATTAAGTTCTTGAAAAAGATGCAAAGAAAATGTACTGGATTACTTAATTACACATGTGTGCACACATCACAGCTCTTGAACAAAAATAATATTTAAATATTTTTTCTGACATCTCATTTCTTTAAAAAAAATCTTTACTATATTGAAGCAATTCATAACTGAAATGGTTTGTATGATTTACCTTCATCTAATAACTACAAGAAGAGAATGAAAGGGAGATCAAAGACCATATTCACTACTACATGCTGTCTCCTTCACATCATTTCCTGTATTAATAAGCAGTTGGAGCATTGTGATGAATCTGGGCTTCAAATCTTTTTCTATGTATAATTTCAAATGATGTCTTCCATGTAATACAAACTGGATACATGGACTTAACGTGCACTTCAATATCTAAAGGTCCCAAGGACAGGCTTGAGGGGTGGGCCCATGTGAACCTCGTTAAGTTAAAAATCGCCAAGTTCAAGGTCCTGCACATGCATCAGGGCAATCTCAAGCACAAAGACAGGCTGGGCAGAGAATGGACTGAGCCCTGAGGAGAAGGACTTGAAAGTGTCGGTTGACATGGAGCTCAACATGACCCAGCAGTGTGCGCTCACAGTCCAGAAGGCCAACTTTATCCTGGGCTGCATCAAAAGAAGCATGGCCAGCAGGTTGAGGGAGGTGATTCTGCCCCTCTACTCTGCTCTTGTGAGACCCTACCTGGAGTCCTGCATCCAGCTCTGGAGCCCTCAGCACAGGAAAGACATGGGCCTATTGGAGTGGGTCCAGAGGAGGGATACAAAAATGATCAGAGGGCTGGAACACCTCTCCTATGAGGACAGGCTGAGACAGTTGGGGCTGTTCAGCCTGGGGAAGAGAAGGCTGCGGGGAGACCTCATAGCAGCCTGCCAGTAGCTGAAAGGGGCCTACAGGAAGGATGGAGAGGGGCTTTTTACAAGGGCATGTAGTCACAGGACAAGGGATAATAGCTTCAAGCTGAAAGAGGGTAGATTTAGATTAGACCTAAGAAAGAAATTTTTTATTATGCGGGTGGTGAGGCACTGGAGCAGGTTGCCCAGAGAAGCTGTGGATGCCCCCTCCCTGGCAGTGTTCAAGGCCAGATTGGATGGAGCTCTGAGCAACCTGGTCTAGTGGAAGGTGTCCCTGTCCGTGGCAGGGGAGATTTGAACTACGTGATCTATAGGTGCCTTCCAACTCAAACCGTTCTGTGATTCTGTGGTTCTGTGATTCTATGATTCTATGATTTTAGTATAATGAATGACCACAATTACAAAACATTGTGAAACCATATTTAATATGCACATGATTATTCTGGATATTTACAGAGAAAGGACTTGCTTTTTAAAGGACTGACAGATCATGAATTGACAGAAAAGAGAAATAAAATGCTTAGAACATTTCTTCAGGAAATGGCAGCATATCAATACAGATATAGTATTTCTGACTTTTCTACAGGTGGGAACCACTTTTGATTCAATAAAAGGATTTTGCTTTGCTTTATTTTGTAAAAAAGAGTGTGGCTTTAAAATACCTTAGCTTTACATTTCATTCTAAAGTGAGGGGTATATTCCAAAATGAAATCAAATGGGTACTAGCCATTCAGTATGGCTGAAATGCTGGCTTTCTGTGGAGGAGAGATATATCAGTATCAACTGATATAAATCTGTAGGCACAGACAATTTTCTTTCCAGGTAGTTCAAGCTACAAGCAAAGTCACATGCACTTGGCATCATATGTACATTATCAAGGGACATATCCTCTTCTGAATACTTAATGATTAATCAGAGAGATGAACTAGAAAAGAAAGGTAGCTGTGCCAGAATTAGTGCTGTTGCAATAATCAAATATCAGGTACACCTCTACAAAAAACCCTGTAGCGTCAGACTGTTTATTATAAAATAAGCGAGTATAGCTTTTAAAAGGATCTATCCATCTATCTGCAACATAGCGATCTCTATAGTTATTGCGGGACTAAATGTGGAAAAAAGGCACGTGTAACAGATAGGAAGTAGATAAATCATGCATGCCTAAGCTTCTCTTTGCCAAAAGGATGGTTACTTCACACAGTGCTTGCCAGGGAAAGCTTATTTTTCCCATGACTTCTTAAGATGCAAAGCTATTAAAAGAAAATAATACAGATGGATTTAAATTTTCAAAAGGACTTGATTTTCACAGGATAATTGCTCACCACTTTTTAATAATCAGAATTCTTTAAAACAAACAACTAAAAATACTGGGACTGCAGAAGCCTGGTCACTTTTAGAAACTGAGGCTGTCACAAGAATGATTTAGAAAACCCATCACCATACTACCTTAATCTGAAAGATATTTCATGTCTGATAAGGAGGTTAAAGATTCTTCAAAGATTCAGTTGTACTTGAATATATTTTCAGAGACCACCATGTGCACCATCTGCGTGGTTCACTGAACACAGCAGCCTTTCTTTGTCTTGGGCAGGTTGCAGGCTTGAGTAAAGTGAAAGATAACAGGATAAAATATCTTCATTCAATAACTAATTCAGTTAATCAGTGTATGAAAATCACTGGCACCGCATAAGTTAGCATGCAGAAATGACAGCCTGCAGAGAAGCAGAATGGAGTTAGCAGAGAATGAATATAAAATCTTAAAAAACCAGCAAAAGATCAGGGAGGCACGTGACCCATGTTATGGTCAGGAGAGCAATAATTAGGAAGACTGTAACTAAAACATCAAGGTCTTGAGGTCACAGAAATACTCACTTCCTACATTTTTCAGTTTGTAAGAATCAAACCGCATGTTAACCCTATGTCTGCAGCACTTAGTGGGAATAGATGTATCGTTGCAGTGTCCAAGCCTTGCAGCTGCATTTGAATTCAGTGCCAGAGAGAGACAATTCCAAAATCTCAAATTCAAACACACTCCTAAATCAAGGAAATTCAAACAAGTAAAGAAAAAGAAGCAGAGTAAACACACACAGACTGTCATTAGGTAGAAAAGTGTTCTGCAAAAACAAGTATTTCTATACCACACAATAAGTCAGGGTGTAAAGCAGCCCAGGATAGCTGACAGACCTTCTGTGTGTTGTTTAGTTGCGTCAGCCTGATGCTGCTAACAAACTTGGACTTTCAATATGGGTAATTTCACTGTGCTCCTCATCTTTTCAAAGTACTTTGGACAGTCCTGAACTGTGATCGCTAGTTGTATTTGAAAGAGTAGGTAACAGAAACTTAAGAAGAACAGGGACCAAACGGCTGTCTATTTCAGCAGCCTCCCTCCAATAGTAGCCAAAAGTGGGTATCTAGTGAAGGGTGAAAGGACCCAGGAAAGACATACTTCTTCAGAAGAGTGTGGCAGTCCCAGGCATCCTCCCAGCTTCTGGTCTTCATCTTCTACGTCAAAGGCTTTGGGCTTGACCTGCCTCCCCCTGGTCCTGTTGGTTCCCAGCCAGCTGCTGGGGCTGCTCAGTTGTTTCTGAAATAAAGAACCACAGCAGTTTACAGCCTGTGTTATTAAGGTAAACCACCATCAATTTCAGTTTTCTGTAATATGTTAGGTTGTCTTTTGTGGCAATTCAAAAGCAGCTGCTTGAGCAGCTTAGTGGACTGCACCCCCCTGACCCCCGTAGTCCACCCGTACCCATGGTTTAGGGTTATCTGGCAATGTGCTGTGGGTTGCTTATGTCCTAGAATGGAACTTCTTTCATTCTTTAGGAAAAGCAAATGTGCTGCTAGCCAAGGGCAGTATTGACATGTAGATATGTGATGACTGAAAAAAACCCACAACACATAATAGCACTTTTTGCTACATCATTTTTAATGAAACATTTAGTAGTTGATAATGCCTAGTAAGTGTGGTAGCTCAGCAATTGCAATTCTCTGTGACAGACATAAGAATTAATATTTTATCAGCTATAAGCTGGCAAGAGGCTGAAGTATTGCTGCCAGTTACAGCTATTAACTTTGCTTCACAATAAGGTATTGTTGTTATTGGCTTTAGTATACACTGCAGTGAAAGGGACATTATTTACTGTATGCAATGGTGCCATATAATTTAAAAAGGATTATGATTACTAGCAGGAATAAAAAGTCCATTAAGGTTTCATAAAACAATTTAATATCAAATAAAATTCCACATTCCTTTGCCTTGAAAGAAAATGTAAAATATTTCAAACAACCCATCAGACTTCCCTTTACTTACAGTTTGGATAAACTGTGTAACTTTCTTTTCTCCTTTTGTTATCTTTAAAGTGTGATGTGTTTTATAGACACAAATGACTTCTGAACTATAACAGTAAAGAAGTTCCATATAAGCATATGGCACAAAAAGATACAGCAGAATTATAAATGCTAATGTTGACCATTTGTCAATGAATTGTCCATTAAAATGAATAAAGTTTCCTTCATTCCTCATTAAAATGTACATATGGAAAACTAATATATGGGTACTTACACATTTTACCAGTGAAATAAAAGATATTTAGTAACACAATGAGATCTACTAAAAAATAAGGACAGAGTAGTAGCATATGTAAAACGAAACAGGAACCAGAATTTAATTGTATGCTTAAATGTGAATCTCTACTCAAGATCTTTTAAGATTAGTGAACCACTCAAAACTTTAAGGTCTACATTGAACTGGAAATGAGCACTTGACGTGTGAAATGGTATATGATAATGTTAATTTCTGTTAAGACAGATATCTGAGATGTATAGATGATTATATTTTGAACAGTATATAAAATCAGTTTCTGTCTGCCTCAAAAATGTAAGCCAAGAGTGAGAAGAAATTACAGGCAAGTTTATTCTTGTATCATTATTTCCTTCTCTTTGTGTTTTAGTTCACTTTTATAGACCCTGTTTTTCCTTTCCTTCTACTCCTTTTACAACTGTTACATCTTTTCCCATAAAATACTAACAAACATTTCTTCTTTTAGATGTACTTTTGTAGAAAACCAGAAAGTATTTGTCTTTGAATTTCTATAGATTTAGAGTCTGAGAATGGTCTTCTGACACTTGAGTACAACTGAAAAAGGAAGGAAGTACTAGTTTAAAATATCAAGTATAGTATAAATATTGAAAGAATATGAGGTATAATGTTATGCTGTGATAATATAGGCATCAGATTTTCTGATATTTATTTACCTTAAAATTTGTGTCCAGTTTTTCTAATAGTAGGAATGAAGTCTTTAAAAAAATTAGTCCCAAAGACTGTGATTATTTATGAACTACATGTAATATCACAAATCTTTGTGTCTTCTCTAAGTCTATATTCAGAAGCAAAAATAAACTAGATGAAGCTAAGAGCGTAATTTCTTCATCTCTGTCCTGTCAGTGAAGCTTATGCTATCCAGTACGTTACTGGGTGAGTCTTTAGGCTAAAGAATACTAAGGAAATAGAAGACTTCAAAGTAATCTTTCAAAATGACTTTGTCTCAACAGCTTGAGTCTTCAACAGTTCAGAAAAATCAGGCTTCCAGAAAAAAACAAACCAAACCAAACCAATCAACCAACCAACCCGACCCTCCCCCCAAAAAAACAGCAAAAAGAAAGACAGACAACTGGTCAAAATACTGCAGCCCACTTCCATCCTTTGAAAATAATTTTGAGAATAGCCAGAAATTTTCTTTTTTCTTGTGATGAGAAAGAAACTATCTTTCATGTTACCTGAGAAGTCATGCTTGGAATGTGTTAAACAGAGAACTGACGGTGAAAAATTCTGTTTCAAGAAGTTTCTAAATTAACAGCCAAATAGGAGATGGCTTGACTGGCAAATAGAAGACTATTGATCATATCAGAGAAAAGAAAGAAATGAAAAAGTGAAGACACTTCAAAATAGAGCCAGAAAGCTTATGTTGACTTTTAAATTAATTACTAAATGGGATTACATTTTTCCTGTTACCTATGAAAGGACAACAAAATCAACCTAATCCTCTGAGATGTAGATAAATTAGTCTACCTAAATATAGTGCAATACATTATAATTTAGGTTATGCTGTGGATCGCAATGTAAGGTCAAGGAGATCAACCTAGCTTTACATGACCTGGTTGAGGGAAGGAATTCAGCTGCAGCAACCTGGGGCACAGTGCAACTGGCCACGGACACAGGCTCACTGAGCAAACCGCAGCAGTCCCACATGTATGCAGCTCTCCCTCTGCCATAAGCTTTCACATCCATAACCAAGTATGAAGTGCTTGCTTTTTGATTATGTTTTTGAAAAGTCAGCTGGTCAAATCAAACAGCTGACAGACAATTTTCAGTAGAACAAATAAATCAATAAACTGTACGGCAGAAGCAAAAATCAATGAAGAATCAGTTTGATAAATAAAGTTGACCCATGAAATATTGCTTACGAAGCTAATCAAGACACAGATAAAGTCCCCATATCCCACCTTTTATACTGGGATATAAACCTAATGTTTAAGACTTATCTTAGAAAATTGCCTGGACTACTGCATTTTGTCTTTACTTAAAATAGACTAACTAAAATGATACTAGATGGACAGATTTTAAGCAGAAAGAATCTTGACAAATATCAGGCACAATATACTTTTCCTACACCTTGAACAACAGTGAGCTATATCCAGAAAAAAAAAAAAAAAAAAAAAAATTTTATGTACACTAAATATTAAAGGGTGTTTTAATGTATGTTAATAATGAATTTAGAGTGACCATATTAAATTTCAGCTTTTTTCTAGGGTGAATAAATACAAAAATTATGCCTTTAATTTTTCTATTAGCTTGGTATCCTTTGAAAATTTTGACAAAATTCTTTAGGACAACACAATTACCATGAATAATAATTACAATGGACATAAATTGCTCGCTTCCAGCGATAAAAATATTATGGCGGTACATTAAAAGGCTGATAAAAAGGTTGTGAATATAATAAGTATTTAGCTATTTTAAGCGAAATTGCTTAGATTTACTTTTGCTGGGTAGTATCTTTTAATTGGAGATTTTTTCCTCTCCCTGGAAAGTTAAATGAAAGAGAAATGTCTCCTCTACACTTTGATTTGGTTTATTTACATTCATTTCTTGAAATTAAACTTTAATATGCAGCATCTTATGGCTGATTCCAATCCTCTACAACTCCTGACTTCAGTGGGATTACATACAGAAAGGCTGAAGGACTGGTATGTACTTGGTTTCTTTGAGTTGCCTTTTATTAGAACTATCAGCTTTATTGACAGTATAGGACAGTGAACAATCACTTTGATGCTTACTGCATTTTCTTCCTTTGGAAGTAATTGGAAGGCCAAAACCTCTAAAGAGCTGTATTCACTCATATTCATTCCACTAATGCTCCACAGAAAGGCAATGGTTTTTCTAACATAACATTTTACTAAATACAGCACTACAAGGGGAAGCGGCACCTCTCAGGCTGTTATCAGTCAGAAACAGACGGGAAAAAAAAAATGTGACTGTGATGCAGAACATATTAAACTGTGGATTTATTTTTTTGAGCACGTTTTTCCCCAAGTTCATCCAGTTGACTTGATTGTTTCATCTAGTATTCATGTTTTATCCTTCAGACTAAAGGCTTTTAGGGACACAGACTTTCTCATCAATTATGTTCATACAGTGTCTAGCACAATGAGTCCCAGACTTGTTTTTAAGTGGTAACAAAAAAAAAGAGAAAGGTAAATACAGATAATAATAATGTAGCAGTAGTGACTGCAGGCTGTCCTAACATGCATGCATGTATACAAGTGAAACAAGAGTGAGCTCTAAATTAGCCCCATCTTCATTTTTTGATATGTCTGCTGACATGCCCGGTGTTTATTTTTGAGCATATCTCCATGATCTTTTGCAAACCAGCATGAATGAGCATTGCCCGACTCCGAGCGAGTCAGCAGCAAGCCTGCGCTGACATGGAAGTCACATAGCTGGGGATCTGGCTCACGACCTGCCTGTTTGGGCAGAGATCACTGTCATCTGCCTCCAAACAAAGTGAGGTAAACTCTTGATCTGCTCTGAGGCAAAGTATTTGCTGCTCTTTCTTGTTTTTGAGAGGGCTTACTTGTACTTGACAAGATGAGATCAGGTGGGCTGTATGGAGGGAGGTTGTCTTTCCTATGGGAACTACAGAGGTGAAAAGGCAACAGCGAGAGCTGCTCAGTCTCACATAGAGACTAAAGGGACTGCAGTGGGCAGCAAGGATCAGGCAGACCTCAGCCTTGCCAGAAAGTGCTTCCTAGGGACCAGAACAGAGGTTGCATTCCTTAGAAAGCCACTGAGGACCCGAGAGCAAGGACCGACTTTCAAGAACACAGCTGGCAGAAGGAGTGGGGTGTAGAAACCTTGCAGCTTTTGTTTTTGTCCCTAATTTCAGTTTTCTCTGTTTTAAAGCTGCACATCTAGTTTCAGAATGGAATTTAAATTCTCACCTTAGCAAAATAAAATTTTTATTTTGAAAGTTTTTAGGTCCTTGAGCAGAAATCTAAGTGCCTTTAAATCAAGCTTTATTAGACTACTGCAAAATATATAAAAGAATACCAATCTGTTACTAGGACTATATGAAATGTGTCCTACAACCAAATGTTGTAGGACAAATTTCTTACAGAGAGAGCCAGAACCTCCAAAACCATAGAACTGGACAAATCTGCACTCTGTCTTGTACCTTAAACATTGTCAAGACTGTGGCTTGCACTTGCTTGGCTGAAGAAATACAAGCTTGCTCCTGTGCACTCTGCCAGTGTGCAATGGTCTAAGAATGAACAGAGAAACCATTGTTTTCCCCTTGACTTAGAACATAAGTAATTAGTAATAATAAAAATATTTTAAAAGGACAAGAACTTGCATGAGACTGCTAGTAAAATCACCCATCTTCTCTTTTCTTGTACGCACATGATGGTGCCTTTTCTTCATCTCTGTGTAAAAAGTTCTATTAATTTGTATTGTTTGATGTCGCATTCTGATGATTAATATTAATTTTATATGGCTAGGGAAAAAGAACTTTATGTCTGTGTAGTCAAGATAAACATCTGCTGCCATTTTATAAAACGTCCTACAGTTTGTGCTCGTGCTATTCTGTGGAAGAGCACACCGCTTTACCACAGACCCTTCATCACCACACGTCTCTGAATTTCCATCCCTACTTTACGCATGCGCCACCTTTGCAGCATGTTCCGGAGGAAGCTGTGAACTGAAAAGCACTTTAATAAAAGGATAGCAGGGTTACTGAGCAAATGCATGGATTGTATGGTTTGCCCTGTGGAGTGATGGATGTGAACAAAGAAGGGGAAACCCAGCACGGCCTTCCTCAGATACCGATATGGATATTGGCCTGGAATTTGCAAGATTCAGTGCTTTTGACTCAGGACCTCATCAGGTGAAAACAGAGCCAGACAGAGAGGGAGGAGCTGGAAAAACACGCTGAGCTAAGTGGTAAGGATGGGTAAATACATTATGCACATGAAATAAATATAGCCATTCTGTCCTCTTTTCTTACAACACAGCTTTAACAATACAATTTTCAGTCTGTGCTTTTTCTTTCTCAGATATAGAAGGTGAGAAATCAAGGTGTTCTCAGAAAATATAGTTATCTGATACACGCACCAGGCATGGTTTACCTGTAGATGGGGAGGAGAAAAACTAAGTGGACTGAAAAAGTGCTTCCTCAGGCTGTCTGTGTGATACAGTGAATAGTATTTGCAAAGAACTGTGAAAAACAGAGGGGCATTTTACAAATTGTGAAACCCTGAATTGAGAATTGAAGATTATGTAGCTAGTGAACTCCTACTTGATTTCTGTGAACCAAAATCTGATTTTCAAGGGTCAGGAGGCAATATTCTTGCCTAAGCAGTGCAGCACAAATGTATTTCTTTTTGGTCTCAATGAGAAGCCAAGATGTGATTAGAAAGCAAATATCTTCAAGCAAAGTCCAAAAACTGTGGATTCTATATTTTCTTTATAAAGGAAAATACTCAAATAACAAAATAAAAACTGAAGAAAAGTTAATAAAGGTGTCATTGTCTTGTACTGATCAAAACAATACAATTCCCTGATTCAAAGTGTGGCTTACTCTAGGCTTATTCTAATGTTCGGGTGAGAGCAAGTTTTCAGTCACATAAGGAAGCTGAACGAGATGGTTAAATAGCGATAGCTGAATATTAACTGAATTAAACTATAAAATAGTTTTAACAGTTGAAAAAATAGCCTGTAGTCATATATGCATATTAAAACAGGCCTCTTTACCCTGTCAACAAGGTTTTGAAATCTCTATCTAGCTGATCAGATAAAACACTGCTTTACTGAGGAATTCCTCAGTTCCTGTGAACTTGCCATTTTTTTTCAACCACATATGTTGTTCCAGAAGCTCTGGTCTGATTTAATGTTATTTTAAGATAGTGTGGCAATACCTTCCTCTTCAACAGGAAGCTGTAGCGAGCTGCTGCACTGAAAGAGAAATTTGCGTGGCAGGGGACGAAGCAAAGTTCATGAGTAACAGAGCGCAAGGGTATGAAGTTAAGTTGGTGTCATTGCTTCTGACAAAATTTCTGTCCCAGACCTAGGTTTTCAGCATGAAATCAAAATGATATTGAAGTGGTAATGCAGTCTATAAACAGAAGTTTAGGTTGTGCTCATTCCTTTCTCTTACCAATTTTTACCTTTCAGAGTACAGTTCCAAGAATGAGTTGATCTCGAATCAGTATTTCCTTCTGCCTTTCTTACTGTCGTAATTAGGGCATACGGTACAAGTCTCAGCTGCGGAAATGAAAAATAGATTCTTTGGAATGTGTCAGGCTATACTCTGAAATCAGTTTTGACTTATGAAGTTCTGTACCCCTTCAAGTAACTACTTAGTAGTTTGGCTTTGTATTTTTTGGCATGCTCAATATCTGTTAATGTTTCTTTGTTTTAGTAATAGGATGCTACTGGGACATTAAACGTTCTAGAAATTATATGGCAAAGCCATCTGTAATACCTGGAATACAGAAACAATAAAATCAGTTTGAGTTTCTGACCATGTACAGTGAAATATTCCCTTATTTTCATTTTCAGCAGAGGTATGTAGAATAGATTATGCTTTGGACAATGAAACCTTTGGCTTTGATTTTCGTACCTAGACTGAATTGCTCTGTGATTGTTGGCCACTTGCCCTTGCTTTGTGGGAACAATGAAATAAGAAGTTCTGAATATTGTTGTGATTCAAAAACATAAAAACTCTGTAGAAATGCTTAACAATATATTTCAGGATTATCTAATTTTTCTTTAAAATGCTTGACAGACATATATATAGCATAAATGAGAATTATTTGCCTGTTTAATATACAACAAAATGTGTCCCTTGTTACTTCTTCTACCTGTGCTTTGATCTTTCAGAGCCGTAACTGCTTCAGCCTTTGGCTGATTACTTCACTTGTTTCCTCTGGATCTCTCACACAGAAGTGTATAAGGAGCAATAGTACAGGCTTTGTAATCCTACACTGAAAGGAAAAAATGGAAATGATAGTGCTTGTATCAGAGATACATAAATGAATTGAAGACAAGTTGAAGTGAAAAAGGGTGTTTTATTTGACGTGGAATTTTATTCATCTTATTCAGGTACATGTTAAACCCCTCCCCCCTCCGGTTTATATTCTTGATTTAAACTCTTAAAGGTGATAAAGCATTCTGGGCCCAGTCCTTATTCACTTTGCAACATCTGGCTAGTCTGAAGAGCTCTTAAATTGAGCATGAGTTACACTTGCTCACTTAAGACTCTTGTGACACTAAATATGAATGGAATAAGGCCCTATTAATTTGATATTTCACACATACATGACACTCATAAAAAGATAATGAATTAAAAGATTTTTTTAGCCAGTATAAAATCCATAATCTTTTCATTCTGTGATCTGCTGATTATAGTTCTGTGGCTTCTTTTCTATTTTTTTTTTTTATCTGCAAGGTAAAGTTTGTATTAAGAGCAAAAAAATTTCACTGTTTCTGGTTCAGGAGCTCAAAGCAAAACTTAATTAAATTTGAATGGAGACTTGTAAAGAAAATATGTCCAGGAACACTGAAGAAAATGTCTGTGTTATTTCTTAATTATCCTTTGAGACTTCTCTTCAACTGTTTCCCTTCACTGCTAAGCAAAGCTATTTGGAGTGAGTACTGGCATGTTGTAAATGGGCTAGAAGTGGCACACATAAAGTTTTATATTGATGTTTGGTTTTTATACCTACTATCATCATCTTCATAGGGAAAACTCTCCGAGTAAGAAAAGGGGTGCATGCATGTGTGTGGGTCTGAACATGCGTGTAAACAAAGGAACAGACCACAACAGCAGACCCACAACAACTGCTCCATGCGTTCTCAGCGTGATTGCCTGCCGTTATCATGCTGTGGGTGACTGTGGGCATGCTGATGTTCAGATAGAGCGCTGTGCTGCCGTGAATCATCGTGCAATATGCAAATCAGCATAAAGTAATGAGGAAGAAAAGTGTGCTGCTTCTCTGATCCAAGGACACATGCTTTGTACATGTAAAAGGTAACCATTTGCATTATAAGTTCTCTACTGCAAGATTTATTTTATCTGTATTTTTACATGATATACCCTTCTCCCTCCAATGAAGACCTTCACAATTCATGAAATTCTGTTAGGTAGCAGCAATAATAACACGGAGAAGAAGGATAGCATATTCATAATCTAATTGGTCCTCAGTGCTTGAAATAGTTTGAAGTAGGTGTCTAAAGAATACACTTCTTGATCCTGAAATTCTGTTACTAATGGATAACTTTGTAGTACCCTATACCTGTGTGTGTATGCAGTAACTGTATAGCTGGTTAGTATCTTCAGTAACTTAATATGTTTCTCAAACGGGAAAGTTAAAAAGTAGAATTTCTACACTGTTAAATCAGTGTCAAAATTTCAGGATTACGTGACATTTGTTTTCTAGACCTCAGATCTCTCCCTCTCTTTAACCCCCTTAAATCTGCAAATTTAATTCTAATAACATTTTGGGCATCATTTCACAACACACATTTAATATTCTGCAGTTAGCAGAAAATGCTATAAGCAACCATTTTGATTTGAACTTTTACTAAATTTCACAGACCAAGTCAGAGAAGAGGCTGAACATCAGGATAGGTCTTTGAAAAAAAGAAGTTTGTAATAAGCACAGAAAAGAGAATGAGAGGAGCATGAGATACGAGGAATAGGCATTCATCTGATTTGCTGCTGCTGCTAATGGAGCTGTATCAGAAACCAGTTTACTCTTGCTATCAAAATGCACAGCATGAGCCAAACATAAAAACCCTTCAGTTATGGAAAGGAGGAGCAAATGGCTAAACTGAATTAATCAGCTGAGAGGGAAAAAAATGTAAAGACAAAAAGCTCTTTTAGCCAGGCTAAGACATGCAAAGCACCTTGTGATGTTGCCCTGAGTTTTGAAAATAATGAAATATTCCTAACAAAATATTAAAGCAGAAAAAAAGATTCCAACGCTGAATGAAATATTAATTTAGATTAACTCAGATTTTTCATGAAAGTTTAAAATTGCTGGACACAATGTGAAGTATTTCACTAAATTATAGCTTTAATGAAATATACATTTTAGTTGACAAATTTCAGTGAATAAGTATTGAGTCCACATTACTGCTTTTATCTTTTGCTGATGGTCCTTCTCCTCCCTCTTTAGAAGACACTCTCTCTATGCTCATTAATATCTGAAAATGTCTTCTATCTTGCCACCTCCATTATAGCAGAGATTGTCTGGTAATGGATTCAATTATCTCCACTTCTTGTTGTTATCTGCATGCACAGCCATAACATAGGGGCTTTTCTCTGCCTCCGTATGTGTTTGAGTATCAGTGGGTTTTGGAGGGAAAGAATATACATATTCTGACTTCAATTTTGACTACCTTTTGGCCAACAAATACTTTCTGATTTATGTTTTTTTTCTGTTTTCAGACTTAATTAGGCCTGATACAAAATAATTTGTAATTGCTAAAGAAGTGTAAGCTTCCCTGATCCTACAATGCACTTTGAAATGGATGGATTTCACTTTTCTGGTTGTGGATTGATATTATTTAAAGAAACATTGTTTTGTGAAAATATCCGGGTACCGAGAATTTTCAAACCATTTTTTTAGTGCAGGTCTTTTGCCTGCAGGTCTCCTTGTCATGAGGAAATACAGCTATATGTTTGAAATCACCTAAGCAAAAAAACATTCCTTTCTGGAGTGCACAGGAGAGAAATTCTATTTCACAGTAACTTTCAAGGTTTCAAACTTTGTTTTTGTTCTGTATTAGCACAACCCAAATTTTCTGAACTTTTAATATGAAAAAAGTTCCAGCATTCAAATTTATTTCCCATATTTTACATGCAAGAGCACAAATCTAAAGCTAGGTTATATTTTAAAAGTCATTATGTCACTTTTTGATGAGTTGGGAGCAGAAGTATAGAATGTCCACTGTGTTTCACATTGCATAAGCAAATATGTGTCCTTGTACCAAACGATTTGCAGTCTGAAAAATTGAGTGATGTATAAGTGATTGCATTTTAGATTCAATACTTAAATATATGACAACATTCACACATATATATTGGCTTATGATTTACAGCAATAAAAATATTGTGGGATTCAAACTTTTGTTAAATGGAAAGTTGATTTTCACTAAAGACTGATTTTTAATTTTTTTTTTTGGAAACCATTTTACCTGTTTTGCTTTTGTGTGGGCTTATAGCCACATCCAGAGCAGAAGCACCAGGCTGTTTTTGAAAAAGGAGGCAAAGGAAAGGAAGATCCTGAGTAGATATTGGTCTGGTAATGACTTTGGGGTGCCAAAGATGTGAACTTTACAAACACAAGAATTGCTTACTTATGTAGGCTACAACCAACGCACTCCTGAATTTGCCCACTCTAAACTGATGACCGAAAAACTGTTGTGAGCCAGCGGTGAGCAGACTTAGGTGAGGAAGGTGACTACCTTCCTTGGTACCAGGAAGGGGACCTTGTACTTGTTATGGTGGCACTGCAGAATGAGTGGATCCTGCCAGAGCCCTTGTCCAGGATCTTGAACCTGGCAGCTGAAAATGAAATTCTGGACCTCCCTTTTGGTTATCTTGCATCCAGAGGATGATGTATCCAACTTGTTGGTGCTTTTCTACTCCTCTAATATTGTCACTCGAAAAAGAGAAGAAGGCTGGGCTCTAAGTAGTATCTGGTTCATTGGAGAGTAAATGTGGAATCATCAGGGAGACAACCTCCTCTATCCAGTGTCCATGCTTCCAAGGTCTGCCCATCCTTTTTTCAGCACAGACAATAGTGGCAGTGGATTTTTCCACTTCATAATTCAATGGTCAACTTACAAATAAAAGAGAAGAAGAAAATGATTAATTACATATTAGAAAAATATAGTATATTTGTTGACACATAAAACGTGTCCTACTCCCCACACCCTGAATGCTGAATTTTTCATTTAAATTAATCTTCATGATAAAAGCAAGTGCAGAGGTTTCTGTGGTCAGAAACCTGTGCCTGTTTTAAATAATAAATGCATCTGCTTTTAGCTTATTGGACAATTCAGTCATTTAAGCAAGTGGTTGAGTAATATTTTCATTTTACTGTTATCACTGTTTTATCTGAAATGCCACAAAAAGTATATTTTTCCCTATGGGATAAGAGTGGGAGTACTCTTTATGCTATTATCCTAAAATGATATATCAGCCAAAAAAATTTGTTTCTCCGATAATAAAGCAAGGAATGTGTAGTATAAAAAAAAAATGTACTTTCTCATACATAGAAATGTTTCAAAGACAAAAAGTAATCTGTATTCATATACTAGAGAATCTGAGTGTACTTTACTAAAGCGAAAGGAAAGCAATTTTAAAGTCTCTCCATAATTCAGAGGCACAGCTCCATTTCAAACTGATAAAAATCATGCTTTGAAGTAACTTAGATGCTTTTGAAAATCATAGCCAGAAGCAAATACCTATTGTCAGGATAAAAGGATCATATCTTAAGGGGAATGATTTTAATCTGTATACCAAAACATGCCAGAGGAATGTACAACTTTGCTGCTTGCTTCGGACAATTTTATTTCAGATTTCATTTGGCACTGATCCTCACTCCCAACAGTTTTCAGGAAGACTTTCTTCTAATCCACAGGAAAAGAAATAAATTAATAATACAACAATAAATGGTAAGGTTTATACTTTGTCTAATGAGATGCAGAAACTAAATAATTTCTGCATATTTGTAAGTTATGACAACGTTTTGAATCTGAGTTTTGAGTAGCTGGAGGACAATATTTATGGCTCAGAACTGGGAAGTTGGCAGGATATCATTCTCCTGATTATATACAACAGACATAATGTCATCCAATCTATACCCTAGAAACTGGCATTAGCTGTTCAGTTAAGCCAGGCAAATAAATGCAAGAAAATATATCAATTAAGTAGCTTTTCCTCATGCTGTTTTACCGTCTGTCTACTTTGACCTGGTTTAAAGTCGTACAAGAACGCATTCACACAGACTCTGAAAGCATATAGCAGTTCTACCACACGGAATGAGCGAGGCACTACTTTATTCTGATGCCCTTTTTAGGGGGCACTCTCCAGGATCCGTGTAGCTATGGGAAGAAAGCTGCTCGTCCAGAGGAAGACACAGTATTCCAAACCTGATGTCACCCTTGGACTAACTCTTTACATTGACCACACTATTAGTTCTGACTGATCTCCTGACCATCAAATGTCACCACGTGATTCCTGTGGCAAATCTGTATTGTGCTTAGCAACAGCATCTTGTCAGTCGTAGTCTTCACAGACAAGCAATTCAGAGTTGTGAGTGTTGGTGGACCTGACAGACGGATACGTACCTGTCCCTCCCCCGCTCTCTGTGTCTGTGATATATGATTTATCTATAGGTGAGTGTATGTATGTATACAAACACACATAGATATAAATGTAAGCAAATGTATATGTAGGTGTGCATATACATGAACCGTTTATGTATGCATTTTTATATAGAGAGAAAATGTGTCAGCTCCGGTAAAAATATATATATAATTTTGTAAGTATTATCTGATAAGAACACCTGCCAGCCAACAAAAGTTAACTTTTGAAGCCGTTTTCGTGTTAGTCCATCGTTTATAGGATGATTGCTCTGTTCACTGCCAGATTTGCAATTAAGAGTAAGAAGCAAGTGGTATGATGATGAGTAACATAATCACTATCCATTTAATTATTCCAAATGTACAGTCACTCTTTCTTTTACCCATCATAAAACAAACAAAGTCCGTTTGCTAAATTAAATGGCTACATGCTAGATTACTAACCCATTTGTTTTCAATGAACTTGAATTTGAGTCACAGGTGTTTTATTTTACACAGAAACATTTCATAACAATATTTATTTACTCAGAGACTTAATTTCAACACATACAGTTCATAATTATCAAAGATATTAAATTTCTAAATGAATTTATAGAATGATAAACTTCCTTTTGTATGTGTTCTTAGGATTTCACATTATGAATTTACGTCTGTTCAGCGTCCTTTTATTTTTCCCTTTACCTGCTAAACTGTGTAAAAACTATACCTGAATCTTTCACATCAGGCATCCTGCACATAATAGCTATCATCCTGCAGCTGGTGTGAGTTAGAAAGAGCTCTCTTTTTTCTTCCTAGAACACAAGCTCTTTGAGTTTAGGTTTCACAGTGGTGCATCCAAATTAATTTACACAATTTTTCCAAGGGACTTAATATATTCTGATTGCACAAACTATCTGGTTTATAATCCTTCCATTTCAGACATCAGAGAAGATGACATAGAAAAGATTACAGTGTTTTACCTCAGAGAGAAAATTCTAAATAAAAAACAAACATAAAATCTGCTAAACCACTGTAAAGAGAAAATAAGAACATCTGAGTGTGTGGGCTTTTTTTTTCGTAAACTTTCCAAATCAGAGAATCATAGAATCATTAAGTTTGGAAAAGACCTCTAAGATCATCAAGACCAACCGTCAGCCCAACACCACCATGCCTGCTAAACCATGTCCTGAACTGCCACATCTACACATTTTATGAACATCTCCAGGGATGGCGACTCAACCACCTCCCTGGGCAGCCTGTTCCAATGCCTGATCACTTCTTCAGTAAAGAAATTTTTCCTAATATCCAATCTGAACCTCCCCTGATGCAACTTGAGGCCATTGCCTCTCGTCCTATCACTAGTTACTTGGGAGAAGGGACGAACTCCTGCCTCACTACAACCTCCTTTCAGGTAGTTTTAGAGAGCAATAAGGTCCCCCCTCAGCTTCCTCTTCTCCAGACTAAATAACCCCAGTTCCCTCAGCCGCTCCTCATAAGACTTTCTCTCCAGACCCTTCACCAGCTTCGTTGCTCAATATGCAAAGATAAAATGGCTGAAATCACCTTTTCCTCCTCTAACCCCACCTCAGTTTTTAACTGAAAAGACCAAGCCCTCAGGTATGTACTGTACTGTAACTCTAGCCGTATTCAAACTGCATGAACTAAGGAGCTGGCCTAGTCAATTTATACAACAGTTATTTTGCTTTTTTAAATACAAGGTTAAATTCTTATAGGCATAAATATTCTACTGGTACAGAAAGTAATTAGGGTAAAATAATGAGAGGGATTCAAATTATCTAACACTTTTAAAGCTTTGTCTTTAAATTTTTGTTTTCAACAATTGCCTTTTTTGTGCATTAAATGTCTGTAATCTTGTTACTTGAAGCAGTGTTATCATTATCAAAGTAGCTTGAGAGAAGGAAACTAATTAGAGAAATTTCAATGACTGTAAGATTCTCTCAGTTTGTGAAAATCCCTAAATGAGCACATAACTTCGGTTGATGAATAAAAACTAAAACATGGCACATTACACTTCTGCAAGAGTGCGAATACATGTGCATATATATTTGAAGAACTAGACTTGCTAAACTAAATCACCTTCTTCAGCACGGTTCACTTCTCATTCTTCCACTAAATGCTGAACTGAGCCCTGGTGCTGCTGCTGCTCCATACCCATCATTTGTGCTGATCACAGAATCACAGAATCACAGAATAGTAGGGGTTGGAAGGGACCTCTGTGGGTCATCTAGTCCAACCCTCCTGCCGAAGCAGGGTCACCTACAGCAGGCTGCACAGGACCTCGTCCAGGCAGG
>Ga0065711_1005474_pt1 | contig 27492 bp, 17 predicted proteins | sample Hoacrofraction12_FD_59098 | JGI IMG/M metagenome (GOLD analysis project Ga0065711, IMG submission 59098) | Hoatzin crop microbial communities from Cojedes, Venezuela - Epithelial fraction 12 v2 (version 2) | ecosystem: Host-associated > Birds > Digestive system > Esophagus > Crop | place...
CTGAAGCATAGGAAGTTCCGTCTGAACATGAGGAAGAATTTCTTCCCTCTGAGGGTGACGGAGCACTGGACCAGGCTGCCCAGGGAGGTTGTGGAGTCTCCTTCTCTGGAGATATTCAAGACCCGCCTGGACAAGGTCCTCTACGGCCTACTGTAGGTGACCCTGCTTTGGCAGAGGGGTTGGACTAGATGACCCACAGACGTCCCTTCCAACCCCTACCATTCTGTGATTCTGTGATTCTGTGATTCAGATGGATAATTGAGGCGAAGGAAAAGAACACAGTGCTGGGGCACTTGCATATAAATCTGGTCGCCAAAGGTCTGCTTGTCCCTGCATCATAACATGAAAAGACTGTTTACTTATAGGGCATATGGTGCAGATACTTTCAGCATATTGAATGAGAATCGTTTGCAATTAGTTTGCAAGTTTGGTCATCACACCCCAATCTCACATGCGCAATCTGCATTCAGCACAGTGTGATATCATTGCTTTGAGACAGTCCCCAAAGATTCCGGTTCGTCATTTATTTCCTGTTGCTCCATGCATTTCTTATGTTTGGAGGCTCATTTTGCAAAAGCAGTCAACTGTGGTGTGCAGAATGAATCCCCCTATTTCTGCTTGCTACAGGAATGTCTGCTGTCCTCGTACCCAGCTATTATAAACTTCCTAATTACTTCTCTGTCCTTTAAGTACTGGCTTGTTAAAAGTTCCAATAGTAAACACCTTACTTAAAAGTCTTCTGCCTGGAGCAATTATCAAACCATTAATATGTTTCACACTAACAGCTCGTCTAAAAAAAGTGGATCTCCAAGACCCTGCTATAAGTGTGTATAAAAAATCAGTCTCTTCTCTGGATTTTTGTTTGTTTTCCTTCTTTGTAACTGGCTACAGCTTAATTTGTATGGTTTAGTTTACTCCCAGGAGCCAAATCTGATTGTGTTTAAGTGATTATACTTATTATGCAGGAGTCATTAGGTATGATCAACCATAATGTTTCATTAGAAGGGTTCAAAACGTTCAGTTTTATGTGTCTGTTTCTTCACTGAATTTAGCTCCTACCGCATACATTTATCTGATCCAATGCAGTTTGTGCCTGTGGGCTGATTTTGTACCAGGGCCAATTCCCATGTAATTTTGTTTGGCACTAAGTTCTCCTTCAAGAAGGCAGCAGTCCTTTTAAGGGGTGCAGTAGAAGTGACATCTTGGTTTGTGTTTTGCTAGTTGTGTTTCTTTTGCACCCAAGGATGTGTAACAACCGTAGCTAGATAACTGTTTAACAACAGTTCTGAATCTTGGCTTCATGTTTTTTTTTGTGCAATAAATTTGCAATTTTATTTTCTCTGCATTAATAAGGTATGCTTTACTCACAGAGATGATTTTATACACTTGCCTTCTCAAATGGTTTAGCTAATGTTTAGAAATGGGTAACTGCAAAGTCACTGTGTTATTAAAAGCCTGATTTATGACTAGCTGCAGCTAAATGTCTTCCCCATACTGGGTATCCATGCTGGATCTCTATTTATAAGTTTGTTATTTGTTCTCTAGCTTGTCAATAACTTCAGTGCCAGCACGTCTGTTAAATGCCACTTTAGAGTTGCTTCTGAGTGTGTTTTAATGTGGTCAGGCCAATGTTTCCATTTTAAACCAAGAAGATGTATGTATGCAGAACAGTGTCATCCTGTGGACAGAAATGCTCCAGAGTGCAGCGTTCCAGCCTCCATATCCCAGATCCCTACAGGAGAGTTTTCCGATAAGTTGTTGTGCTGAGCACAGGGCAACACGCGCGTCCTGCCACTCTGTAGACAATTTCTGTCCCCCCGGACAAGTCTCGGAGCTAGACATCGTTCTACTTTTGCATGAAGTTAAGCATACGCACATAAAAAGCTTTTTCCTTTGTTACCTCTCGCTTTTATTTTGACATCACCACCATATTGGTGTGCCTTGCAAGAGAGTTTAGAGGACCCATTGGTCTGATAGGTCTTTTCAGATGGGGAGATTTGATTTAATTTAATAATTATTTTTTTAGTTTCATAGATGTTTTGTACTGATATTGGTGGGAGGGAGGGAGAACAGAATTGGGATCTTAGCATTAAACAAACAAAACCAGATCAGCAATGATGAAAGAGTCACTTCCATCACAACAGGTTTGTTTGGTTTAGGTTTTTTTCACATGTATATGAGATGCCTATCAAACAATCTCTAGGCAGTTTTCTGATCTGGGATTTGTTATTACATCTGCAAAGGACTGGGAGCAGGCTAGAACAGCTGCTAAGGACCAGAAACAATAATCTTCCCCAATGAAAATGTGCCTGAATATTAACCAACATACAGAATTAGTCAAACTTTTAATTAATCAATATGTCTCTATAGTGATAAGCACTGAGGTCAGACTATTGTGTAGATTCCACTTCTGTGTATCAAGGTCAAAAATGATAGATCTAGTACTTAAAGACACTATGAAAACATGGCTTAACAAAAAGCTCTTGCAATTTTAACATACTTTTTCTAAAATATTTTTTCTAAAACATTATATGTTTTAACAAGGGCTGTTGTCATACCAGAGTAAGCTGAAAAAATTGCCTACATAAAAATATCAGCATGTCCCAACAGGCTGCCACAAGCTAGCAGTTCCTCCAAAGGGTATGTGATATAATTTATTGTTTCTAATAAGATTCTGAGAAGTTATATTTTAACCACCTGCAAAAACAAATACATCAACTCTTAAGAATATAGTTCTTTGCTCTGTAAAACCGTAAGGGTTCTGTAAAATTGATATTCAGGGACGAATGTACTCTAGTTAAGTTTCACTCTAAAAATATTTCAGAGCAATTTGTCTCACTTACATGTTTATTAACTCTGGTCACCAACTCAATGCACCAATCTGAGCAACTAAGCAAGAGAATTCGCTGCCCTTCATGTGCAAAGGACACAGGTCTCCACAGAGAGGTTTAAGAGCCCATTATATATTTCTGCAGTCTACCAATACTTCTTTATTAAAATGCTTCTTAAATAGTTCCCAAGAATAAAGAAAGATATCGCCCCAAGACTTCTGAATTATATATAGATCACCCCGGGAGTGATTTCTTGGATAGGTGCATATGTCTTTGCTCAGTAAGATAAATATATATATAAGACAAAATATCCTTCCTGCTTTGTTTAGTTTTTTGTAAGCTGGGACAAGTACTTGCAGGTTTTAATAAATAGTAAATACAATCCCAAATGCAACAACCTGGGAAATTAAAGGGAAGCTGTCAACTTGAAAATATTATTTCTCTCCACATTTTATATGCATAATATAGTGTCCTGGTGTCTGGGATAGGGTTAATTTTCCTCCCAGTAGCTGTGGTGTTTTGGATTTAGTACGAGAAGAATGTTGATAACACTGATGTTTTCAGTTGTTAAGGGGTCAAAGAATTTTCTCCTGTCTCCCATGTTCAGCTAATGAGCGGGTGTGCAGGAGCTGGGAGGGAGCACAGCCAGGCAGCTCGCCCAAGCTGGCCAACAGAAATATTCTGTACCATAAGCATCATGCTCAGTTTATGAATGGGGGTTGGCCAGGGGGCAGGAATCTTTTTTTTTCTTTCTCGCTTCCATGTGTTCAAACCCTCTCTGGTCCAAGAGTTCGAGCCTTCCAGGAGCTTGGTCTTTTTCAGAAATTTCACAAAATCCACGAAATTCACAATTTCCAGGTTCTGCAACTACTACTTGGGGACTGGATGTGAATCGGTCATCAAGTGGTGAGAAAAATTGCATTTTATATAGTTTGTTTTGCATATTCATTATCATCAGTATTATTAGTATTTCCTTTGTTGCCTTATGAAACTGTCCTTTATGAAACTGTCCTTATCTCAATCCACGTATTCTACCTTTTGTCCATTTCTCCTCCCCACCCCGCTGGGAAGCAAAGGGAGGGGTGAGCGCGCGGTTGTCTAGTGCTTACTTGCTGGCTGCGGGGTTAAACCACATGTAGTTAGAGATGATATGGCTAGAACCACAGGACTTCATGCATTTTCAGCTTGTACGTTTTATGCATTTGACTGTGCTTAGCTATCACCTGTACCCCTTTAATCTGTAACGTTGTGGTGAAAACTGCCCCTGAGAGGTGAGACAACTTACTGCTTATTGTCCATGATAATGTTTAGGTGAATCGTGAGTAAAGCATTTGTCTAGATCTTGGTGGTCTGTGAAGGAGTGAATTTCATCCTTAGCCATTCTCCTCCTACCTGAAAAGAGCCTTTAGGAGCATCATCCTTTTTTCCTATGTAATCTGATCCATTTACCCACCCGATCAGCCTTGTGTGGAGATCATGTTCCGGGCTTGTTTCTCGAATTATATTTTTCTTGCGGTTGAAAGCCTCTGTTAACTTTCACATCTCCACCATATCAAAACTACTCTATTTGTCTTACTTTTAAGGCCTGTTGTGACCTCCTCTCTGCATGTCTTCTCTTTTACTTCTCTAGTGAATGACCTCCACGTCTGGTTGCTCAGCTCTTCGTGACATATTCAGGGAGGAACTTTCCTGCTATTACCACCTTTAGTGTATAGGAGCTTTTTGGAAAGAGCTGTGAGACTATCTCATTTCATCTTTACAATTGTCTTTTCTCCACAAGAGTGGTGGCTGCAGCCATAGCAATCATTCCTGATATGACATTCGCCTCCTGTTGATCAATATTGTCCCACTGTTTGCTTGTGATTCTCTGATTTCTGTCATCTTGAACTGAAATGACAGTTTGATGGAGCAGAACCCCCGTGTAGTAGCACAAAGGAGATGTAATCTGTGGCTGGATATCTGCAGCCTCACGTCTCTGTGAGGTGCCGATTCCCTCCAAGTCCAGAAAACTAGTTTTACAGTTGAGTTCTGAAACTGAATTTTTAATACAACTTCATATATCTCATGTTTAAAAAATGTCAGGTTAGGTGAATCTCACACTTTTGTCAGCCTGCATAGACCTATGCAGTGCCAATGGGGAAAAATGGTTGAATCCACTAATGGGGCTCTGTGCCTGTGAATGAGTTCAGCCCTCCAGCCTCTGCTTGGCTGATATGTATGGCTGCTCCTGCTTTTCCGTCAGGAGGTCAGCCTTGTTACTACACATTTATAATGCCCATAGTGGTGTCAGGTTCACTGTTGCAGCTGCATAAAATTTCTTTGCTGAAAGGACAAACCAAAGCAACAAAAGTTTCTTGGATCCTTCAGTTCTTTCCACAAGTGTACGGGATCCTACCTGTTTTTCTGAAATGCTGTGCCCTGTCACTGTACATATGTATTTTTTTTGGCTCAGCAGTTTCAGGTAGTCAAGGTGTCTCTGAGAAGAGACAAGGCAAACAGCTGCTGTACAAGCTAGAAAAAAAAATTACATTGATTAACACACAGAGTGGATCTAAAGTCCACTTTCTCAGAAGGCAGCTTTTGAAATTCTGATGCAAACAGCAATGGTAACTATTAAATTGTTACTGTTTTAATGAATGACTAAACAAGTTTGATCTGTGTTTTTTGGAGTTGGTTAATTACAGTAAGAAGAGATTTGCTGAAAGATTTCAGGTCATTCATTACGTCAGACTGGTGTCTTCTCTCACACATTTTTTGGTGTTGCGGTAGTTTGTATAAAACCAGAGGTAACAAAACAGACATATTTGTCTCTTCCTAAGGAGTAGAAAGATTCATGACAGACATGTGCCTCCACTTATGGAATCAGTATTCTTTTTTTTGAGATAGCTTGTACTTTTTTGACAGTAAATGCTCCCAGGATACCCAACGGTATCTCTGATAGGTCAGCAGCGAGCCTGTAACTAGAGCTTTCAGTATGCAGGATGGTGACTATGTTTTTGCCTGAAAACAGTCTTTCTTCTGCAGTTATGGGTGTATTTCTTAATGCTGTTTCTTAATTCAGTATCACTTTATTTCTTAGTCGGCTGCCTTGCTTTTGTTCCCACCTAGGGAATGTGCCTGATACACACACATATCTCCGCACTCACAGCGGAGACTTCTGTTACTTTTGAGGATTAGAAATGTCATATATTGCTCTTCACTTGCAATTTGTGATGATCGACTTACCCTTGGACAAGGACAAAAAACCTCCTTGTATTGGTGGTTCGTTCTATGGAGAGCCATCACAGAGACGGGAGGATGATCTGATGTCCTTGCTCAGTGCTGAGCAGAAGGGAGTACTGCAGCTTTCTGTTCAAATTGAAGTGAACTTGGAAAACCAAGAGACTTTGTGCCCAGCTTCACAGTGTTTCGTTGCAGCCCAGTCAAAAGACGGCGAAGACTTGGATTGTCTTTGTGAACTGTGATCAGGTTGTTGGTCACAGATAAATGGAATAAGATTGCTAGTTACCAATAGCTAGAGAAACAGACATTCTGAAGTTTCCAAACTGTGAGATTACATCACTGATTACAGATATTTGTCTTAATAGTAGAAACTGCATTTTTTGCCAGTAGCCTTTAGAAGTACAGTATTAGAACTGGCCATTTCTTTTAGGGCTACCTCTTGTGAACCCTATTTTACTAAGTGCTGCACTAAGAGTATGATCTTGCTTGACTTCAGCTTTGTCTATAGGCTAGTGAAATGTGAATTGAATAGGTAGTAGTAATGCAATAGGTTGTAAAGAACAGCACACAGAGCCGTGTGCTGCTGACATTGACAAACACCTAAGTTTTTGTGAGATTTCTGAATACAACCAGACTTGGAATTTGAGCCCCTTCTAATGAGAAGTGAAGTAGTGGAGTAACTAGTAAATGAAGGTGATTTGGGATGTTTCAAGTAAATTTTAATCAACAGTGAATATATTTTCAAATAAGTTTTTCATCTGGCATTCCTCCAAGCCTATATGTATGTCTCTACCTGAGCCAGCCACTTTGATGGTGGATACATCTCAACAAAAAGGAGGAAGATGTATCTAGGCTGCCTAGACACATTTCAAGTGCATAAAGTAGCAGACAGCTTTAGCATGAGGTGTTGCAGAGTCAGAGACAGTTTTCATGAGACTGAATTTATTGCCTCATCCAGGCTCCCCTTCTGATAATGTCATCTAGACCTTGCTGTCAGTGAGCCATGACAAGGGCACCATTTCTCAAGCAAAGAAATATCAGCTTCAACTGGCAGCTCTGGAGGATTGCTGGTCCCTGTGGCAACCCGAGGGGGACATGCATGAACCATACGGGCTACATAGGGTAGTATGGATGGCAGGAGTGTTGCATGGATGAGGATACTTCCCCCCTACCACCCTTGGCATCACCTGGTACAGGAGACATTCACTTCTTATCCCATGATGCAGTTGACAGTGACATTTGTTTAGTGAAGCTGCCCTTACACTTCTGTGCTTCTACAACCGCAGTCTCACAGAAGCTGAAATCCCTGTACAGTCCATAATTTTTTAACAACCTTGATCAGTGGCTAGTTTTAATACTTCTTGGAGTCCTCATATGAAAACACAGGTTTCTGCCATGTGTCTGTTAGGCAGTGGCAGATTCTTATCCAGTATTTAGCTCATGAGAGTTGTCATGAAGTAAATTGTCTGGCAGATCCCTGGAGCTCCAACCTTCTGCAAAGAGAATGTTTGTTTTCCCTTTCACTTCACATCGTCATCTGTTTTATCAACATTTAGGGAGCATGATGACATATTCTGCAGTTTAATGACCTGAGTCATTCCAGTTAAGTTACCTTTCAAGTCCTTTTCCTTTTTACATATATCGGTGAGAAGCATTTTGTAATGCTCTGTAGGAGGGAAGCTGAATGAAGAGGGATGGCACTGTGTTTTGCCGAAGGTTTTGTTTAGCTGCAGTGTTTTTGCATGTCAGCAGGAGTATATATGGTTGTGTAGCTCAGCAGCCATGACTTAGCAAGGCAGCCTGCCACTGTACTGACAGCCACTGCTTACTTCCCCTCCCTGTGGCTCTGGCTGAAACAAATATTCTTCTATACCAAGGTGTAGGATGCTTCAAGCAAAACTATCTTGAGAAGTAAAAGTCTTTAAAATATTCTCTGGAGTTTTGATTTTGTGGGGTTTTTTTTTTTGGTATTGTTCTCTTGTCTTTAATACTGGCTTTATATCGCTGCATTAGTGTAAAACACCTTTGGTCTTCCTAAGTGTCACTTTATGATGTGCCTGTCTTGTTCTCAAAATGGGACTGGTTTTATTACTGCTATTGAGTAGACTGACTTAAATTCACCATTTCTGGCAAAAGCAGGCACAAATTTGCATCTCAAGTGATGTGTGGGTAGTTTCCTCCTCTGTAATTTCTCTGGACGTGTGTGTAAATAGGAAGAGACTGTGTGGGCCAGTGGTGGAGACAGGAGACTGGATTCTATTCCTGTATTTGCTATGGACCTGCAGTGCTTCATGACATAAATCAGAATTCAATCACATTACCTGAATGGCTTCTTATTTACATGTATTTCCTACAAGTTTATCATGAAGTACCTGGCACTGTTGGGTGTTTCTCCTGTTTGGAGTTGTTATAATTCGCTTATTCTTTTTTTCCTTACTGTAGTATGTTACATATAACTTTTATAATTACTAATAGTGTGATCAGAAACAAAAAGAGATACGATGCTTGTCATAGTAAAAATATAGTGCTAGAACTTGCCCTAAACTATGTGTGGTAATACATGTGCCCACTCTTGTTCTCCTCAGAACTAAGAGGGATACAGTCCTCTGAAACCAATCATCACAGCTCTTCTGACTGAAGTAGCGACTATTATAGTTAACAGTAAATGAAGAGCTGTCCCCAAAGGCCAAGGCAGTCCACAGGAGCCACTGCACTAATTCTTTTCCATCAAAAACTCTAACCTACATTCATAAATGCCCTATTATCTCTAATCTAAGGTCACTCCACACCAGCTGTATGGAAGAATGGTTACCAAGCAGTTTCTCATCTTGTGCCATAATATAATTATTATTAATTAATACAGTTTCTCTCATTATGGTTGTTACAGGGAACTGGAGAGAAAAGCAGCATCAGCAGTTAGGTAATTGCGATTTAATTGAAATGGGTCCATTTGCAGGGGTGCAGAGCTGGGAAAGGTGAACGGGCAACAGCAGGCTCTACTACACTTCACAGCTAGCTGGAGCTGCGGAGGAGAAAGGCCACCCTCATCCTCTCTGTTCCTCCCACCATTTGATTGTCTCAATCTATAAAAAGCTTTAGGCCAACTCCTTGGAGGCCCCAGGAATGTAGGAACCGGTCCTGCTCCTGGATACAAACAAAGTCTAGCTCATCATATGCTACACCAGTGTGTATGAAGTGTGGAAACTGGTCTGTAATATCCTCCTGGCCTGGAGACCACTGCAGTGATTTACTTACATATTTTGCCCCTCTGCAGCTGTTTGCTGCCACTGGTGCCTCAAATATACTATAGCTATGCACCTTTGTGAAGAATCTAGTGCTCATTTAATTTATTTCTGGTTTTGAGGGGGAAATGCATGAACTGGGGATGTGTTACTGTGTAGGTCTCCTGTTAAGATCTTGACCTCAAACTGTATGACTGGTGTCCTAAGGGGGGCCACTGAAGTAGCGGTATGAGATAAAGGGCTGTACATATCCTTGGGATTTCTGGAAAACCCAGCACTGAGCCCTGGAATTGGTAGTCAAATTCCCACACTGTGCTGTGAAGAATGTCTTTGGAGGGAAAGTATAATGGTTTCAGGAAGAATTAGATGTAATAAGAACAATTTAAAAATGTTGTGTTATTGTAGCAACTAAAGCAGTTGGGGCTTTTTTGGTTGTTTTGAAAAAAAAAGCAGCATTAATGCAATAAAAAATGACAGAAGAGAATAAATGTATCAAGTTGTTATGGTAACTGAAATATGTAGGTTGGAATTTATGTATCCAGAACTTCTATGTAAGTAAAATAAACATTTTCCTTGCTAATTAAAATATCATGCAAATATTATTTAATTTAAAATCATTAGTCATGTTTTCTCTTACAATTAATGACTTACTTTCTGTTTTCTGTTTCCAAGTATTTGCATTTGCTTCCAGCTGTTGTCCGCTTGTATTTTCAGGGCAAGATTATGATTTCACTAATATGAGCTTAAATGTGGAGGGACTCCACTGAAGCTAATGAATAAAATGTGTGCAGATGGGCACAACTGGAACCAAACCATGTGCTTTAACATGTTATTCTTACTGCAGCTGACCTTTATGCTCAGAGGGGCTTTTGGCAGGTGTCATCGCTCCGTGCTTGAGGGGACCTCCCTGCAACCACAGCTCCCTGTCTTTCCCCCCAGCTTGACACAGTGCACATGGAGCTCCTTCCAGAGCCTGTTTCTGCATACAGCCTGCCCTCTTTAGATTTAAATTTAGCTTCCAAGATGTTGTATGATAGCCAATTCTAAATGAGCATTCATTAATTATGTTCAGCCTTTTAATTTTTTTTCCTTTTTCTCCAGCCTTCAGGAGAGTTCAGTAATAGCTTCTGCTTTATCTGAAAGAAATAGATCTTTAATATCCCAAATTACTCTTCATTTTTCATCTTCTGTATGCCCAGGAAAGTGCAGTCTGATGGCTGAAAGGTAAGGAGCGGGGAGAATGAGCTTCAGGATCTGACTGAATCCCAGTGAGCAAAGGGAAATTCATTTATTTGTTTAAAGTTTTCATCTTGTTCATTCTCATGTTCAAAGGAGTCTGAATTTGCCCCAGGGTGTTTGGTAACATTATTGCCAAGGATGTTTTGGAAAATAGCCTATCAGGGTAAGAACTCAGCCATACTTAAGTTAATTGTCTCCATTTCTTACATGGATAGCTGCCTGGCATGGAGCTACAGCAAGGGTAGGTCTTTGCCTGAAAACTGTATGCAGTCTGTCCAGTCTCATGCTTGGAGTCTCATTCTCGTACAGCTGAACTATGCATCACTCACCTCTCCATCCCTGCAGCAGGGTTCATCTTTGCAATGCTCTGCTTCTCCAGTTTTCCTCTCTGCCACATGCAGCAGGTCAGCAGATCCTTGTTTGGTGTGCCAGGTCTCAGCAGGGGAGAGACCGGACCTGAGCAACAGCCCTTGTGAGGATTGTGTTTGCAAGGACTCTGGTCACTGCACAGTGCCACAGTCCCTCCCGGCTGCATGAACCATCGCACTTGGTAGGGTCCACCACTGTGTGACTTTGATGATGCTCTGCTCCCTGGAGGAGGAGACACATGAGTGCCTTGGTTTTGTAGCCCAGCTGAAAATAAAGCTCTGCATGAGTGACACTGGAGATGGAGCCTGGATCAGCAGCATGAAGCTCCTGGGTGTGTCTTCTGGTCAGTCACAAGGCTTGAGTTTCTGGAGCCAACAGACTCAGGCCAGCTTCATCTGAACTCTGTCCGGCAGGAAAAAAGCTGTAGCATGAGCTCGTGTCTCCTCCCTGCCTGGATTTCCTGCCTGGAAAGTCAGTTGTCTTGCCCCACGCCAGAGATACAACGCTGCTGGATAATTACGGATAATCAGAGGGATCGGGTCTGAGTATAGGCTTTGTGTTAGCCCAGCCAAAGTGAATACTGAGTACCTGGCAGCTCGGATGACAACTTTTAGATGGGTGGTCAGATTTGTGTTGGGGATGAGCAAAGGCAAAGTTTGCTAGTGACATTCTGACATCCAGAAACTTGCTGAGAGCAAGACTGGCTTTCAGGAGGGTGGAGTAGCATTAAATCAGATTCTGACCTTTCTGAGACATGAGCCCGCAGCTACATAATTGTTCCCGAGCTCTGACACGCTGTAAGTCTGTCATAAAATCTTCCGAAAGGTTGAATCCATACTAGCAGAAGTGGAATCATAAAAATCCCAGGGTAAAATAAATATTATTGTGATATTTATGCTCACTTCTGAATACAATAACTTTTAAAAAAACATTCAAACACTCGTGGTGCAATTTGTGCAGTAAAATCCATGCCCCAATTTATGTTTTTCTTTTCTCCATTCACCTTTACTGGTTGTATTGGGAAGAATGATGCAGAAGGGACTGCGGTGACATCCTTACAAGGTTTGGCCAGGAGACCTCATAGCAGTCTACAACATCACCCTGATTTGAGACAGCTGCAAAGACCGAGCTGATAAGATATGATGTCGGGCAAACCTTGACATCTTCAAACAACAAACCAGAAACCCCAACACAGAAATACAGACAAAATCCTTTCTGACCTCTAAATCATTCGACTGGGGATACTGAACCATACTTAGGTGCCTACTTAGGCACCTTCTTTTTTAAAGGATTTTGTGGACAAGAAAAGGGCTCTGCTCTATTATTTCTGGACTGAAATTTAGGCCCAGCTGAAGCAACTGACACTCTGCCTGGGTTCTGTGAGATTTTATTTCTGATTTTAGTTTGTAGCATGGACTGCTCTGGGATTGTCTGAGTTTTCAGTCATCTGTGATATCGGTAAAAGTTAATTCCTGCCAAAAAATTTGCTGAATGACATTTCTTCCTGTAATAAGGAGTACAAGAAGCATAGAAATAGGACTAGCAGGGTACAGAAAAAGAAAAGCACATCTTATGGTGTCTAGGATTATTTCTCTGCATGGCATTGCAGAACAAACTCTTCAAGTCCCCCATGACGCTTTGTCTTCCACAAACTGTCCAAGATGTAGAACTCTTTTTACTTGTGGTTTTTTTTTTTGTGGTCCAAGATTGTCAGCAGCAGGAGCTGAAATAGAGATGCTCACAAGACATTTAGGAGAACTCTGCCTAGGTACAGCAAAAAGGTGCCACCCGTGGCGGAGGGATCACAGGCACAGAAGGCGTTCTTGCTGTTGCTGGCAAGTTACGAAGGATGAACTTGACTCGCGTCCAGTTTTAGTTCACACATGGCTTGAGCCGAGTGTGAGCGGGGCTGGCTGTACCCTGGCATAGAGGTGTGCTGCCTTCTTTGCTAGTATCAGTATCCTGCGGTGCATCTCGGTTCAGCTCAGGTTGCTTCCTACTCCAGCATAGCTGCTAAATGAATTAATTTGCATCAATGTCCTCTAAAATGGATAATTCCAGCATATGTCGTGTTGCATTTTACTTTCCCCCTTCAGCTTCTTGAAATATTCTAATGACTTTTTAAAATGCTTACTTTCAAAAAAGTTAATTAAATAAAAGCAGTATCTCTCAGCACTATATATTCCTGGAAGCATTTGATTACCAAGTTGATAGATTTCCTGACAGGCATCCAAAAATTAACAGATCACTATTTTTTTCACCTTTCCTCTCTTAATGTAAATCATTTGGGGCAAGCTGGCATTTATCTACAGGCTTTCATGGGACTGGAGCAGAGCTACCACTTCATGATACAAAATGCCAAAAGAGGTCTCAGTTCAGCTTCTAGTTTGAATTTCTCTCTCTAAAAGCACGCAGAAGAGCATTTCCTAAGCTGCCAGCTGTAGAAGGTGCATTAGCAATCTGAACCCTACAGCAGTGGCAGATTTACTTCAGCTCGTGGGCTGTAGCTCCCCCACGCTCCCACCGGTGCTCCTGGTCCCTTTGCGAAGATGATCGGCGTTTTCTACCCACAAAGTGGTATATATGCCCTAGAAAATATCCTATACGCAGGTGTGTGTGAAAGAATTCGAAGCCCTAGCAGAAACATACAAGAGCATGGAAGAGCAGGATAATGTTTGCATGTATGTTCATGTTTTTTTAGCATTTTTTATAGTCTCAATGTTGGGCCTCACTCTGAGAAGTAAACACATGCTAGCTATTGTGGATGGTTATGAGTACCTCGTGTTGATATATTAGGTATAAATTCTGGAGCCATGCAATAGACCAGAGAATTCATCCACCGTTACAGGGTTTGGCTGCTGTAGGAAGACCTGCTGTAGGAACTCTTGGAAACCCCATATGCCATCATTGCCTCTGAGGGCAAATGCTTCTTCTGGCTGGTTGCTGGCTCAGACATGAAGTGGAACGCGCTGCCTGCTGAAAGTGGAACCAGTGACAAGTCTTTCATAATTCAGAACTGTGTACTTTGGCAAAAAAAATAATCAGGGAGAATTTTGTTGACGGTTGACTGTGACAGTTATGCATGTCCTAATAAGCTACAAGAAATATGTTATAAGCACAGAAGAGCTTTGCTGAGCATGGTTAAAGTTAGATAAAATTAATAAGCTAGCTAATATGATTACTATTTTATTAATAAACATTTAAATAATGATGTAAATTTGCACAATGAGAGACATTGCCCTGAAGAGATTATGGTCAAAATAGTCCCTGTTAATTATAATCTCAATAGATTAGCATTAATTTTACACAATTTGGAAGATTGCTTTTGTTGTGATCTATGATTCTCATGGTTACTGCCCATGTGAGCTAAGTCACCAAGTGAAGTTTTAATCTGCTTTTGCAAAGTTTGCTTGTAAAATCTCTTTTTCTGTCCAACTTGAGAAGGATAAGATAATATTTTCTTTTCTGAAGAGGAAGATAGTGTTGTTTCAACTACCAGCCTTCTACATACAGGAGGCTGATAAATAGTTTAGACTTTTATCAGCAGTTTGAATTCAAGCTTCGGCTCATTATTTCCAGAGCCTCCTACAAGGAGGTACGAGCATGGTGCACGGCTGCACCGCAGTCGTACTGTGTCACCCTGGGGGTGCCAGTTCTGCTGCTCGTGGTGACCTGCTCAGTTCAGGAATAATGAGGTGTTGCTGAAATACTTCTTTTGCATGAGTAGGCAGCTTTTGGATAAGAAGTGTACAAACAATTTTAGACTGTGTAGGCTTTTGGTTAACCTCTAAAGGGAGGGTTGTATATAATCAAGGATAAGAAAAGACTCCGATCCAAAAATGCTAGTTTTTAACAAATCTATCAGAACACACAGCAAGCACCCTTTTTACCTCTTGCATTATACAGACCCATTTATTTCATAACACAAAGTGACTATTGGTTTTCAGATGGATTGCTAACGTATACTTTGTTCAAGTTTGGGAACTGTATATTATTCTGCTAATACATATTGAACCTAAATACACTGGAAGAGAAAGATGTTCCAGATTTATTATAATTACACTTACTTGAACTGTTTGTACCCTCCTAATGTCCTTGGTTTGCTGCTCTTCACAATTAATCTGTGTCCCTTTTCCCTAAGCAAAACAATTGAAACATTTCATAGCATCTTATGACTTTATGTTCTTTCAAAATACTGGAGTCAGCTAATGGTGAAAAATTTGATGGAAAAAAATGTAAAATATAAACAAACTTCAGTTCCTTATCCAATTTCGCAGCTGCACTCCCTTGATAAATGGTACCATACAGTCTGTACTTTCTGCTGAAAATTTCGAAGCCTCGTGTGAGAAGTTGAAGAAGCTTAGCTCCTTTAGGATGAGGCGGAGTTTGGTCTTGATGACTAGAACAAATAAATAATATATTGATTTGCATAGTTGATATTGTTGCTTGTAAATAACAACAATGGAAAACACTTAGGTATCCAAAGAAAGCAAAGATGAAATGAAAATTTTAATGCATGCTTTTTTGCACCTTATAAATCCAATTTTCCCACCCTGAAAGAAACACCTAGGGAGCTGCTTGGATATTTCTGTAGGCTCTGAGGCAAGATGCAAGACCTGGGTTCAGTTCTTTGCTAGCTTGCAGAATTTTGGCCTCGTTGCCTTCCTCCCTCCCAGACTGCAAACGAGGGCTATGCAACACCCTTCAGTGATAAGAAACAAAATGAAGGAATCCATGGTTCTCCATTACTGTGAGCGTGTTAGAGAAGCTAAAACTTTAGGGAGGACGTGCATGGAGTCCTGTGTGCTCAGGCCGATGTAGTGTTGAGCTGCTGGGCCTGATCCAGCATTTAAACACATTATTTACTGGAGCACGAGACCAATGCCGTTGGTTCCAGTGCAGTTAAAAACACGTGTCTAAGTAGTTGCCTGGATTGGGGCCAGCGTTCAGTCTTTTGCTGGACGGAACCCTAAATAAACAATCTAGTATCAGAGGAGAAAACACTTGCACATGTGGATGTGATTTGGCTGTTTCTGTGGCACTGGCTTGTTGTTTTCTAAGTTGTGCTGGCAATGGCTGGTCTGTTTAAAAGGCTGACCATTTCTTGCCTGTTGTGTTAAAATTGACTGCGCTCCTGGTGCACAGGCTAAAAAAGGATGGGTCTAAATCACTCACGGTGTCTGTGATGCTCAGCACCGACAGATACAAGACACTGTACTCTGTCTGAATTCACTCTGCTTTCCTGTTCGTGCTCTTGCAAAGTGCCCAGTAATTTTCTAAGATCCGAGGTAGTGGCAGTCATCATGTTTCATTCAAAGGCTAACTCTTCAAGCACGTTTTTGCAAGGAAAAGCATTGTAAACAGAGATGTCATATATAATATTTATTGTCTTACAGCAAAATCTACAGTAAAGTATTAAATTTCCAGCAGAAAAAAAAACAAATATAGCCTTTTACTGTATGTTCTATTAAAGACATTATTTGAAAAAATACTATGTGTTTTATGAGGGTTTTCTATAGGCAATAGAAGATTGAAATCTGTGTAAATGAAGGGAAGGTAACAAAAGAAAGCATTTGAATTGAAAAGATTTGCAATTATGGTGACCACACAAATATGAAACCCTTTCAAAAATATGTCACTTAGGAGAATATACTGAATAAGGAATGGGAAGACAAACCAGGTAATTCAGTTGGTGCTGTAAGGAGATGCATTCCTGCAGCTGCTCCAGTAAGAACCCCATTACTGTCCATGAGCCTTTCTGGCAGGGCACTGACTTCCTTCCTTATCTCTGTGTGCTGAGGCTGAGAGCTGCAGAGGACTTTGAATGCCTTCTGAAGTCAACTAAAGATTATGTTAAACATCACCTTGTACATTAGCCTTTTAAAAGTTTCACAGACTTCCATGAGAGTGGCTATAAGATTAAACCCGGAAATTTTTGCATGACAAAACATTGAGGTGAAAATCCTATGGAAGAGCCACCTGATATTTGTCTGAATTCAGGCTACCCTTTTGTATGTGCATGCTAATCTTTACATTACAGTGTAATAGTATTATAGTGCACATCTCAGCTACTTTATCTGGGTTTTTTCCCCTCTTTAGTCTGCAGCTTCCAATGGATCAGAAGCATCTGGACAATGTGGTGAACGCAATAAGGAGAACCAGACTTTTGAAAATTGTGTGGTAGATGTGAAGACAAAGGTATGGTCCACGCTTTTGTGATGGAGAATGAAATTCTTATTTAGTCAAGTTTTGCTGGAGGTGAAATGTGTAGAATATATTGAATTTGAGCTCCTGCAGTCATTTTTTTTTTGCTACTTAATGTCTGCATGTGCATTACCAGATTCAGATCAGGCTTTCAGCCTTATCGCTGCACTTTATTGCTGTATGTTACTAGCCCTGGGCATTTTATGCTGTCCTAGGCAGGATTTACTTTTTATTTTTATGTAAAAAAGTTTTTGATATCAGTTATGGTTCTACAGGATTGCTGATCTCACGATGTTTTCATTTCAGTGTAATTTTGAAATCCAAGGTGTTTCACAGTTAGTAAATTTTATTCAAGGTGTTTTCAGTCTCTCAGTGTGGTTGTAGTTTATTTTTGGTCTAGAGTCAGTATGGAAGAATATGAATGTCAGCAAAGTGATGATTTTTCTATGGGCAGTTGAATGATACCTACCATAAAACTACTCTGAATAATATACAAAGCAATATGACTTCGTGGCTGTGCTGTACGTTACACTTCTCTTTGTAACAGTCTTGCTGCTTGCAATAGTGAAGTTGTAAGTGTTTCATTATAATATCTCCTTTATTTTCATAGGCTTGCAACTTGACTGGAACAATTCTCTTGGGCTTATATATTATGTAGACTTTCAGCCTTGAAGTCATTGTATATTTTTTTCTTTTCTAAGTGAAAGAAAATTATTAAGTTTTCTTTTAAAGTTAGCAAGCTGGAAACACAATGAAAAGAAAAGAGACGTTAACTGAGTTGGCATGCTTATGTGATACCTTGTAGGCTTCAGTGAAAATTGTTTCTAACAGCAGAAACTTGCAGATTATTCCTCTTGACTAAAGCTTTTCCATGGGATTTGTTTAAATTTCTAGATCAATTTCTGTGTTCTTTAACTTTCCAAGATCTAAAGAACTAATTGTCTAGCATGACTTTCTGAGTTACTTGTGTTGCTTTTTTCCTAGATGATCAGAAAAACTTGTACCGTATAGGACCATGGTGCTACTTGAGAGTTGAAATACAGGAATATCTATACTCATTGAAATTTGTCTTTATATTTATGGAAGAAATTATTTCCCCAGAGCAAGGAATTATCAAAAGCTTGATATATACGCTAAATACATTGTGTCTGTGAGGATGTTGTAGAAATCACGGGATGTAGCACGTCAGCCCAGTTTCACAATGTCATTTCCAGTAGCAATGTCCAATTGAACAATGCACCATCGTTGCTACTCAGAGTCGTGATACTGCAAACTCCTGAACTCAATGTTTCTCCATCAGCAATTCTTTTTACTACTTTTTCATGCTGTTTGTAGCTCTCCTGCACACAGTGTACATGAGCGTAAACTCCAAAAATTGGCAATTCCATTGCCAAACTCTAGGACATTCAGAGCTCTGAGTGGTATTTTCTTCAGTTTCCAGTACCATAGGAAAGCAGATAGCAGATGTTTTGTTTTCATTTTCTGGAACTTGTGGTTCAGTGTGTCAGTTCATTTGAAAGAGTCATTTTGTCTGATTTCTTTTTCAAGTGACAGTGCTTAAGTGTCAGTGGCACGCTGCTATGACAGTGACACATAGCCGCTGAGGACTGGCTACATGTTTAAACATATGCACCAGGGCTTTTCAGTTGCTGGTGATCAATTGGTTGTTAGATTTACTTCCCCAGGCAGAGTGCTCAAGAATTAAAATGAACTCTTCATTCATCATGGATCTTGAAAGCTGAGAGCCACTTCAGGACACATTGCCCTTGAGTACTGTGCGTTTCTATTGCAGAGCATCCCAGCCCACGTAAAGCTAGGGGAGCATTTGTAACTGAAGCACATTCATTCTGAATAAGGGATCTGTGAGAAACAAGAGAAAACAATTGTGGCTTTGTATTGGAAATAATAGATGCATAAAATATTAGGCAGAAGTTCTAAATTAATGGAGATTGCAGAGTGTTCAAAACCTCTAGCTTATCCAAGGCCCTTCAGAGCTGTAGGACGGCTCAAGGACCTTTCCCCATCCGCTGCTCCACACCCTGTGATTATGAAAATGTGTTTGCTACAACCCTACAAGGCATACTCTGGTCCCAGCTTGCCTTGCTGTCTTCTCACAGGCCCCTAAGCTGGTGAGTTCGTGGGAGTGAGATGACTGGAGAGGTTGCATGGTCTCCATCTTTGGAGATTTTCAAGACCAGACTGGATAATGGCCTGAATAACCTGATCAGACCTCATTGCTGAACCTACACTGAGGAGGAGGTTGGAATGAAGACCTCCTCAGGTCCTGTCCGTTGTCACTTATCCTGTGATCTGTTGATTACATTGACTCCTGGAGATGGAGGCAACCACGTTGCTGTCCTACCGAGCACCCTTGGAGGCAAATGACATTACACACCACTGGGTGCAGCAGCAAGGGACCAGGTATTATAATAAGACCCTCAGCAAACAGGGCCAGCGAAGTGCACGTTGTCCATTAAAAAACCAAAAATAGCTTTTTTCCTTGCTTTTTGAGTGCTTGGGCAGTGCTTGGCTAAAGTGGTGTCAGCTCCCAAGAACTGAATAAAAGGGTGGTAAACTGGGCGTGTGCTTGTGGGAGGAAGAGAGGGGATCGCCCCCACAGCTGTGAAGAATAAACCAAACTTTTTTCTGCGTCTGTTGAGCCTGGGTCCACTGTGGCCACTTGCGTGTGGAGTCCTTGTGAGGAAGGAGTGGAGCTGCCTGTCCAGCCTTCACATCTCCCAGTGCCCATTTTACCATCTACCTGCAGGGCTCAGAGGAGTGAGGTCTGTGCTTACCTACAAAAAAGAAAATTGTCTTTTTCTTTTTTTATTTTGAGAAAGCTACCAGCCAGGGAAATTGGTCAGGACTCTAACATTGATTGTGCTAAATAGCAATGAAATTTGCCATGCATGAGAGAAGGGAGTGATTCTTATTACAGCTTCTGCCTGAGACTCTCATGGGCCTGAGGCCAGCTGCAGAGCTGCTGCGGTTAGGGCTGCTGCTGCGGTCAGGAGGGGCAGAATTGCTAATCTGTTGATCTTTAAACTAACACCAGCACTCATGGGCTTCTGGTTCAGCCTGGGAACTGCATTAAAATTCTTAGTGACTAAGGTATAGAGAACTTCACGCCTTCTGAAATTTGTATTAACTTTTCTTCCTGGCTGAAGCAGAGTTTAATCCAACATTTAATCTGTACTATAGCTCCTAACTACATATCCAGGATCTTCAAGATTAGTAGTTTCTCATTTTTCTTTTTTTGAGCAGCACAAAACAGTCCTAATAAGAGTCTGTCTCATGAGATTTTCCTTTCTAGCATATAATTGCTCAGATAACTCTTATCCTGGTGTTAACCTGCTAACTAACTAATTGTGATGCACAGGAACCTAGCTGGAACTGGGCTCAAGTGGTATTAATGAACTCTGACTGTAGGGACAGAAGTTCATGACTACATCAGTTGCCCTCTTGGAAAAGAAGTAGTCAGGATAGTATTTGTTTGTAGCCTTTTTGGGTGCAATACAGGACCTGAAAAGAAGAAAATATAACCCCATGTGAAAGGCTTGCAATTTAATACCATCAACAAGTGTTCCGTAGTACACAATTTAACATACACTAGGAGCAAGTAAATCTTGCTCCACATTTGTAAGAGGACGTGTGTGTTTATGTGTTCTCTGTGTAGGTGCGTAGAACTCTAAATAGTCACTGGCTAAATTTTGCAAGATGCTGACACTACTAATGCTGTGTTAGCAGGCTGGTAAATGTCTCCTTTCTTAGTGTCTACTCCAAAACTTGGAGATCTAGCACTCTTGTTTTTCTTAATTTCTGCTCTTTGAGTTAGAGATAATAATGAAGTCAGTTTTGCTTTTTTGAAAGATTCAGTTTCTCTTTGCAGTTTTTGCTCTATAATACTTGGGTTTCCAAAGAATTTAAGAAATGTTTACAAAGGCGTGTCGTGAAAGATTTAAAAAAATCAGAGAATCCTTCCTACTGGTTTTAGGTTTTACAGAAGCTTGCTTTTACAAATAGTCAGATCAGCTGGATCTTACAGGCTCTGGTTCTAAATATAACTGCCTAATTAAACCCTATGCTTTGGTTATCCAAGTGGAAGTACCTGGATACAGTGAAGATTTTAATGCCAGAAAGGAGCATTAAATTGTCCAGTCTAAACTATTGCATTATACAGACCATCGCATTTACCCACTCACCTCATATTGTTTTTCTATGACTTAAAAATAGATGCCTTGGTAAAACTAAAGGAGAAGGAAGCAGTCAGCTAGGTAAGTGGTTTTCACACGGCGGTCTGCAGAGCCGCTGGTATCACAGTGGGAATAGTTGTTATTCTTCCTGTATTAAGGTTTCCTAAGAGTCAGAGCTCATCACAGAGGTTATTTTTGACCACCTAAATCAACTACGAGCAGCTATAAACCATCTCTTTTCACCCCAGATGGTTGCTTCTCATTTTGTTTGGTTTTTGGGTCAAATCTTTCTACAGTAGATTTCAGTCATGATGATATGTACAGATAACACGAAGGCTGGAAGAGCAGAGGGAAAAAATAGAACTAAGCAGCAATACGACCTGCAGAAATTAGAGCAGAAGGAGATGTTGCTAATGAAGGGTAAAGCAGTGCCAAGGATTTGAAAATCTTCTACTTGGTATACTTGGGGTAAAAAAATGAATGGAGAAAGTGTCTAGCTGAAGGAAGAAAATGGAGGGGCTCAGCCTCTTTTATGGGTTTGGGATGGGTAGTTAATGAAAATGAGAAACTGTATCCTTAGGAGAAACCTTGGAGACCCATTGACAGTCATCTGTTCCCATACTGCAGCCCTGATTTTCTCGAGTCACGGATAGATGTGTGTTAGAAGCTATGTCCAGGAGCTGTGGCAGCCAGAATGAGCCTGTGGAAGGAAGGAACTTGGGTCTGTGTCTCCAAAACCATGGGTTTCTTCTGTCTCGGGCTACAGGAGAGTTTGAGAGTAAAAAGCAGGTGGCAGTATCTGAGGGACCACGCTGCTCAACGGTGCACTAAGCTTGGGTGGCACACGTGCAAATCCTGCACTGTGAAATGCTCATTGTTGCATTTTATGGAAGGAGGTGACACTCAAAAACTGGAAGAGTGCAGGAGGAAGCTTCTAGGTACACTGATGGAGCCAGATTTTCCCAGACACACACAGGAGTCACATTGTTCACATAAACAGCCTCAAGGGGTTCAAACACTGTTTTTCATATAAACTGTAAATAGGATCATGAATTCACTGAGACCAGCTCACAGGAGTAGAGTTACTTGCAAGTAGAAGCATTTACAGATCATACACTTGGAGACCAATTTCAAAATATATCCCCATACGCCAGCTTCGAGTATGATATGAAATTTTACAACCAAGTCATTAGGTAATTATATATATGGAAATATTTCACACCTTACTAGATCAGCTTGAATCTACCAATGGGAAGAGAACAAACTGTTGGATGCTTTACATCAAAGTGTTAAAATATCTCCTGATTTTAGAGTTGACTGAGTTCCTTTTTACCCTGCCAGACTTAGAGCACAAGCGTGGCTTAGGTTAGACCATCTTAATGGGTTAATTTGTTCTGAAAAACAGATTGGTTCTTACTACAAGGATGTTTGAAAAGTTCCCTGTTTCATATAATCTATAGTTTAATAAACTTGTCTGACTGTTTGGCTACTGGACTAAACCTCAACAGGGAGAAAACCTGCAAGTTCCAGTGGAGCCCGTAAACACAAATCAAGTTTGTTTTGTACACATGTGGTTGCTCAGAGCGAGTTAAAGGTTTAGACACAGTCATACGTGCTCTGGAGACTTTCTCTTTAAGATGTTACATTCACCAAGACTAATAGCTGGGGGAGGGTTGGTTGCTCTCTGACCACATATCTGATTCACTATGGATTTTGTAACTTTGGTAGCAGTGACCTCATTTTGGCAAAATAATGTGTGTCATTTACTGAGCCTCTTGCTGCTTTAGCAATCGCAAGAATATTAGGGTTATAACCTGAGTAATTTATGGAAGAGAGATGACTTTTAAATATCCTTTTATTTTCTTGGAAAGGCTTATTTTATTGAAAACATATTTTAGCTCTGAGTGAGAATGAGAGATTCTCAGCAAAACACCCAGAGGGAATTGTGCTGTCCAGTGTGTAGAAAAGGTGAATTGTAATGTATGGGTGTCTAGACGTTTCCTCTTGTTGCTGTCAACAGTCCAGTTGGCTGTATTTTTTTTTTCCAGTGAATAGAAGCATTGATTTTCCTCTCTATTTGGCCAGAGCTTTCATTTTACATATCTTTCCCCTTCTGTGTCTCTTTCCCTCTCCCTCCCTCTTCTCTCTCTCTCTCTCTTCCTCTATCTGTAAGAGAGGGAAGACTTTAAGAGCTGACAGCAAGCTTTCTAACGCAGAATGATTCATGTAAGACACCTGAAAGGCAAGCTCTGCACCAGCATCACTGCAAGAAAGGTAGGGCTTTGGGGGCTAAACAGTCTGTAAAACTCTGAGCAAAGCATACAGAACATGAGACAGATCGATTAAGCCTGTGGATCTGTCAAAGATGCAGAAAAAGTTTCGGAGAGAACTTAAGGAGTTTTTAAGCTCTGTTTTTTTGGGGTGGCTTCTTTTAGTCAAAACTTTGATGTATTTTTCATAAGTGGGAAAAAAAAAAGGTGCCCCTCTGTAGCTTTGAATAATGTGTATAAATGTGGGGCTTTTTTTCTGTGGATGGTAAACTATAACACTGCTGTGCTTCACAGTTCTGCGTGCATGTGTAAATACGCAATTCCCTGGTTTTCGCCCTGACTGATTATTTTCTGGTATACTTTCTGAAAGTTCGCCTTATCCAGCTGTTATTTATATTCACTTCCTGAATCCAGCTCTGACCCAGTAATTCTGAGTGGCTGGAGATGTGACGCATGAGCTCTCGCGCACACCTTAATGTTTCAATCATGCACTTCAAGCAATATGTGTTTGTAGGAATCATGCTCTTAATAAAACCCCTTACAACCCGAAGCAGTTGTTTTGGCAGAGCAGTGACAGCACTTTGATAGATGGGCCCGATAGTTGTGTGTGTTGTGCTTGCTCGGAGTTGGTAGGAAAGAGGAGGGAGAGAGCAAGCGAGAGGGGGGAGAAAAAAAAAGACAGGGAAGGAGAGAGCGAGAGGGAGAGAGATTGAGAGATTGAGAGAGAGAGAGAGAGAGAGAGAGAGAGACTTGGCAAAGGAAATCTTATGGGTATACTGAAACAGCAGATCAGAATTGTGAAACCAGAGCCAGGGCTGAAATGTGATGCTTTTGCTCTTTTGTGCTTGTTGTGGTTCTCATCTTCCCATTTAGAAGGCTGCATACCATTCAACAGAATATTTTGATGACAGATTGAACAATGCAGCAATCAAGCCTGATAAGCCACCTGGAAGTTTTGCTTGAGACGATTTCTAGTGGGTTTTCTGATCCCTGTGAGCATCATGACTGCCTTTAGCATTGTGGAGGAGGACTCGAGTTTCTTATGAGGGCCCCACTTGGAAAAGCAGGCTGTGCAGATTCAAGCCTCCGGTTCTGTTCATGCTGTTCAAAAGCCTTTCCTCACCCTTGCTGATTTATTTTTATGATTTACATACAATCCTGTGGAGATTTACAGAATGGATTGTCTGTGCATTGTCACGACCAAGGTAGGACTGGAAACGTTGCTGATATGTGTACATATTTCTCTGCTATTTTTCTGTTCCTGTAATTAAATAGATCGAGCATGCACTGTGTCAGGTTGCAAGATAAAGTGATAAATAAGCTTTGCTTCAATGAGCATTTTGTTTTCCTTTTCTGTAGATTATACAGTTTATTTCTATATCACTTCCTAAATGATCTGTAATTTACTTATTTTTACTAGCAAAAGGAAAATTATTTCATATTTTATCTTAGTCTGTGCTTATGTCTATTAATATCTCTAGCTACTAGAGCACTTTCAGAGAACAAGGTATAATGCACATATTTTCTTAGCTTATCAGTTAATTCTGTAAACTAAAGAATAAAAAAAAAAGGGGGGGGGCATTATATGGGTCCTAGGATTTGAAAGACGCCAATCAGATGTGGTTTAGATAGTCATGATGTTTCTGATTGGAGAGGTGCAAGTTTCTTGTGGCTTATTGTAGCTTTTTGGGGGAGAAACATAGCTTAATTTCCATCTCCAGGCCTGAAAAATAAAAATGCCTTGGTCCCAATTCAGGACTCTTATACTGATGTTAGATCTAACCTGGCTGTTTGGGAATGGTCCTTCTAAATAAATCTCTCCAAACATGTGTGGAAACAAGTTTTTATCCACAACAACGCTGGCAGGCTAAGAACTTTGGGGTTAAGGACACTTCCTGAGTTAAGGACAATTCCCAACATAAAGCTCTAGGGTAGAGATAAGCTGAACAATTCTTTGAGATGATCTCAGACTTAGGAAACTAGCTTAATATTACATGACAGAGAGATAATCAGGGAAATCCCTTTCTGTTGCTACGGGATGGGCAGCTCACCGCATGTTTGTTACTGCATATGCACATGGTGATAGTATCCACAAGGAGTAGTAACTGAGGAAAGTCCAGTCATTGGGGTTCAGCACAGTTGCTCCCTGTTCTGGTTTATTTTTGATGAATTTTGTCATTTCCATTGGATTTGCAAAATGCCTCGGGTAGCCAGAACACCTGAAGGCTATATAAATAAGTCAAACCAACAGTTAGCACTGCCCTCGTCATTGCTGTCATTTTTTGCGTCGTGGCCATGCCAAACGGGGACCCCCATCCATGACATGGAGAAAGGCAGGAGGAGGCACCCCTGGCACCCATAGGCAGCAGCGAGGTGTGGGAGGTGGCTGCCACAGAGATCAGGGAGCACGGTGGAGCTGTGGAAGCACATACGAGCTGTCATTCCCATCTTGCCAGGGGAAAAAACCCATATGGGAAAAGAACAGGAGGTGAATGAGGCCACAGCAGGCCTCCTTCTGTGGCCTCATTCACCTCCTGTTCTTTCCAGGTCCTTCTGGTTCCCAGAAGCCGTGCTGGATCTGAGACTATGTCCTCAACCTGCCCTGGAGCAGAGCAGAGGTGCCCATGGGTGCCCGTTGATGCAATACCACTGAAAAGTGCTCAGCAGTGGTGGTGCAGCACTGCTGAACAAAGCCTGGATGCAGGATCGTGCTAAACATCCAATTTCTACTCCCTGATGTTGCTTTCCAACAGAAAATAAGCAGGAAGCTAGAAAAGACAGCTGTGATTATCTCTGCTTCTGGGTGTCCGGTGGTGTGGTGGGGACCAGCAATCGCAACCGTCCTTGGCCTTGAGAGTTTGGTGAGGACGTGTGTAGTAACTGAATTTGGGAGAGGTGGACGAGTCTACATCTAAGATGGTATAACTGGGAGAAGAACGTGGCCCAGTGCCTTTTTTTTATATATCAGAAGAAACCGCTTTATGTATTTTATGAATTGATCAGGAATGTTTCCACTGAACATTTTCCTAGGACCTTCTGGGCAGTAACGAGTGTAGGCTCATCATCGTCTCACTACTACTGCTGCTCTGAGCAGGGCTGCCAACTTCATCTACACACAATGTTTTTCCTCCCATCTCTTCTGTTCCTTGGATCTGCTGTTAAATGGCTGAAGTGATGTGAAAGTCAAGCATATGACCCTCAAATATTCAACTCCAGATATTCACTCTCAGCTGCCAACTTTGGTGTTGGAATGAGATAGGATTGTGAATTGTAGGTGATCTGCTATTTGCATGCATGTGGGAACACCATATTAACATATGTAATTGAATTGAATGGCAAAAATCTAGTTTCAGAACACTTTTGTATTGCAAAGGCTTGAAGCCAAATAAATATGAGACCTGGACAAGCTGGAGAGGTGGGCCTGTGTGAACCTCATGAGGTTCAACAAGGCCAAGTGCAAGGTCCTACCCCTGGGTCGGAGTAATCCCCGCTATCAATACAGGCTGGGGGATGAAAGGATGGAGAGCAGCCCTGCTGAGAGGGACTTGGGGGTACTGATAGATGAAAGGCTGGACATGAGCCGGCAACGTGCGCTGGCAGCCCAGAGGGCCAACTGTGTCCTGGGCTGCATCAAGAGAAGCGTGGCCAGCCGGTCGAGAGAGGGGATTCTGCCCCTCTACTCTGCGCTGGTGAGACGTCACCTGGAGTACTGCGTTCAGCTCTGGAGCCCTCAGCACAAGAAGGACATGAAACTGTTGGAGCGGGTCCAAAGGAGGGCTACAAAAATGATCTGAGGGCTGGAGCACCTGTCCTATGAGGACAGGCTGAGAGAGTTGGGCTTGTTCAGCCTGGAGAAGAGAAGGCTGCGGGGAGACCTGATTGCAGCCTTTCAGTACTTAAAGGGAGCCTATAGGAAAGATGG
>Ga0065711_1032359_pt1 | contig 27491 bp, 16 predicted proteins | sample Hoacrofraction12_FD_59098 | JGI IMG/M metagenome (GOLD analysis project Ga0065711, IMG submission 59098) | Hoatzin crop microbial communities from Cojedes, Venezuela - Epithelial fraction 12 v2 (version 2) | ecosystem: Host-associated > Birds > Digestive system > Esophagus > Crop | place...
CTCCCCCCGCCGCGGTGCGGAGGAGAATGGAAAGAAAGAGGCAGAAACTGGTGGGTCGGGATAAGGGCAGTTTAACAGAACAGCAAACTAAGGGAACAGGAACAACAACGACACAGATAAGGAGAAAATAAAACACAAACCACAAAACCCGGAGAGCCGCCCTCCACGACCACCACCGCCAACTCCCGAACCGTGAGTGAGTTCAGCCTGCGCCGCCCCCCCCCGCCGCGGAACCCAGCATGAAGGCACATGGTATGGAATACCCTGCTCTGTTTGGCCAGGTGGGGTCAGCCCGCCCGGCTGTGTCCCTTCCTGGATTCCCTTCCTGGATTCCGGTGAAAATTAACCCTGTCCTGGCCGAACCCAGGACAGTATTCACTTAGGTTCCATCTTCCATGTAATATTTTTTAAACATTTCAATCCTAGTAACTTCGAAGTTGGTAATTCTGAACATAGAATAATCAATGATCATTCCACAGGTAAATAAAAATAATATATTTGAGGCTGATTATACCACATTATTTAATAGTAAACCCCCAGAAATTAGTTGGATGACTTTTTGCTTTTCCAGGATCCTTACAGCAATAATTATTTCAAATTATTTACCTAGTTAATTACAAAACAGATTCTCTTATGTTAATACTTGACAATTATAATTAACTTTTTTAATAAAGAAAAATACTCAGAATTCCTTTATATTCATGACAAGTTTAATCCTGTAATTTCATAATTTCTTCCCAATATAGGTCTCATCATCAGACATAATTTTATAAAATACTAACACCTTTAATGAAATAAAATCTGGACTAAGTGCTTTACTGCATTACTCAAAATTTTACATATCGTACTGTGCCTCAATGTGTTACTATAATTGAGGTACCAATGAAAAACAACACTTTAGTTACATGTTAATGAGACCTGGTGACTTGGTACTTAATAAATGCTCTTTCCACATCAGAGGGTAGTCAATATAGTTTAGGAATCTAAGAATATCTGAAATTGAATTCCAGCATTATCAGAAATATATTTTGAAGGCTTGATTCAGTCAGTGCTTATAAAATAGAAATTACAGTACTTCACCACTTCTCAAAACTATTATTAGTAACAATTAACACATCTACAATCCATTGAAGAAACTTTGTATTATCCTAAAGTAATCGCACTTGAAATACCTGACCAAATCCTGGTCTCATCATTGATAAGTGATAGAATGATTATAAAAACAATTAAAAATGGAAGGTGAGATAGTCTGTCCTCCGAAAGATAATTCTTAGGAGGAAATCATGATGAAAATCTCTAAATCTTGAAACAACTGGCTTTTCTGTTCAAAGTTTTGCAATCAATAATATTAATGAGATTAAATTCGGAAAGAAAAGCAGGTAAACATCAGTTTTAAGGTATTCAAATGAAATTCTTGATATCATTCTTAAGATGAATAATGGAAAGCTACAATATATAAAAATAGCATGAGTACGTTTCCATTAAGCATAATGAAGCTGATATCATTGTAAGGAAACCTGATTTTGCTATTTTTTTGCCTTTTTATTCAATACATTGTGTACTAAACATTTATCACATCTCCTTTTCTGATCTGTGTTTTAAATTTGTAACTCATTTGAAATAGTGATAACATAAGGTACTTGCTGAGAGTCTAGTTTGCTTAAAAATAATAGCTAATATTATTTGGCCTTTTCAAATAATGTTTTCTAAATAGCAGAGAATACCTTATGGGCAAAATATAGCTTCTAAGTAATAAACAATATTTTTGTTACTTGTTTCATTAAATTGAGACAGATTTCAAAAAAATATACACAATGTATTTTAAGGTGCCTTCATGTCTCCTACAAAACACTGAATTATTTATTCAAAATGGAAATAACATTACATAAAATGACAGACTACAAGTAATACCTAGTTACAGTGTTCTGCATATTTTCAAATAACCAGGAATAAACAGAATCATTGGATTATACTGCTGTCTTCAAAATTTTACAAATTAAAGAATACGATTCTGAATTTGTTGTTTTGAGACTGTTATTGTTATAAGACCAGTTATTATCACAAGTATCTGAGAAAAATGAATTCTGAAGTTAACCAGCTGTTGTTATGCATATATCTCTCTCTGTATATATATTAGGCTCACAGATTCCAGAACAACGCTAATGGATGATAAAAATCTTATTTAATTCTCAGTGCTGTCTGATTTGTAATCATCTGTGGTTTAGGTGATATCCTACTCAAATTTTCTCTGTAGCAATTTTCTTCACTATACTAACTAATTTTTTGAGTTATCTACAATAGTCAATAAACACTTGAAGGTCAAGATCCTATAGTACATCTTTTGTCACCCAAAGCTTGCTTGGATTTTGTAGAAGATTATGTGTAAGTCGTCCATCCACTTATTTTCAATAAAGTTCTTGCTTACTTTTAATTTGAGAACTCACTTATGAAGGGAGAACAATAGCCCCTAAAAATGTACAAGTCTACACGTGAATGTATAGATTATATATTTTAAAATTTCTGATTTCAGTCTATCTTTTTCTTCTACTGTCTAGCTCATCTCTTTCTGACTTCAGAACAGTGAACATATAACCATGTATTTAAACTGTCACCTTCAGTAATTGTAGAAGCTCAGAAACATTAGTTGTTGTTGAGATTTACCTGATTCTAATCAGTACTCTTATCAAAAAACACATTAGTGTTATTTTGTAATGCATACAAATTGTAAACGCAAAAGACTTACACTTGAAGCACAGTTTTAGGATCACCCACTTCTCCTCCATCACCAATTGTCAGTGTGTCATAGCCAATCTCCAGATCAAATTCTTCAAAATTTATCTGAATAACCTAGGGAAAAAGAAAAGTAAATATATTTCAGAAATAAACATACCTGAGAGATCAATCTGTAAATAAGCTTTTCAGCAGTGTAAAAAGAAATAGATATTCCAACTAATAATTACACGTAACGTTAGCGTATTTTACAGTAAATTATTGTAATTAACCCAACAGGTTTGGTTTGTGAAATAAGAATTATAACAACTTCAAGGTATCATCACTCTGCTGACCTCCTCAAAGCACTGTCATTTCACTTATTTATGTAGTTGTTACATGGTTGATACAGTTCTGAATAATTGCATTACATTTTGATTAAGATATACTCAAAGGGCAACATAACTAATTTCAACACTATTGTCTTCAAATAACACCTGAATAATCATACTTCATATGTAAATGCAGCGAAGGTGAAGAACATCATTTACTCCTGACATCTGTAATCTGGCTCAAGTAAGATAAAGCTGGATCAAAGGTAAAAGTCATTGTCTAATTACATCAATCTGAGTAAAATGCAACTATCAGAAGCACGAGCATTTTTTATATCCTGTAATTTAAATCTCAATATGCATATTTAATGCTGGAGGATAAATATTTCAGCTATTTTACAAATCCAATGAATTGGAGGATAAATATTTCAGCTATTTTACAAATCCAATTATTTTTTTACTTATAGCAAAATTAAATCATGTTATTAGAAAAGAAAAATAAAGCATATGGTTTTCAGCCGTATATCAATCATCCTAACTCTATCATTATGGAAATAATATAATTTTCTCAAAATTTCATATAGATAAAAGCAACAGCATACTTATGTGTAGGAATTTATAATACTTATGTCTGTAATAGTGGTCTTAAATTATTGTTATAACTGAGAACTAAGAGTATTTGTGATTAAAGTTGTGGATGCCATTCTGATGGATTAATATCATGTCCTTCAAAGCTCATATTACTTTGTTACACTTGGGTTCTAATAGCTGTTTGAAGAAGGACTTGTTTTTACAAACAAGTTATACAGGCAAGTTGGAGAAATTTACATGTATTACAGGCATTGTAATTTGCTCCAAAGGGAGGAGAAACACTTTTCTTTAGAGGTGTAAATGGGAACAAAAATACACCAAGGAACAGCCAATTTGGCATATTGACATATTCAGACGTACATCTGTCTGTGTGTGCATGTATGTGTGCATTACACCCCAGGGAATTCAGTCAAGTTTGGAGTTAAGAGGGCCCAGATGGAAAGGACATGGAAAATTGTGTAGGCAAGTAGCTGATTTCCTCTAACTATCTGAGTAAAGCAGCAAAACCACATATAATTCTTCTTCATCTTCCTAGTGTGAAACAAATATTCTGGATAATTTGTGTTGTTCTAACCACAAAATTTGTAAATCTAGATGTAAGAATTTAAACTGAAATCCATAACTAGATTAAAGGCTGACATAATAAAACATTTCTGAGTTTCTGTGCAAATAATAGTAGTATTGCATTCAAGTTGAAAGTATGTTTCACTTGTTAACAGTAAAATATGGTTTGTGATAATAGCAATACTTAAGTGCTAGAAAATTTAGCATAGAAAATTTAAATTTGTGTTTGCAATAAGAAATCCAAGATTTATAGAAAAAATTGCATAACTAGTTCATCCACTCATATCTTCATCGTGTTTCTCATCAAACACAAAAAAATCTGATTGTATTGTAATATATTTCTTAAGTGCAATGGTACTCATTATTTAAAATTAATATAATTCCAGATAATTTGTATTAGTTGAGTTCCATAAAACTGACACAAAACAACTGTCTTTTTGTAGTTGAAGTAGATGTCTTTATAAGCGGCATCAGAAAGCTAAACCAGCTTTTTTTTAGCACATCAGCATCATCCCATGCTATATGTATTTAATTGCAGAGGAGAGGGTAGAAGTTAAGGAAAATATAAATTCATTTACAAGTGTTTCAGGATACAGTTTTTTTAATTAGAGCTGACCAGAAAGAAAATATATATCTTTACACCTATGATAAATGTTCAAATATTTTCTTAATTTCACTGGAGTAATGTAAGATCATTTTCATTATTTTTTAGCAACGCTGACAAGTGAAAAAGTAAGGGAATTCCATGAAAAATATCTGACTCATTAGGGAATACCATGGAACGTGAAAAAATAACTACATTTCATTTTTTGTTCAAATCATAGACTTCAGCTTGAATCTTTTAACTAGTCTCTGATGAATCCTCAAATTATTGATGATTCTGTTGTGATCTAGCAGGTTCTTGCCTGCTCTGATGTACTCCCTCATTCTTCTGCAAGCTTTCTTTTCTGAGATAAAAAAAAAAAATTATTCTTAATCAAAACAGATGTACATGCAAAAAAATATTATTATTTGTTTTTTCTGCATTAATAATTTTCAGAGAAGCATGTATTATTAAAAGATTTCTGGCCCACTCTTTGTAACTCCCCTAAAAGAGTGATAATGGGAAAAGCATGACTTTGAAAAGTGTAGTGCAATGTTTCATAACTCCAGATTATTAAAGGCTAACAAACAGCCCATTAGGTTTACCATATCACACCTGACCTGATGTGCATTTTACATGCATTGAAGTGACTGTACATGCAAAGTACATAAGGTACAATACAAAATGCACTTGAATTCTTTGCAAATATACCTGAATGGCAAGAAAATATGTACTTTAGTGATAAGACCTATGTCCAGAGTCCTCATTTTACAATGTCAGATTTAGTTTGATCAGACCCAAAGATGGCATGACTGGCAATGCTCATTATATTGACTGTTTCCTTTAGAATACTGAAAAGGTGTTTTGATGATATTAACACTTCAAATTGAGCGTGCTGGAACCCTTCAAAATAAAATGTGAGATTTAGGTAAGAAAAGTAAATAACTTAAAACTTTGTAATAAACTTGCAAAAAAATCTGCTTTACCAGTCATTTCCTGTTGGAGGAGGCCCAGAGGAGGACCACAGAAATGATCAGAGGGATGGAACACCACTGGTATGAGGAAAGCCTGAGGGAGTTGGGGTTGTTCAGCCTGGAGAAGAGCAGACTCTGGGGAGAACTTATTGTGGACTTTCAGTACTTAAAGGGGGCTTATATTAGACACGGGGACAAACTTTTACCAGAGGCTCTTAAAACAGAACAAGGCGTAATAGTTTTGAACTAAAAGTAGGTAGATTAAGACTAGATATAAGGAAGAAATGTTTTACAATGAGGGTAGTGAAACACCAGGACAAGTTGCCCACAGAGGTGATAGATGCCCCGTCAGAATCACAGAATCACAGGATGGTAGGGGTTGGAAGGGACCTCTGGGAATCACGTAGGTCAACCCCCCTGCCAAAGCAGGGTCACCTAGAACAGATTGCACAGGACCTTGTCCATGCAGGTTTTGAGTATCTCCAGAGAAGGAGAATCTACAGCCTCCCTGGGCAGCCTGTTCCAGTGCTCCATCACCCTCAGAGTGAAGAAGTTCTTCCTTATGTTCAGATGGAACTTCCTATGCTTCAGTTTGTACCAATCGCCCCTTGTCCTGTCGCTGGGCACCACTGAAAAGAGTCTGGCCCTATCCTCCTGACATCCACCCTTAAGACGTTTGCAGGCATTTATAAAATCCCCTCTCAGTCTTCTCTTCTTCAGGTTAAACAAGGCCAGCTCCTTCAGTCTTTCCTTGTAAGAGATATGCTTCAGTCCCCTCATCACCTTTTTAGCCCTCCACTGGACTCTCTTCAGTAGTTCCTCAACTTTCTTTAAGTAGGGAGCCCAGCACTGGACACAGTACTCCAGATGGGGCCTCACCAGGGCACAGTAGAGGGGGAGGTGAACCTCCCTCGACCTGCTGGCCACATTCCTCTTAAAGCACACGGGGAACCCCTTGGCCTTCTTGGCAACCAGGGCACACTGCTGGCTCATGGTCAACCTGTCATCCACCAGCACTCCCAGGTCCCTCTCCACAGAGCTGCTCTCCAGAAGGTCCACTCCAAGCCTGTACTGGTGCATGGGGTTGTTCCTCCCCAGGTGCAGGACCCTGCACTTGCCCTTGTTGAATTTCATCAGGTTCCTCTCTGCCCAACTTTCCAGCCTGTCCAGATCTCGCTGAATGGCAGCACAGCCTGCTGGTGTATCCACCACTCCTCCCAGTTTGGTGTCATTGGCACACTGCTGAGGGTACATTCTAACTCTTCATCCAGGTCATTGATGAAGAAGTTGAAGAAGACTGGGCCCAGTACTGACCCCTGGAGGACACCACTAGTTACAGGCCTCCAACTAGACTTTGCGCCGCTGGTGAAAACCCTCTGAGCTCTGCCATTCAGCCAGTTCTCAATCCACCTCACTGACCACTCATCCAGCCCACACTTCCTGAGCTTCCCTAGGAGGATGTTATGGAAGATTGTGTCAAAAGCCTTGCTGAAGTCAAGGTAGAAAACATCCATGGCTCTCCTTTCATCTACCCTGCCAGTCTGCTGTAGGTGACCCTGCTTCAGCAGGAGGGTTGGACTAGATGACCCACAGTGGTCCCTTCCAACCCCTATTATTCTGTGATTCTGTGATTCTGTGATTCATGCCATTGTAGAAAGCTATCAGATTGGTCAAGCGTGATTTCCCCTTGGTGAATCCATTTTGAATACTGATAGCCTTCTTTTCCTCCACTTGCTTGTTGATGACCTCTAGAATGAGTTGTTCCATCACCTTTCCCGGGATGGATGTAAGGCTGACCGGCCTGTAGTTTTCTGGGTCCTCCTTCTTGCCCTTTTTGAAGATTGGAGTGACACTGGCTTTTCTCCCGTCCTCGGGCACCTCTCCTGTTCTCCAAGACCTTTCAAAGATGATGGAGAGTGGCTCAGCAATGACATCCGCCAGCTCCCTCAGCATTCATGGGTGCATTCCATTGGGGCCCCTGGATTTGTGGGCCCCCAGATTGCTTAAGTGAGCTCTCACGCAGTCCTCCTCGACCAAGGGAAAGTCATCCTTTCTCTAGGCTTCCTTTCATACCTCCAGGACTTGGGATTCCTGAGGGCCTGCCTTGGCACTGAAGACTGAAGTAAAGAAGGCATTCAGTAGCTCTGCCTTCTCTTCATCCTCCGTCACCAGGACACCCATCTCGTTCAGCAGCGGCCCCACATTATCCCTAGTCTTCCATTTGCTGCTGATGTGTTTGAAGAAGCCCTTCTTGTTGTCCTTGACATCCCTTGCCTGATTCAATTCCAGGTGGATCTTAGCCTTCCTTGTTGCATCCCTGCACGCTTTGACAACATTCCTGTACTCCTCCCAAGTGGCCTGCCCCTCTTTCCACATTCCATACACCTTTCTCTTCCATCTGAGCTCTGCTAGAAGCTCCTTGCTCATCCACGCATATCTCCCGCCTTTTTTGCTAAATTTCTTGCTCAGTGGGATGCACCAGTCCTGGAAGAAAGGTGAGGAGGATATGATGCTTAAACAGTGACGAGCTCTCTTGGACTTCCCCTACCTTCTAGAGCCCTGACCCATGGCATTCCTCCCAGTAGCTCCCTGAAGAGACCAAAGTCAGCTCTCCTGAACTTCAAGATTGTGATCCTACTTATCGCCTTGCTTCCTCCATGCAGGATCCTGAACTCCACCATTTCACGGGCACTGCTGCCAAGGCTGCTTCCAACCTTCACATTCTCAACCAGCCGTTCGTTGTTCATTAATACAAGGTCCAGCAGATCACCTCTCCTTTTGGCTCCTCCACTGTTTGCATCAGAAAGTTATCATCGATGCTCTGCAGAAACCTCCTGGACTGCATGTGCCTGGCTGTATGGTCTTCCCAGCTGATGTCAGGGTGGTTGAAGTCCCCCATGAGAACCAGGGCCTGTGACTGTGAGGCTACTTTCAGCTGCCTGTAGAAGGCCTCATCAACTTCCTCCTCCTGGTCAGGTGGCCTGTAGCACACAGCCACCGTAATGTCCCCCTTATGAGGCTGTCCCTTAATTCTAACCCACAAGCTCTCAACTTGTTCTTCATCTGCCCCAAGGCAGAGCTCAATATGTTCCGATTGCTCGCTCACACACAGAGTAATTCCTCCACCTCTCCTTGTTGGCCTGTCTTTCCTAAAGAGTGTGTAGCCATCTATGACAACATTCCAGTCATGAGAGCTGTCCCACCACGTTTCTGTTACGGCGACCAAGTCATAGCTGTCCTGCTGAACAATGGCTTCCAGCTTCTCCTGTTTAATGCCCGTGCTACATGCGTTGGTACAGACACACTTGAGCTGGGCTGTCGATTTCACCCCCGACACTAGCATGCCACACCTGGGCTCATCCCTAGTGAGCTGGGTGATGCCCCCTTCCCCCTTCAAACCTAATTTAAAGCCCCTTTGAGACAGCTGGACTCCCATCTGTAGCCAGCAGACCCGATACCGTGTAAACCTCCACATGATCAAAGAAACCGAAATTTCATCGATGGCACCAGTTTCTGAGCCACCTGTTAATCAGATGAGCTTTCCTGTCCTCTTCAGTGTTCTTCCCTGCCACTGATGGGATTGAAGAAAACACCACCTGTGCATCTGATCCTTCAGCCTGTCGCCCCAGTACCCTGACTTCATTTTTGATGGCCTTGGGACTTCTCTCTGCCATCTTGTCACCGCCAACCTGCATTACCAACGGTGGGTAACAGAGGGCCACACCAGACATGCCAGGTCAGGCTGGATGAGGCTCTGAGCAATCTGATCTACTGGTAGATGTCCCTGCTCATTGCAGGGGGGTTGGACTATATGACCATTAAAGGTTCCTTCCAACTCAAACAATTCTATGATTCTATGATTGTATGATTCGAATAAAACCTCAAGGAATTTCTACATCTTAGTCTGCTGTTGTTTGTAACAATAAACACTCCAGGAAAAAATGTGTTGATCTATTACTATATTCTACGTATTTTTAAACCAGATTAGCATTACTGAATTGTGCTACTCATCTGGTTAGTAGATGCAGAGTAAGCAGAAGCACAGAGATAGGTATTCTTGATCTGTAAATTCAAGTAAAGATTTTTTTCCAGTATCCCAGAGCAAAATATAAGTGTCATTGATATAAAAGAAATATAGCCCATTGTTTCTATTTATCCATACAAACAATGATCATGGTTAAAATATATTTATGTATTTGTTGCTTTTATTCTCTGCCCCACAATCTCATTTAAATGTGAAAAAATAAAGTGCGGAGGGACAGCAAAATATTTTCATATGGCCAGGTATACATTCAAGGAACTATACCATGAAAAAAAAAAAATTTCATCAATGTTTTATCTAAACTAAAAGATGCTAGATAGGAGGATGATACTCTCAAAAGTGGGTTCTGGAAGGTAGGCACAAGAGGGAAATTTAAAAGATGAACAGTTCCACCTGAGACATTTTACTACAATCGTCATGATCTATCATTTCACACAATAGAAGTCAACTAATGATTTCAGATTGTATCTGTATGGCGCTCAGAACTGAGAAGAATATCTTTATTTAAAATTAAGCAATATAATAGTTACTGTTCTCTCCTTTTTCTGAGTCAGCTATGCAGTAGGCCCTGAAATTTTGTACTTTTATAGTAAGCTTTTGTGATGTATCCAGCAGGTAGCAGTAGTAAACTATACTGATACAGACTAACCATATTTATAATTTTGTTTCAGAGGATATTATTAAACATATATGATGATCCACAGAGGTCCCTTCAAGCCCCTACGATTCTGTGTCCCTAGACACTACTGTCAGCAAAAAGCAATCTTTTCTTTCCTCTTCCTCCATATACACACATATATAGAAACAACAAATATATTTAAAGTATAATATGTTGACCTGTGCATTCCTTATTCACTAAAATATATACAACAGTAGATAACAGGAAAGCAGTAGTCCTTCCACATCCTGGTCTGCTTTTGCTATCTATAAACCCAGGAGCAATAAACAACTTGTAATTGCTGCATTAAACTAAATTTATAAATCCAGAACCAAATAAACAAAAAAAGACAGTAATACTAATTATTATTGTCCAAGCTACATAGAAAAAAAGTTCTATTTGAAAAATAATTTTCTGAAAATTATGATGGTGTATTTTTGCAAGCACTTTTCTAAAGGAAGAAATGGGAGCAGAGATCTAATTTCTAACAAATTTTGGTAGACATACCTCCTTTCTGTGCCTTGGAAGATATCCTTTGGAAATCACTGCTTGGGCAAAACCGAGTGTTTTACCCAGCTCAGAAGTAACACAGCAGAATACTATTGAGAAGTTGATGGTTAACTTGAAAACTTCCTACAACTCTTCAGAGGCAGAATACGCTTAGAAGGATACGTTCCAGACAGCAATGTTTCCAGCTAATTGTTCAGTATGACTGTGAGTCTAGTTCCTGACGGAACTAGCTCCCCAAAGATTTTTTGGATAGTAACGTTCCAGGTGAAGTACTCATCTTTCTAAAATTTCAAAGCATACAAAGCCAAACGGTGTGGAACAGAAGCAAGTATATGTGCTTCAGACCTGCTTTTGAAGGGGAAGTGTAAAGATTTAAAGTTGTATGTATTACTGTACGTGCATCTGTTATCCTAAATCTTCCAATGCAAATGTAACTCTAAAAATATTTTTGGAAGTATAGTAATGTTTTCACTCCATAAAATTTGACATTTTACCAGTAAGATAGCGATGAAGAAATTTCTAAAGATGTTATGAATCTTTTCTCCCTCAGAAGACTGCCTAAAATTTAAGCTAAGATATAGCTTAAATGTGCTGTATCTTTGATGAGATTAACAGCAAGAAACAAATTTAATTAAAAGATCCTGCCAAGAAAACAATATTATTACATACTATTTTGCTGCACATTACATATAATTCAATGGTTCAAAATATCCAAGAACTGCTAGCAGCAGTGTAGAATAGTAATAGTGTAATTGGCTTCTTAGGAGTCACCTATTACATGAACAAAACACAATGCAAAAGGAAACTGCCTAAATATTAAGCATTTTTGTTCTTTCACATTTAATCCTTGAGTATCACAAGGGAAGAGAAAAGGGGGAGAGGGGGAAGAAAAGGATAAAGAATACTTGGAGCTTTCTAGAACATTCTAGAGAAAAGCAGGTGACACACAAAGCTGTAAGACAATTCCAGGAGACAAATGCTCATTAGATGAACTGTTGAGTTCATTTGTTGGCAATAGGATTCATTATACTTAACTGTAGACATCTACAGTACAAACATATATTTGATGTAGGCTTCTTCATAACTAATGAAAAAATATGCCTAGAGTGTAAAATATTTCATCAAAAGGTAGGTAACACAGACTAGATCAAACACAGATTAGAAGTACCTATTTCTCTGCCTTGACTATAAGTGAGATTAGGCTTATATATATGAATGTCTACACTATGGACATCTAAAATGGAATTTACTCACATAAATATATTTATTCACCTTATCCTGGAGGTCATCAACAAGCAAGTAGAGGAAAAGAAGGTTATCAGGAGTAGTCAGCATAGATTCACCAAGGGGAAATCATGCTTGACCAATATAATAGCTTTCTATGATGGCATGACTGCATGGGTAGATGAAGGGAGAGCCGTGGATGTTGTCTACCTCGACTTCAGCAAGGCTTTCGACACTGTCTCTCATAACATCCTCCTAGGGAAGCTCAGGAAGTGTGGGCTGGGTGAGTGGTCAGTGAGGTGGATTGAGAACTGGCTGAATGGCAGAACTCAGAGTGTTTTCACCAGCGGCACAATGTCTAGTTGGAGGCCTGTAACTCGTGGTGTCCCCCAGAGGTCAGTACTTGGTCCAGTCGTGTTCCACTTCATCAATGACCTGGATGAAGGGTTAGAATGTATCCTCAGCAAGTGTGACAATGACAAAAAACTGGGAGGAGTGGTGGATACACTAGCAGGCTGTGCTGCCATTCAGCGAGATCTGGACAGGCTGGAAAGTTGGGCAGAGAGGAACCTGATGAAATTCAACAAGGGCAAGTGCAGGGTCCTTCACCTGGGGAGGAACAACCCTATGCACCAGTACAGGCTTGGGGCGGAGCTGCTGGAGAGCAGCTCTGCAGAGAAAGACCTGGGAGTGCTGGTGGATGACAGGTTGACCATGAGCCAGCAGTGTGCCCTGGTTGCCAAGTAAGCTAATGGGATCCTGGGATTCATCAAGAAGAGTGTGGCCAGCAGGTCGAGGGACGTTCTCCTCCCCTTCTACTCTGCCCTAGGGAGGCCCCATCTGGAGTACTGTGTCCAGTGCTGGGATCCCCACTTCAAGAAAGATGAGGAGCTGCTGGAGAGAGTCCAGCAGAGGGCTACAAGGATGATGAGGGGATTGGAACATCTCTCCTGCGAGGAGACACTGAGGGAGCTGGGCTTGTTCAGCCTGAAGAAGAGAAGGCTGAGAGGGGACCTAATAAATGCTTATAAATATCTCAAGGGCGGGTGTCAGGAGGATGGGGCCAGACTCTTTTCAGTGGTGCCTAGCGACAGGACAAGGGGCAATGGGCACAAACGGAAGCATAGGAAGTTCCGTCTGAACATGAGGAAGAACTTCTTCACTTTGAGGGAGATGGAGCCCTGGAACAAGCTGCCCAGGGATGTTGTGGAGTCTCCTTCACTGGAGATATTCAAAACCTGCCTGAACAAGGTCCTTTGCAGTCTGCTGTAGGTGACCCTGCTTCAGCGGGGGGGTTGAACTAGACGACCCACAGAGGCCCCTTCCAACCCCAAACATTCTGTGATTCTGTGATATTTAAGTACTACCATCTGAGATGCTGTAAAGCAGCCAAAAGATCCGTACAAACCTGGCAGATACAGGATCTTCAGAACTGTGCTCTTTTAGGAAGGTAGCTGAAGACCAGATGGAGTTATCCCGGAGTATTATATGTCAATGTTTACCGGTACAGACAGCACATGAATTCTTCTTTGCAGGCTCATTGGGAAACACATCATGTAATTTATTTCCTGCAGTTCTCTAAAGGGGGTTTTTCTTTTGTTCGGGTTTGTTTTTTTGAACTCTGATACTAATGCTAAATGTCAATTGTACATAAAGGATAACCCTGAAGCCAGTTATTTATAAAGGTCATGTAGAATTATTTACTTTGGATCCACACTAATTGAAAACAAATGTATAATGCTTTCTTATCCTGAGAACAAATACTAATGGAAAGTCTTAAAATGGAAGGACAGCACATTAAAATAACAGCATTGAGAATTATATTTCTATTTTTCATGTTGTTCTCTGTTTGCACAGAACTAACACTTGTATTGTCTTGGCCTGAATTCACAAGAAGAGTTTCTGAGATTGATTAATCTGAGGAATACAGTCTCAACATTTAATCAACCTACACAGCCCCAATAAAAAGAAGTAAAAAGGAAATTATTTTGTAAATAAGGTCTTCTCCAAAGAAAGAAAAATAAATAGTAATTACACAATTTAATTCAACTATCAATATAGTATCCACAAAGGGAAATAAAGAAGTGCAAATAAATCATTAAGGAAACACATTGGCTTTTACTTAAGTCATTGTGTTTATCGTGTTCCCAACAACATAAATTATTATATAACTTCTATGTTGTGAAATAGAATATTGTGTTGTGGGTTTGAGATTCTCTTCACCTCTAAACAATTATGTCAGATTGGATTTTGCCATATTTTCTCACATTAAATATCTTAGCCTTTGCAAATACTGTCTCATTATACCTCTAAAAATCACAAGTGGTTGTACATAAAATGAAGTTAATTTCACATATTTTTATTCAGCTACTGGAAAAGAAGGTAAAATTTTTGATCTAGACACTGTGTGGGAATGGTATGTGTACATAGAAGACAACAAGAGAGGTAAAGATTGGACTTAAAAATTTTGGCCACCCCTCCAGTGCCAGAATGTCTATTATTGAACTACAAAGAAATCTATTTCTGCAAACATTATCTTGCAAAATAAAAACAGTATGAATGGTCCAAACATACTAGCAACAGCAAGAAATCCTCCTCACTGAAGCATATCCACAAGATATTTACTTTCATCAGTTTTTACTGTTAAGTCTAGAAAAAAAATCACCTATAGACTACTGATAAAGTCATGCCCTCCCTTTGCTCATCAATCAAAAGGAATTCTCTGGTTGCATTTTTCACTGGTAGAAGTGAAACTAGTCAAGCAGAAGAACTTACATCCTGTTTATATCTGTATGTCCTCATATGCTCTCAGGATGGTTAACTGCTTTTGTGCTGAGTATGTCTGACTTCTTCCTGATAAGTAAATGATGTGCATTCATATTTGATGGTATAAGCTATGAAATGTTGCTGTCTGATTGATGCAATTTACCTCCATAATTTTCCACAGAATCACAGGTCTCTCCATCAAAATAATTGTGTTATTATATATTTGATTATACAAGAACAATTTCAGTACAAAAATATATTGAATCTATCATTTATTGTAAGACTGAGGTACAAGTTTATTTAAATTATTTACCTTGAGGTATAACTTTATTTAACATTAGCACTGCCATGGTGCAACTAATCCTGGAAACTGTTTCCAGGAACATTGAGAATTGTCAGGTGTAGTCAGCATGGCTTCACCAAGGGGAAATCATGCTTGACTAAATTTGATAAGCTTCTATGACAAAATGACTAGCCTGGTAGATGCGAGGAGAGCAGTGAATACTGTCTACCTGGCCTTTGACATTGTCACCCATAAGATACTTACAGACAAGCTCTTGATGTACAGGCTGGGTGAACAGACAGTGAGGTGGCTTGAAAACGGAATGAAAGTCTGGATCCAGAGCATGGTGATCAGCAGCACAAAGTCTAGGTGGAGACCAGAACCGGTGGTGTATCCCAGGGATCAATACTGGGACCAGTCCTGTTTAACATCTTCTTTGGTGATCTGAATGATGGGGCAGAGTGTACCCTCTGCAAGTGTGCCACAGCACCAAACTGGGAACAGTGGCAGAGGGTCAAGCTGCCATCCAGAGGGATCTCAACAGGATGGAGAAATGGAACAACAGGGACCTCATGAAGTTCAACAAAGAAAAGTGCGAAGTCCAGCCCCTGGGGAGGAACAACTCCACACATCAGTATATGCTGGGGGCCACCCAGCTGAAAAGCAGCTTTGCAGAAATGTAGCTGGGGGTCCTGGTAGACACCAGATTGAGCATGAGACAACAATGTGCCCTTGCTACAAAGAAGGTGAATGGTATCCTCAGTTGCATTAGAAAAAGTATTGCCATCAGATCCTTCTGCTCTGCTCAGCAGTGGTGAGACAGGTCTAGATATGGTGTCCAGCACTCACCAGTACTAGAGAGACTTGCACATACTGGAAAGAGTCTAACAAACAGCCGCAGGAAGGATTAAGGGACTCAAGCAACTCTTCTGTGAGGAAAGACTAAGAGAGATGGGACTGTTCAACAGAAGGCACACAGGCGGTTTTATCAGTGTATATAAATACCTGAAGGGAGGGTTCAAAGCAGATGGAGACAGGCTCTTTTCACTGATGGGACAGGATCAGAGGCAACGGGCACAAACCAAAACACAAGAGTCTCTGTATGAACATTAGGAAAGAGCTTTTAACTGTGAGGGTGACCAAGCACTAGCACAGGTTGCCCAGGGAGGTTGTGGAGTCTCCCTCCTTGGAGATATTTAAAAGCCATCTGGGCATGGTCATGGGTAACCATCTCTAAGTGGCCCTGCTTGAGCAGGGAGGTTGGACAAGAGGTCCCTTCCAACCTCAACCATTCCGTGATTCTGTGAAAATTGAATCAACTGAAAATCAGGCATCTCCTCAAAAACGATCAATTACTATCTTCACTGCTAGTGAAAAGAGAAATTAATCTTACCTATTTTGGACATTCCTCTTAGGATAAATATAATTGGTTTATATATAATATATATACTTATGTTTTATTATTCATCAGTACATTAGTATTTGTACCTTGACTGAAATTAATATCTCTTCATTAACCGGAGAGAGAGATTAAAAAAAAAACCTACCAACTACGTCAATTAACATTCTGCTGACTAAGGTTAGATGACACTGATCTACAAAAGGTTTCTCTCTCCCATAAAATTGTCCTTCCATATCTTCTTTACTGCTCTTGTGAAAAAGACAGTGTGGGTTGATGGCCTTGCTGGACTTGTCAATGCCAGAGGAGGACTTGCCGGACTCACGTGTCAAACACTGAAGAGTTAACACAAGGGAGTGGTTCAACTTGAACAACTTATCAGACAGAAGTGTAGTCGATGGCCTTGTTGGACTTGTTAATGCAAGACGAAAGACATGCTTGTACTTGGGCATCAAGAGCAGAATAGATGACAAAGGGAGCAATTAACTTGCAAATAACATCCCCCCTTATCAGACAGAAGTAAGGGGGGATAGCCCACCACTGTAAATCAAGTGATCTGTGGGGCCCAGCAGAGGCCACGCAGCCAGAAGTTGCTTCAGATAAAGAACAGATAGCCCTCCTGAGCACATACCAAGATGCCCGCTCCGGAGGCATGTTGAACTGCTGAGTCCTGCTTGTGAGGACATAACATTCCATGCCAAGAGGCAATCATCACATAATAATTGACTTTGTCCCACCTTGCCAAAAGATTTTCAAATGTAGAAAAACTGGCACTTGAAAACTCTCTTTGGGAGGAGGAGCCAAGCAAGAGCTTTACCTGACAGACGGGTCAACGGTCCTGAACCTCTCTTCCTCCCCCAAGAAGGGACGCCTTTTTGGTAAGAGTCATGCCTCTGACTTTTGTCAGACTTATCCCCGGGAACACTTTGTTAAGTAAAGAGCAAAAATATTACCTTGAGCTCAGCTTTTGTAGACAGTGCATTTATCAATGGCAATCCCAAATCTGTGATATCTGTTGCTTGAATAAATTACTTTGTGAAACTGTTTCAGTGAAAGTCCTTGGAAGGGCTCTGACAGGAAAGTTGAGTGTGATGAGTGGCTACAAACTTAACCCTTTAAACATAAACCGTTGACCATGTCTGGGACTAGGAGTGGATCCAGCTGCACCTAGACTCTCCTCTGAGAGAGAGTTTAGAACACAAGTGGGTCTGCTCTGAACCTTGTGACTCAAAGGGAGGGTTTTCCTTTTGCCGCTTATCAGACTCCTTTACCCCTTCTGATGTCACAAGAAGTAACAGCCCGGAAGTGACACTCAGATCAACTGTGTGACATCTGGGGTGAAGCAAAGGCTTCACATCCAGATGCTGCTTCAGTTAAAGAACAAAAGGCCTCCCAAAAGGACGTACTAAGCTCTTCACTCCGAGGGCGAGGGCGTATGGAACCACTGAGTCCCTCTTCTGACAACACAATGGTGCTATGCTAAGAGTCAATCGACATCTAATTGACTTAGTCCCACCTCACCAATATCTGCGCCAAAAGATTTTCAAAGGTTTAAAAATTGGCACTTGAAAACCCTCTTTTGGAGGAGTCATACAAAAACCTTACCTGACAGACAGGTCAATGAGCCTGGGCCTCTCATCCCCCCCCATGAAGGGACACCTTTTTGGTAAGAGTTACACCTCTGACTTTGTTGGACATATCCATGGGAAAATATTATAAACTAAAGTGCTGAACTATTAACTTGAGCTAACTTTTTGTAGATTGTGCATTTATCTATGGCAGTCCCGAATATGTGATACCTGTCGCTTGAATAAATTGCCTATTGTTTCAACTTTGGAAAACTGTCTCAGTGAAAGTCCCTGGGAGGGCTCTGACAGGTAAACCTTGACTCTGATAAGTGGCTACATACTTAACCCCTTAGACATAAACCGTTGACCAAGTCTGGGACTAGGAGTGGATTCAGCCACACTTAGGCTCCTCTCTCTGAGAAGGAGTTTAGAAAGCAAGGGGGTCTGCTCTGAACCTTGTGACTCAAAGGGAGGGCTTTCATCCCTTGCTGCTTATCAGACTTTTTGAAATCCTTTGATGCTACAGATGGGGATGACTCTATTGAGAATAAAGTGATAATTATTTCCTATTACACTTTTCTGAACACAATACCCTGCCTGGAAAGCATTTGATATTGTAGCATGAGAATAAATGAAAGGAATGGTAGATTTTAGACAAAGGTGAGAGAAGATGCCATTGATTACAACTTATAGGCTATAGAAAACATGGCTTTGTGTTTAAAAAGAAATACATAACCATATTAGGAAGCTGGACACAGCTAAGCTAAGATCTCATTTGTTTTCTTAGACTGTCCAAATTCAGAATGGCAACAAGGCCAGCTGTAAACAAAAAAGATAAAATAGTTTTGAAATATCTCTAAACATTAATAGTCAACAAAAAATGATGGACCAGAGATCAAAATGCTAATAAATTAAAGTTTACAAAAGCCAGTAAAGCTGATTTTGTTTGTGGGGGTTTTTTTTGATAATTTTTGTGGCCCTCCTCTGAATCCATTCGAATAGGTCCATTGACATCTGTGGGGTTGCTCACAAACCATGGAAATGACTGATGAGTTTCAAGACTAGTTCCAGGCCACAGTATAAACAGATATCTGAACTTTGAAGCCGTGAGCCATAAAATCATGGGTAGACACCACTTAACTGCTAAGGCATTTAAACTCACAACATAGGTCTGATTTTGACCTGTATATTCACCAGATGTACCAAGGCTATGAGGCAGTATGTGAGAACATTTGAAATTCTTTTTCTTAGTAACACCATTTTCACAGTGGCAATGCGCATTGCCTGTCCATTCAGCTGATCAGACAACTGTCAATATTCCAAACTCTCAGATCGGGTTCCTCCTGTCTAATCTAGTCTTTTCAACATGTTTCATATATCTTAGGAGAGCATTCTCCTGTGTTACTTTGAGAAAATTATGGATGACTCTCACTGCCAGATAAGCATAAGTTGGAACAGCAATAAGAGCCACAAATGTTCTAGTCTTTTTGTTTCTCCTAATAGAGGGATACGTACTGATTACTAATAATAAGTTTTTTTACAAGAAGATTTGTTGTATTTGGAATTCGTATCCTCACTGATTTTTAGTGGTATTTGAGCACTTAATGCTATGCCTCTTTGATAACATCAATCTTAAGGTTGAAAGGCTTTATAGCAATTTACTTAAGCATCTGGTGTTATAAAGGAGGTGAAATGTATTTCATTAATTATATCATCCCAGTAAATAACAAATAAAATGAGCTGATACTAAAAGATCACACAGAGTGTGTGATAGAGTGTGCATAGCAGAGTAAGACTCAAATCTAAGAATATTTCTAAAGAAAACAAAAGTAATTTTGAAACATTGTATTTAAACTAACTTTAAATACCTAATATATCATGAGTTTCATTATCTACTTTTTCAAAAGCTATTTTTGTAGTAAAACGCATCAGCCCATTTTACTACTTTCCAAGAAGATGTGTTAGAAAAACCCTGGAACTTTTTGTGCCCTTTTGCTCTAAATATATTTATTTTTTTTACTTCCACAGATAGAGAGACAAAAATGATCCAAATAACCTAAAAAAATATGGCTTAGCCAGACTATTATAAAAACTTCCACAGACAGGGAGACAAAAACGATCCAAATAGCCTAAAAAAATATGGCTTAGCCAGACTATTATAAACAACTATCAAGAGGTATAAGCAGGAAAAAATCAACCAATCTATAAAAGAACAATGAAAAAATCATTACTGTCCTTCCCTCCTAAAACCAAGTTCACTGTCAGAATTGAAAAAAAAAAAATCAGTGTTCTTAAACAGCAAGATGATTGCAATCATGGGAAGCGGCTGAGGACTTCTAATTAACTTGCCCCTGTTTCTGTTCTTCCATTCAGTAGCTAGCCAAAAGTGATATCCTTGCATGCAGCATAGAAGTCTACGCTTTTTCATCCCACTGAGGGTCAGCAGTCTGTTCCAAAAGAAAACAGAGAGGTCAGTAACTGGTGTCAATCTAACCAGATGAGTAGCCACACATCTCAAAGAGGACAGAAACACAGAGTTATATTAGTGACTTAAGTCTCAGTGGATGTTCCTGCAAACATCACCTTCAGTTTGTATTGTGAATGTGTATTGGGTTTACATGACAATATTTTGGTAGCAGGGAGGGACTGCAGGGTTGACTTCTGTGAGAACTGATGAGGAGCTGCCCCCATGTAAGACAGAGCCAGTTCCAGGTTGCTGCAAGATGGACCCGTCACTGGCCAAAGCTGAGCAAATCAATGATGTTGGTATCGCCTTTATGATAACATATTTAAGAAAGGGTAAAAAATGGCATGCAACAGCAGCTGAGGGAGAGAAGTGACAATATGCAAGAAAAACAACCCTGCAGACACTAGTCAGTGGAGAAGGAGGGGGGAGGAAGCACTCCAGGTGCCAGAGTGGAGATTCCCCTGCAGCCTGTGAGGAACACCATGGTAAGGCAAGTTGTATCCCTGCAGCCCATGGAGGTCCACAGTGGGGTGGATATCCACCTGCAGCCTATTGAAGATCCCACGCCAGAGCAGGTGGATGTGCCCTGAAGGAAACAGCGGCCACATGGGGACTCCACACTGGAGCAGGCTCCTGACAGGGCCTGTGAATCTATGGGGACCCAGACTGGAGCAGTCCACTCCTGAAGGACTGGACCTCACAGCAAGAACCCATACTGGAGCAGTTCATGAAGAATTGCAGCCTGTGGGAGGGACTGAACGCTGGAGCAGGGGAAGAACATGAGGAGGAAGGAGTGGCAGAGATAAAGTGTTATGAATTGACCACAAAACCCATTTCCCATCCTCTATGCACTGTTTGGAGAGAGGAGATAGAAAAATCAGGAACAAATTTGAGCTTGGGAAGAAGGGAGGAGTGGAGAGAGGGTATTGTTTTAAATTTGTTCTTATTTCTCACTATCTTACTATAATTTGATTGACAATAAATTAACTGAATTTCCCAAGTCAAGTTTGTTTCACAGATGATAGTGACTAGTAAGTGATCTCCCTGTTCTTATCTCAACCCATGAGACTTTTCGTTGTTTTTTCTCCTGCTGTCGAGTTGAGGAAGAGGAGTGATAGAACAGCCAGCCAAGGTTAACCCACCACAGAATTTTACCATGAACAGTTAAAGGAGTCGCTTCATAGAAAACAAACAAACAAAGAAACTACCAGCAGCTCCATTTTTGCCAGTCAAATATCAGAAAAAGGTACACATTGAGAAAAACAATTTAGTATAAAAATCATTCACAAGAGCAACTAAGTGAACTCAACTGTGGAGGAAAGTGCCAAGTCTCTGTGACAAAAATTCATCAGACAAAGAAGACTGAAACATATCAATTGCTCAGAGTGCAAGCACTAGAAGATTCCTATCAAAGTCTCTGGGTCATATGCATATGTCTTTTTCAAAGTTCTAGCCTGGGTGTGCATATTCAACATCAGTACAAATAAGAAAATACGTTTGTCTTCATAGTGTATGGGAGACATAACTTACAACAATTTCAGGAACTTATAAAAAGTCACACAGAACTAAAACTCAAATTCAACCTTTAATTCGATCTGAAGTTTCAATCAAAGGCAGAGTTAAAACCTGAAATTCAGGTTATGGCTAGAATCTAAAATTGCTGATGATTGAAATAAAAGTAACTACTCCTGTTGCAGTTATCGCAATATACACAATGTCTCAACTATTCCTTATGGGTAGATCATATTTTCAGAGTATAAAACATCACTCCTATAGTCACAGAAAGGGCAGGAAAATATTTAGTGAGATAAAATCTAGAATAATTAAGAAAATGGACCTGTCCTTCTTTCATGATGAAAGTGGAGATGTATTAAAATTACAGGACAGGAGGACAAGTCATTTATCCATCTGCAAAGGCTTTACTTTTTTTCCTCCACATTGCTTTTATTTTACATTTTTCTCCAACACATAATCCAAAGCATATGCACATACCTCCTGACTCCAAATTCTTGAATTCAACAATTGATTCTACTCCCTCACTGCCGAACCTGCTAACTTCCTGTCTTAAAAATAGCTGGATTTCCTTCTACGCTCTTACTCCACCAAGACAATCTCCCGTCCCTCTACATATATTTCTAAGATTTTTTTTTAAATTGCGGTATATACTTCACTCAGATTTTTTTAACTGGATCAAAATGTTCATGAACACTATGGAAGAAAAATGTAGCTAACACTACGAAGAAATTGAATGTGTTCTGAGCAGAAGTTAAATATTTTTTACATTTTCTGGTTTCGTATAGTATAAAAGCACATTATCTCCTGTTGATAAACACAGTACCAGCTTTTTTAATCTGTATGGCTGAAAATCAGGATTATGGCTAAAATATGAATGAGCTTAAGTATGCTCGTACTTTCTAATCATTTCACTGACTGTAACACCCGCAATACATCTGTACATTAGGTTTAGGAAAAGCCAAGTTTGAGATATTTGCTTGTAAAAAGACCTGCAATGTAGTTTGTTCTAATAGGCCTGACCAAGACAGACTTCACGAAATGAGTGCTTGAGTTCATGCTAAAACACCCAGCCTGCTTGAGATTTATACTGTCAACGTGAGTAAGTATGGATGGCAACTAGTTTTAGGCTTGACAGCAAGCTGAGGAAATGATACACTGACAGTTTTGACATGGTTAATGAAATAACACAGCTGTGGTAAATTCAGTGTAAACACTCAGCTTTCGCTGAATTATTTTGCTTATTTTCGCCTTGGCCTGAAAAGCATAAAAACTCAGAAATGAAAAGATTAAATTTCTGCAGGATGAAAACAGCAACCTCATGATGTAAGGAAAAAGTGAGGGATGAATGGAACATAATAATGTGTAAAAAAAGATAATATCTTAATATAGAGTGATTAAATGGGAGCCATATTTAATATTACTTCAGTAACAGTTGCAAGTTATTGCCTCAGTAAATTTCTTTAGACTTGCAGAAGTAAGTAGATTCCCAGATATTTTGAAATATTACCACAGTTTCTTAGAAAGTAAAGGATTACAACAGTTGGAAACAGATGTCATAAATATTCAGTAGGCTCCGCCATTATGTCAAAATTTAGATGATAAAATTCCTAACAGAATTTGACATCCACAAAAAAACCCAAGCAAAAATAACTAAAAAGACTAAACCTAAAATGAAAACCAAAACCCAACTATCTCCCAACTGCCAGACATAAATCCTTATTGATTTAAAAATTATTTCAAAATACAATAGATTAAAAGATAAGAATGTGAACACTGGCAAAATTTTGAAACCTATATTCTAAAGAATGCATTGTAAAGCACACACATATGCAGGTAGTAAGAATATTTTTATGCTTGAAATACACTGAATGTAAAATTTAGAATATGACCTTGACAAACAGATAATTACATGTAATCATATAAAAATCATTTTCTATAAATTTCCTGCTATGTAAAATTAACAGATCTATCTAAATTTAACAATGAGCTTAGATATTTAATTTCTCATTATAATTTTGGAAAACAGCTTGATTTTTTTTTAAAGGAACCCTTTTGTTTATTTCTCTTCTTAATGCAAAGTGGTGAACGATAAGTGGTGTGAATATGGCTGATATCTGTCAGAAAGGCTATCATAGCACTGACATTTTCCACAGTGTTTCTGTCACTGCAGGTTAGAAAAAAATCAGCAACTATAACTCAGAAGACTTCAAATCTAGTTAACTTCAGCCCTAATTAAGATTTACTGATATTTTAGCCTGCTGTTAAATTTAAACTGATCATTTGGGAGCTCATCCTTTGAAGGGAAAAATCAAGAGTCATAATGGCAATTTTCTTATCCCACATGCTATTGAAGCAAATAACCTGAACTATGTTTTAATGTAGCCCAGCAAATAGCATTTTCCCATTACTAGTAAAAAATCCACAGGATATGTATTGACTTGGCCATGAGAATCTCAGCATTATTTGGCTTTCGCTTGGCCTAAAACTGGTTTTAGCATGCTTATGCTATGATTACGATTATCTAGCAATTACTGCCTAATAGGTCTGGTTTATTTCTCTGAATATCACATATGGTAAAAAAAACCTAACAAATCAGGGCAGGCACTGTCTAACAAACAACAGCCCTTTATGTTAAGTGAAACTGAGGAAATTGTTCAACTTTCAAACTTTATCTTGTAACAAATGAAAAGGAAGCAGGTGAAGATACAGAAAAAATAATTGTGCCTTGGTACTGTGCTGGAAACAGCTTTCTTACTTCATCAGCAATCAAGACAACTTATTTTGTCAAGGTAAAGCAGAGGGATACAACAAACTAAACTATTGTATATAACATAGGAAATTTGTATTTTTTTTATATTAGCTAAGAATGAAAGAATAAAATTTACCGTTCTTATATCGGCAACATATCTAGAGAATTTGAAACACCATAACTTAAGAATGCCTATAATGAAGAATTGCCATATGATTTAACTCCACCTGTCAAAAAGGTAGTTTGCAGATTTTACAATCTACAAATGTCTTTCATTTTTTTGTTGTTTTTTTTTCTACAACATGCATATTAGTATCAGATAACAGATTTCTTTCCCTCACTCTCCAGAATGTTATCATGTAAGTCATTCATTCTGTGGTTTAAAACTAACAACAAAGATTTTCTGAAAAACGTCAAGGAACAGCTGTATAATCTGTGTCACTAAAAGCAGCAATAGATATTTGAGTTATGGAAGCAATAAGACATACAAAATGAGGTTTTGTGATTCAGAAAACACTACACAGAAAATTTTGCAAATATTTATTACAATATGAAAATGTTTTCTTGATGATAATTCCTTAAGTTCAAGAAATGGCATTTAATGTTTTAGAACTAAATTGTGATGCTTGCCAGCTTTAGCAAAAAACGCTAAATCAATCCACCCAGTGTTTACTCTGGCAAGATGAGACTTTTGCTGGCGCAGGGCTCTGGAGCGGAGGCTCATGCTGAGGGATCCTTCCTGAAGTGGCAAAACCACTGTGGCAAGGTGTCAAAAGCACCTGGAGAGAGAAGGACTGGTGGGAGATGTGGTAGTCGGTGGCTGTCTTGGGCTTAGCGACCATGAAATGATAGAGTTCTTCGTTCGAGGTGAAGTTAGGAGGGGTGCCATCAAAACCACCACCATGGACTTTCAGAGGGCAGACTTCGTACTATTCAGGGCACTGGTTGAGAGGGTCCCCTGGGAGAGAGTCCTGCAGGCCAAAGGAGTCCAGGAAGGCTGGACACTGTTCAAGGAGGAAGTCTTAAAGGCACAGGAGCTGGCTGTCCCCATGTGCCACAAGATGAACTGATGGGGAGGACGTCCAGCCTGGCTGAACAGGGAGCTCTTGCTGGGACTCAGGAAAAAAAGGAGGGTCTACCACCTACGGAAGAAAGGGCAGGCAACTCCAGAGGAGTACAGGGGTCTCGTTAGGTTGTGCAGAGAGGAAATTAGAAATGTGAAAGCCCAGCTAGAAATCAGGCTGGTCACCACTGTAAGGGATAAAAAAATGTTTTTACAAATACATCCACAACAAAAAGAGGGCCAAGGAGAAACTCCATCCCTTATTGGATGCGAGGGGGAACATTGCCAACAAGGATGAGGAAAAGGCTGAGGTACTTAATGCCTTCTTTGCTTCAATCTTTAATAGTCAGACTGGTTATTCCCAGGGTAGTCAGCCCCTCTGAGCGGGAAGACAGGGAAGGAGAGCAGAACAAACTTCCCGCAATCCAGGAGGTAGCACTTAATGACCTGCTATGCCACCTGGACACTTGCAAGTCTATGGGGCCGGATGGGATCCACCCAAGAGTGCTCAGGGAACTGGCGATGGAGCTGGCCAAGCCACTCTCCATCATCCATCAGCAGTCCTGGTTAACAGGGGAGGTCCCAGATGACTGGAGGATCACCAGTGTAACATCCATCTACAAGAAGGGCCGGAAGGAGTATCCCGGGAACTACAGGCCTGTCAGCCTGACCTCGGTGCTGGGCAAGATTATGGAGCGATTCACCCTGAGTGCACTCACTGGGAACGTGAAGGACAACCAGGGGATCAGGCCCAGCCAGCATGGGTCCAGTCATGTTTAAACAACGATCTGGATAAGGGGATTGAGTGCTTCCTCAGTAAATTTGCAGATGACACCAAGTTTGGTAGGAGTGTCGATCTGCTTGAGGGATCCGGACAGACTGGATTGATGGGCCGAGGCCAACTGTATGAGGTTTAACAAGGCCGAATGCTGGGTCCTGCACTTTGGTTACAACAACACCATGCAACGCTACAGGCTTGGGGAGGTGTGGCTGAAAATCTGCCCGGTGGAAAAGGACCTTGGGGTGTTGGTTGACAGCCAGCTGAACATGAGCCAGCAGTGTGCCCAGGGGGCCAAGAAGGCTGATGGCATCCCGGCTTGTATCAGGAATAGTGTGGCCAGCAGGAGCAGGGAGGTGATTGTGCCCCTGTACTCGGCACTGGTGAGGCCACACCTTGAATATGGTGTTCAGTTTTGGGCCCCTCACTACAAGAAGAACATTGGAGTACTGGAGTGTGTCCAGATAAGGGCAATGAAGCTGGTGAAAGGTCAGAGAGTAAGTCTTAGGAGGAACGGCTGAGGGAGTTGGGGCTGTTTAGTCTGGAGAAGAGGAGGCTGAGGGGGTCCTTATTGCTCTCTACAACTACGTGAGAGGAGGTTGTAGTGAAGCAGGTGTTGGTCTCTTCTCCCAAGTAACTAGCGATGGGACGAGAGGAAATGGCCTCAAGTTGCATCAGCAGAGGTTTAGATTAGATATTAGGAAAAATTTCTTTAC
>Ga0065711_1032360_pt1 | contig 27488 bp, 17 predicted proteins | sample Hoacrofraction12_FD_59098 | JGI IMG/M metagenome (GOLD analysis project Ga0065711, IMG submission 59098) | Hoatzin crop microbial communities from Cojedes, Venezuela - Epithelial fraction 12 v2 (version 2) | ecosystem: Host-associated > Birds > Digestive system > Esophagus > Crop | place...
AAATTGGAGACACATGGATTTGACGGATGGACCACTCGGTGGATAAGGTCGCTGCAAGGTCACACTCAAAGACTTGCAGTCAATGGCTCGATGTCCAAGTGGAGACCAGTGACAAGTGGTATTCTTCAGGGGCCACCAGTAGGACCAGTGCTGTTTAATATCTTTGTTGGTGACATGGACAGTGGGATCGAGTCCACCCTCAGCAAGTTTGCCAACAACACCAAGCTGTGTGGTGCAATCAACACGCTGGAGGGAAGGGATGCCATCCAGGGGGACCTTGACAGGCTTGAGAGGTGGGCCTGTGCAAAACTCACGAAGTTCAACAAGGCCAAGTGCAAGGTCCTGCACATGGGTCGGGGCAATCCCAAGCACAAATACAGGCTGAGTGGAGAATGGATCAAGAGCAGCCCTGAGGAGAAGGGCTTGGGAGTGCTGGCTCATGAGGAGCTCAACATGACCCAGCAATGTATGCTCACAACCCAGAAGGCCAACTGCATCCTGGGCTGTATAAAAAGCAGTGTGGCCAGCAGGTCGAGGGAGGGGATTCTGCCCCTCTGCTCCACTCTGGTGAGAGCCCACCTGGAGTCCTGCATCCAGCTCTGGAGCCCTCAGCACAGGACAGACATGGACCTGTTGGAGAGGGGCCAGAGGAGGCCAGAAAAAATGATCCAAGGGCTGGAGCACCTCTGCTGTGAGGATAGGCTGAGAGAGTTGGGGCTGTTCAGCCTGGAGAAGAGAAGGCTGCGGGGAGACCTGACTGCAGCCTTTCAGTACTTAAAGGGGGCCTACAAGAAAGCTGGAGAGGGACTTTTTACAAGGGTGTGTAGTGATAGGACAAGGGGTGATGGCTTCAAGCTGAAAGAGGGTAGATTGAGATTAGATATAACGAAGAAATTCTCCAGTCTGAGGGTGGTGAGGCCCTGGCCCAGGCTGCCCAGAGAAGCTGTGGCTGCCCCCTCCCTGGTAGTGTTCAAGGCCAGGTTGGATGGGGCTTTGAGCAACCTGGTGTGGTGGAAGGTGTCCCTGCCCATGGCAGGGGGGTTGGAACAAGATGATCTTTACGGTCCTTTCCAACCCAAACCATTCTATGATTCTATGATTGAAAATTAGTTATTTTCAAATGGAGCCTATCATTTTTTAAAGACCTACCCATAGAACATCTTTGACAGAAAAAAGATTGATTTCTAATCTGCTTAAAAGTGAATGTTAGAACGTCTTTTGAGGGTTAGATTTGGTGTGATTAAGTGTCTCATAACCTTTGTTTCTCCTGTGTCGTTGATTACCCCTGTTCCTAGTCTCAGTCACGAGCTAGACATCATCAACACTGATCCTGTTTATGGGTTTAGAGCAAGTGCATTTATTACTATACTAGTTGGCAGGAAATGCGAAGACATGGTGAGTGGAAACTGTGAGCCACAGAAACATACACTCTGCCAGCTCTGCCACCGAAGGAAAGCAGAAGGGCTACAGCGCCTGTCTGAGAAGTGTCAAACCCGTGCAGGACAGTCTAAAGTGGGCTCCACCTGAGACTGAAGGGAAGAGTGATAGTGAAAGGAAGTCTTCACGAGCGAGCTGCTACAGAGCTGATACCTTCACCCAGGGCAGAGCTGGCTCTGAAGAGCACTGCCTGAGCTGCAGACACAAAAGGCAGCAAAAACCCTGACAAGGGTTTTGGGCCATTGACAAGTCAGCCAAAACCCAAAAGATCCTGCTAGATATCAGCTTGCTGTGATTAGATTAAGTGTTCTCTTTCTGTAATTTCTTCGCCTACCTCTTTTATAAACATTTGTAACTTTGTTGCCTGTATTGGATGCTGTAAATACTTATCCTGGCACTCTTCCCAAAACTCTCCTTTAATTTAAACCATGCAAAGGTAGCTGGGTAAGATCAAAGTGGTTTTCATCAAGGCTATGATGAATTAAAAAAACTCGAGTACTAAGAAACCGTATCAAGTATCCAGCTCCCCGACATGATACTTGAAGAGAGCCAAAGGGCAGCAGACCTGCCTTACAGAAGCTACATGGGCTAATTCAAGACTTGGCACTATGGGGAAGAAGTGATCCTATGACTGTAGATTTCTCTGGCATACAGCGAGGTGGTAGGAAGCAGTCCTGACCACAAGTAGCCTCCAGGTAATACAGGAGATTTTTCTGAGGGAAAAGCATTTTTATTTTCCATGCCTGCACATGGCAGACAGCATTAGACAGCCTGACAGTCCTGCCAAGCTTTCTAACACTTTCAGAAGTCACACACACCTCTTTGCTTGCAAAACCAACCCTGGAAAATCTAAGTGCAGCTGGAGAAAGCTTTGAGTGTGCAAAACCTGTGGTTTCACATCCCAGCCACAAAATCAAGCCACCATTGTGTCAGAGTGGCATGATACCCATTTCAGTTACATGTTTTTTCTATTAAGGTTTTCAAATAAGGATATCCAGCTCAAAATAAATAGCTGTTTGAACAGTTGTGTTTAATCTGTATGTTGGATTCATGTGGTCAGTTACTGTCCTAGGGGATTTTCAGTATCAAAGGCAGAAAAATCCTTTGACCAGAGAGTTAGGTTTTGGGGTGTGTTTAAGCCAGCATGCTCCATCTAGAGTCGGATTCCCAAGACACTATCACAATGCAAACAAAGTTCATTGCTACTTATAACCTTCATCTTGCCGTAAGAACCAGTAGAGAATGAAGCTCTGTGCTAGGTGCCACACCAAGATAACAGCAGTCTGGCCCCACAGAAGGAGCTTATGATCCAAATAGAGACATAGTGGTGGGAAACACACAAGCCCTTGGACAGCACAGCATAGACAAACCAGTATTTCCTTAGCACTGGAGAGGGGGATCAGCCAGAAGGCTTAGCTGATGAAACGGAGAAAGCTGCTGTAAAAAGAGGTAGGCAAAGGAATAAGAGTGGAGTGACACTGAGCTGAAGAAGCTGAACAAAAGGGAATGGGAGGGTGGATGCAAACAGGCAATCAGCATGGGTAGTTGGAGTCCAGACAAAACTCCGGAGAGCCCTCTGAGTGCCAGAAGTCCTGGGCTGGGGCTGGCTGCGGTCTCCGGCCAGCTCCTCTGCAGGTTTCCCCGTGGGCCGTGCAGGGGAGCAGGGAGGATGAGGCATCTGGGCAGGGTCCTCCCCTGCACACTTCTGAGTTCAGAAGGTTGCTGGAAAGCTCCGTCTCTTTGCTTCCCCTTCGTGCAGCAGGCCTGGTTTTGGCTGCCTTTGCAGCTGCAGCTGTTCCTACCAGCTGGAATCAACCGTCCTGGCCCTGTTCCAGCTCAAAAGCAATTACATTCTTGCAAGTGGATATTGCAACTTCCTGTCCTAAACAATCATGTACTGTTCCTCCGCACCATTAACCAGCTGCTGCCTTCTACCCAGAGATAGCTGCAGGCACAGGGTGGGGCCTTGGGAGAAAGGTGGTGGTGTGTCGAGTTAAGATCCTTCCCATGTAGGTTCGCCTGTAGTTTAGGGAGGTCACGGAGTGCTTCCTGCCAGCGCTGTGTGCCTGCAGATAGCATTCGGCGCTCCAGCGCCGTAAGGGTGATGAAGAATGGCATCATCTGGGCTAGACACTGCAGCAGGAGAGTGCTTTCTCTTGGCCCAGATCTTCAAGTTGGAATCTTCCTCTATGCCTAGACTTCATAAAATAAAGCATCTCCTAGAGCTGATGCAAGAACTCCCTTGCCTTTGCCAAGCATTTAGAACCAGATCCTGGCCCATAACACCTGGAAAAGACTTTTGTAAAGCATCTTAGCACAAAAGGTGCTGAAGGCATCCAAATGATTAAGTGAGATTACTGGTCCCAAACTAACACACGTTAGTTTCTTGCAGTTAGTCTTCTAAAAATGTTCCCCTCAATCTCTAGCTTCTACATTTTGCGTATGTGAGAAAAAGAGCAGATACATATATGCCAGAGAAGAACCAGCATCTGCCCCAGCACAGCTCAAGGCATATTGTTCCCTTCCAGCTCTGCTACATCAGCATGGATCTGAAGTCATCGTAAGGCTTTGTATTTCTGTAGCTTTTTCCACTTCTTCAGAGGCATTGATTAGTTAAGCTATCCATACCTATGAAGAAGGTGCACATACATTAATTAATATGAGCACAGCACAGAGTAGCACAGACAGAGGCAAACTACCTTGAAAGACAGAGTAGACACATGGGGAAGCTGGGAACCAGGCTCCCAAGTAAGAGGCCATGACCATGCTGTAAAAGGTCAGGAGAATTTTGTGGATAGCAACTCCACACCAACTAGTCAGGACAGTTAAACCACTCCTTTTATCTAAGAATAATTGACTACACATTTGGGCAGGGAGAGCTTTTAAATATTACTGATATCTTATCTCCTTAGTTCCTGGTGCCTAGACCTTGTTGTCTATAATTACTGGCCTGGTGATGTACCTGTGAATTACTTCTACCCCCATGTCCATGAGACGAAGCAGCAAAGCAAGTCACCCAGAGCCGCACTGAAAATCTGTGCCGGAGTCCTACTGTAGGCCCGTCACAGCCTAGGGAAGCACCCCGACATCTTGCCTGCATTCTTGTATCAGGCTCTGCTTGCAAAATACTGCTGAGCACTAGGATATTTCACAGTAACAAATAACGTGTTTTGTCTCGATGAAAATACCAAGTATTCCATTAACAGAACTGCCCCTTAGCATGACTAAAAAAGCCTGGTAGATATTTTCTGAAGAAACTGCAGTAACACTATTTCCCATGCACTTTAACAGCACAATATCAAGTGATGTACTGACAAAAGAAGTATTGTGCAAAAGCAAAAAAAAATTTTTTTAAACTGCCAGTCACATGATTTTTCCACCTAGTGTTTTAAATTTGTGATAGTCTCTGTCTTGGCTGACAGCCAGTCGGTCCTAAATATAGTGTAAAACCAAATATTTAAGCGTAAGTCTGAACAGACAGACTTTTTTTTTTAACACATTCCCTTCAAGTGCTACAAATTCTGCTGCAGATGCAGCTATAGATAGATATGTCTCCTCCAAAGGAAGTATTATATTGCCTGGATTCCCAAGGTGATGCTACAGGAGAGCAAATACTAAAGTATTATTACGTATGGGTTTGAGTGCCATAATCTGTAAAAATATCTCAAAGTGTTGTACAGCACAGAAAAGCACACAGATAAATCACAGAAACATATACATTAGTTACAGTACATTTTCAGCATGTGCTGTCTGCCAGCTTATAACATACACACCTGCACAGGGGAGTGCTAGAAAGCAGTACATTCAACATGATTTATTAGCTATGGTATCACAAAACTGGATCTTCATGTATCACTTGAATACTCTGCTTTGCATGACCGTACTCTCTGTTACAGTTATCTGGCCTGTGTGACACTACCTGGGCAAAAGTAGAATGAGAATGAAACAGAACCACTGAAAAGAAGCTATAAACCACAGTGTTTTACTGAGTTTCAACAGTCTCTCACAACATCCAGACCTCACCTGGGATTCTGATTTTCTTCTCTTTTTTCTCTCATGTAAATGCTGTCTCCAGTTTCTCCCTCTGCTAGCTTTGTGCTGGACAATCTCCAGTGTGTTTCACTCAGGAGAACACCTCACTTGTCCCTTCATTAGGTAATTTTTGTCCTTCCTGAAGTTCTGCTAATAGGCTCTGAAAACAGACGTCTTGTCCCAGAAGACAGACTTACCACACAAAAAGGAAACAATCCCTTGCACTAGTGAGCAAAAGAGTGGATCTCGAAGAGCTTGCATTAACCAAAGTCCAATAGATCTCTGGTCCTGAGCCAGAGCTGAGGAAACGCTGTCACTTAAAGACCACTGATAATGGACCCAATCAAATTCAGTGTCAACTCCATGATCATCACTAAAATTTTTTTTTTTCTTTTAATTAGAAAGCTTTCAGCTTTTTTTAAACTTTAAGTACTGGGAAAAATAAAATGAACCAAAGAGAATGTCCTTCACTTCCTCCTATCACTGGCTTCACACATTTACATCACTTCCAAGACTAGACATATCGCCCTTACCCTGATTATCAATCTCCTTCCAACCCTCCTCCCAACCTCATTTCTCACTTAAATCATCCTGGTCTCATTTCCATCACTTGACTAACATGTTTCCCATCTTCATCACATGGTCACCTTTTCGTTGCATTAATTAAAGTTTTCTCGGAGCTTGGAGGGTTACCTATTCTACAACATGAATAAATGGCAATTTAAATTTTAAGTAACCACCTCAATAACAAAAAAAATATTTAGTGTGGACACATACTGTGGAACAGGGAATTCCAGAGATCTAACCTTCTTGGTTGTGCAGGTCTTATTAATCAAATAAAAATAATTATCATGTTATCACAAAAATTAAGACAATTGCCATAGTTGTGAAAGGAATTTCTCCTTTTCTTACTGTCACCTGTGCCTTCCCTGTCATTTGTGCTCCATAAGAATGGTCACACAGACTGAAAAGCTTTTGATTTATTTTTGCACTTGCACATCTATTGCACTAGCTTTATCAGACACCACATGCATTATTCTCTTGGGAATTCAGACTGTCTTTATTGATTGCCCATTAGTAACAACAGATGATGTTGATCAACAGTTGAAAGAAAACAAACAGGCAATTCCCATTAGTTTTTAAAGCTCTTTGAGCGTCATATTTAAGTAGTTCCTAAGGGAGTGCTCTTCAAAGTCTGACCCATTTTATTGATAAGTCTGCTACAACATACCAAGCATTCAACTGAGCAGAAAAGGGTTTAATGGGACTGTGAACCTGCCTAATTTAGACAGACGCTCCCTTCCTGTCTACTACTGCAGGAAACTTTATTTTCTCCCCACAAAATCGGATGAGCGAAAAGGAGGGTTCAGGACATGACATTTTCCAGGGTTATGCAGCTGTGTTAAATCTATTAAACAGCAGCTAGGATCCCTATACCTCACCATAAATCAGTAAATACCATACAATGGGAAAGAGATTTTTATAGCCATTGCTTTTACTTTTTACTGTGAGTTTACAGCTTTTCAGCTTCGAGGAGGAGATGTTTTGCTCCAAAGTCATTATTTTTCTGTCATTATGCCAAACATAAATGCTGGATGCTCCATTCCTATTCCAAGCCACTATCATGTACACTTTCTCTACCGCTGCAGCTGAAAAACAGGAATGCTTTTAATCTGCTACCACTTGTAGACTGATGCTGAGTGAATACCACTTGTTGAACCAATATCTTTGTTCAGGTGCAGGATAACGATGCCCCGTCATGCACTGCTTTGCCCAGCAAAGCCAGCTCACTGTATTACTTGACTGCTTTGTCCTTAGAGCTGAGAAGTTACTTTTTACCATTTCTAACCCTTCTAGATTTACCTATAGGATGCGGTATCGCCACATGGTTTGCACATATACTGTAACTTTTCAGCTCCCAGATTTAGCACGGGAGGGGATGATGTGTGTGGCCCATGCAGTCCAAGACTAAGACATGGCCAGATGGAGACTTTAGAGGATAATATCCCTGAAAAGATCGAGGAACCTTCCACAGAATCATAGAACAATTCAGGCTGGAAGGGACCTCTGGATGTCGCCTAGTCCATCCTTCTGCTCCAAGCAGGGCCAGCTTCAAGTGAATATCAGATTTCTCAGGGTGTGTCGATCTCAAAATGGGGTGGTCTCTGGCAGTACACAATAGTGACATTCCCCAGAACAATAACCATATATAGCAACTTTCCAGTAAATCAGCTACATATGTTTAATGCCAGCCACTACACTTTCACTGTTGGGTACTTCCATGACAGGGGATATTTCACTATACAGGCATCTTCTCCTCCTACCTACAGAAAAGAGGCAACCAGCTCAACTGTATAGAAGTTACAGACAATCAAAGGCTAAAAAGTTTGGTGCCTTAAAGTTACAGAATACTTACACATTACTGTCCCGCCTGCAACGTGCCCAAGTCACCTTCATTCTGTCCCATCCCTGGGGCATCCAACTAGCCTTTCCTCTCTGCAGCCAAATAGCCATTTATATCAATGTGTAATACAGCACGAACTAAATGAACTCATGACACTTTCTGTTGCAGCTTTTTTGCATAGATAAAAACAAAGCAAAACCCTATTAGAAAGCAAATACATTTGACAATGTCTGCAGTGTTTGAGGCCTCAGGTGCAGGAAAGTGCCTTGTTGATACAGCTGTGAAGCCTTTGGGATGAGTCATTTTGGGGGCTGGCTGTAGCATGTTTTCAACAAAACCTAGAAGACTTCCACAACCATGCAGCATTTCTAGTCACCTTCTTATAAAAGACAATTCAAACAGCTCCCAATCTAAGTAGCTTTTAGATTAGATAAGAAACAAACAGGGAAAAGGCAGAAAAAAAATAATAAAATCATCACAGCTGTAGGAGAGAGTGATATATATGTAGAAAAGAGGTTCAAAGGAAAATCTCTTTCTCACAAAGTCATGCTCGCTTTTGGGGGATGGATTGGGTTTTTTTCTAATATTGCTGTTGGACAGGAGAGGAGAAGATTTTGCCTTGTCCAAACAGGAGGGGAAATGCAAAAATCAAAGTTGATTTGATTTTCAGGCTTTCACCACTGCAGATTATAAACATTTGTCCCTTAGTTCCAAACAGCAGATTTCACTGGAAAAACACATGTAAGGAAATGTAGATATTTCTTCTATCTCCAGTCTTCATAAAAAGCTTGGAGGATATTTTTGCTTGTGCGAAAATAAACCTGGAAGAAATTTACATCAGGATAATGACTTGTGAGAAGAGAAATGCCAGATCATATATCACTTACATTATTAACAGAGAAATTAGGATTTTTTTCCCTTTAAATTCTCCTACTAGCATTACTCCTGTTAGTATCACAGTACAAGGGGTTTTAGACAAAGCAGCACACAGTGTTCACTAAATCCATGCATAAAACCGAGACAAGAGACACTTGCATCCTAATTCCACTTTTATTATTCTCAATAAAATGGAGTCTTTGAAAACCATAAAGGATCAGTGATGCTAACAAATACATCTTCCAGCTGTCTTAGGCATAATGAGTATATGACTTATGCACAGGTAAAGCAGTTAGAAAACTGAAAGCAGTTTAATTATATTCAGACTAGTGATGGACAATGCCATGCCAATCTCTTACTTATACCAAAAAAGGTATCAAAACACCACTGAGCCTCTGGGGGGAGAGAGGCCATCTGCGCAGCCTCCTGCAAGTGAGGCAGGAGCCTGTCCATGCCCCCTCTCCCCCTGAGACCAAGATCATTTAGGGACATTACACAGCCACAGGGACTGCAGCACAAGGAGGTCGGATATTGCCCCTTGATCTCAAGGACATGCGATCACCTCAAGCAAACTTTACCGTTCCCAGGATACTCTGACCCTGTAGATCTCCCCTTGCACAGCAGTTTTGCATTAGGGCTTTTCTGGGCAGAGCGAGGACCTTCCTCCAGAGCGGAAGCTGGCAAGCAGGCAGGCGGGGAGGGCAGCTCAGGTGAGGCAGGGGACGGGAAGGGCAGAGGACAGCACAAAGCTGGGCCACCTGAGGCCACACAGGGCAACCCAAAGTAGGAGTCAAACAAGCATCCAGGATAATATCAGCAGCTCGTCAGTTTGATACCGTTGATCGCGCATGCTATTTGGGTCGCGGTACTCCAGTGGCATTGGTAGATCAGCCACTACAAAGAAAGTCTCCAAGCAGCACAGAGAATTTAGACACACAGCTCCCATGAACTTCAATGAGAATGATGCATCTGTCTGCTGCGGTAGCTTTGAAGCTCTCGGCCAAAAGTATTCTTAGCCCTACTGTCATGCATGTCCCCAAAGAGACAAAAAAAGAAGGTGCGAGCATGTGAGACCGAGAGCGGACATGGTTGAGGAAGTGAGAGACCGAGCAGAGCCTGATCTGGGAACCCAGCAGAGACGGATCATGTCCCTCAGACTTTCTGTCATCAACACTTATTTGGAGGTGAAGGACAGGCCTTTTTCTCTTAGCAGAACAAGGGAGTCGGTCTGGCATGCTGAGCTGCTGACACTGAGCTGCCTTCAGTGGAATTCCTGGTTCATTAAAGTCAGCTCAGGTATCTCTACCTGACTGTGTGGGCACAGAAAACAGAAGAAGCGGGGCACAGAAAATGGTACATGAAAGACATGAAAGGAAGAAAGCTTTGCAAGAGCTTAATTTGTAAATATTCCAAATCAAGTCTCTTCTCCATTTATGAATTGTTTGTATTTTACCAGCAAGTGCTTGGATGTGAAAAGGGAGGAAACCAGCTCCTCGGCAGATGAAAATAACCACTTTGCATCAGTACAGCTCAGTATCAATGTATCGCCTTTCTTCCCCTTTGTACACCAGTTTTTTACTCTGACCTGGTGCACAAGTTTGAATTTCCTACCCCAACGGCACCTGCACTCTTTACTTGTGTGTGGTCTCTTGCCCCGCCACAACACTGATATCATCTCCTCCTCCTAGTTCAGAAGGTCTAGAAAGCATTGGCTAGAGCACATTAATAATAAGCAGTATGTCTCAGACTCCCCTGGAGCCTTGAATTATTTATTCAGCGGTTTAAAAAAGATCTGTGTGGAAAAATGTGCCCTGCAAAGTCTTGTTGGAACAACTGTATGTGACTGACTTCCCATCCTTGCAGAGCTAAACAAAGAAGTCAGAGCTCCCTGTGCTGAATAGGTGATACACAGGGAGCAGCTCCTGCACTTTGGAACAACCCTCTGTGCCTCGTAAAGGCATTTCATGGAGAGGAGACAAGAATTACAGTATTTTAGATGCAGTTTATATAGACCGTAGAAATAAAAATAGGTCTGAAAGTTTGGTAGAAAGTCAAGGTCAGTAATTTTATATGCCGAGTAATTAATTAACTAATATTTTTTTTGTTCCTATCTTCATTGTATCTCCAAGGGCAGAATGCCAGTCCATAGGCTGAACTCAATGGAGCATAGACGTTGCTATTGTATATCCTTTATCTGCTGCAACACTCCTTGGGGCTTGACAGTTTGAAATTACACTTTCATGTTGGAGCTGTATTTTCACAAATCCTGGAAGTTAAATAACTCTTGGAACAACAGAGGAGATATGAGATTGCCAACTAGAGTAGATACTCATTTTCATTATTTGTTCCTATAAATAGGTATGACCTTTTTTCTGGAACATAGTCTCATGTAGAGCAATACCTTTTCCTCAGATGGCATCAAGACGCACAAAGAAAGCTTAAAATTCTCCCTACTCCACTTCCCTTCAAAGCTGCACTCACAATAGACAGGGCAGATGCAAGGACATGTAATCATGCTGCTAGATAGGAGCCCCAACAGATCTGAACTTTGCAGGTGTAAAACTGGAACCTCAAAATATCCATTCCACTTGAGAAGCCATTCTTACATATTAGGTGTCCCTACTCTTTTGTTGCCTTTGTGCTCTTTTCCAAAATAAAGTGTAGGGTTACCAGGTTGCACACACAGAAGGAGCATTTCCACAGCCCCCCTAATGTCCAAGAGTCTGTCAGGTCTAACAATTCAGTTAACAGCAGCAGTGACATGTATTGGTAACAAATTAAATTAAATTAAATTAAATTACTACTCAGGATTTCTTTTTGGTGGCATTTCAGTCTTTGGATTTATCACATTGCTCATTTTCAAGACAGCAGTATAAATTTTTGTTGCATATGTTTTCTTCAGCACCACAAACCTCAAACATTCAAAAATCACAAGTTAGGTCCTAATATCACAGTTGGTGTCAACGAACTTTAGGTTCTTGTCAGTTTTGAGCCTGAGAATGCCATTTCTGTGACAGTCTCCCTAATCACATGCCACAGAAATTTGCTTTTATAACAGGCACATTTTACTTCTTCTGCAAGCCTGACTATGGAAACTTTGGTTTTATGAAAAACATACGATGCCCAGAACTAAATCTGAGGTGAATGAGCTGATAGTGACCCTCTACAAACAAAAACAGTTTTTAATAGCACAATAGACATGGAAACAAAGGCTATGAAATATAAGAAGTAAATCCACTTTGACAGGATTCTTTAGATTATAAATTCCATAGAGCAGAGACTGCGTCTTGATTTCTACAACATTTGGCACTCAGTTCCAGGTCTCAGTCATGACCATGATGTACTATCAGAATTTACACACACTCAAATGGAGACCAGAGATGGTTGAATACCAGGTTTCTGCCGCTGAGTTGTAAAAATCCAAATACCCATTTATGCACTTAATCCTGATTAACGAAAGCAGACACAGAAACAATTCTTTCCACTGAGTTGATTCAAACTGAAATGTGGTTAAATCATTAATTTCATTAAAATATACTTAGCATAAAAAACCTGCAGGAAATACACAGCGTGGCAGCCAGCAATGCAAAATAGAATAGAACAGTTTCAGCACTATTGCAAAGGAATTGGGTGGGTGTCAGAGTATTTTCTTTTCAGAAAAGAAACAAAAAAAAAGAATTGGGTGCATAAAAAACAGAGCTTACCTAACACGCAACAATCCTGCACATTCTCGCACCAGATCTGTACCTTTCTTTGGAAGTTGCCATTAATAAAGCAGTTCCTAGATGGATCAGCTCCTGTCAGTGCACACTTCTGAAGTGTTCCATATGTTAAAATAACACCTAGCAATTTCATGGTCTCTAAAATTTAATGAAGTGAACTTTTCTTTGATTAATTTAGGGTATTGTAAATTTTACTGCTTGCATCATCCCTGGGAAATACAAAGGCAGCTGGATATAAACACTTTCTTCTCTATGTCCTCCAGAAGCAGGCACAACCCACCAGCTTGTGGGAAGGTTGCAAAAGCATGATCTCCTACCACGTGTTTGAGGAGGACTGCACCAAAGAAACTTTCTGCTGTGCCTGTAACATCTCTTGGGATCGTTCCACCCCCAAAAAAATACTGATTTCAGTTCCTCAGTGGTTTAGGGCACCAGTGCTACTGGAGGGGAGGAGGTGGTGGGTAGGTTTTCCGTCTCACAGAAGCCACAGTCACCAGCACTGCAGTAAACCTGGGTCAGGCAGTGGCACTCTGTGCATGAATTAAAAGGACTGGTGCCCTCCCTCACAGACTGCCATTTGTTAAGGCAGATGGAAACTGAGCTCAAGCAACAACAGGTCATCTTCAAATGGCAGCTGCCATTCCCTGGGCACGAGACCTGCACAAGAGCCTCGGCACAGTCAAAACTACCTTGTCCCCGTTGTTTGGCCTCATAGGTGTTGCATTTCAGTTTTCAGAACAACAGACAGGCAAGGTAGGGCTGCAAGCCATCTTGGTCTCATTTTTACACTAATTTTCTCCAACAACTTAGCTCACTTACAGGCCTAACTGGACATTTACACATTTATGAACATATGAACATCACTCATTAGCCTTCAGGCACACATTGCCATTTTCAGAATAACCTCTGGACTGTACTACGCAGACAGCCACGGTCACTGTCTCTGCGAGCTCCTTTAGCCAATGCAGGTACTCAGACATCTTTGCAAATGAAGTTAATGCTATCATTTTGACATCGGTAGATAACCATAGATCAGCTAAACTTGATGACCTGTGGTAATTTCTTCACATGCTTAAGTTTTTATTCACCCAAACTAGCTTGAACATAACTCCTAAAACTAAGAGTGTAAGTTATGAACTATATTGTAAAATATGAAAACAGCCTGCGCCTCTGAAGCATCCTGGCCTAGGAATAGGAAAGAATTTGTTGATAGGATGCATCTCTTGAAAAGGAACATGCATCTTCCTCTGAAAGATTTCCATTGCTCCATCAGTTGTGCTTTATTATTAAAATCTCTCTCATGGGAAAATAAAATTTGACTTCAGGGATTTCAAGGTTGCCTGGCTGCCAGACCTGTTTAAATCATCTACACTGGCTGAGAAAACAAGCTCCAAATGTCCTGAGCATTGAGCATCCCTATAAAAGCTGGAGCCAAGGATGGTTACACTGCTCTGTCTTTGCAGTGTTTAAGCACTAGCGTATCTCTCTTGCAGTCTGGAGCAGTGTCCTCAGCTTGGCTGCAAGGGAGAGATACACCCAGGCTAGTATGGACACATAGAGAAGTTAAGCTGTAGCAGGATAAGTCTCAGTGACGACTGTCCAAAACCCACTGTATATCTACACATGACTTTTGCTGATAGCTCAGTAACAGCCATGCAAGCCAAGAGACTTCCAGAGGCAGCATGCACAAGTCTCACAAATTCTGCTTCAGCCGGAAAACAGCTGTACTGTCAGCCCCTGTGAACAGAAGATCTGGGCAATAATGCCAAGTCCAAGTTTTATACTTAGGAGAGGCTTTTTAGTGGTGCTCTTGCCCTCCTGTCCACCTGCTAGGAAACACAAGGCCCAAAGCATGTCTATGAGGTGGTAGTTGTGGTAAATTAGCCAGACGCCATTGTTACCACTCAAGCAAGCACACTAGCTGCAGAAGACAAGTGTTTTAGACAGCAATGGAGACACTGATGGGAAGTGGTCATGAAAGGAGGGGTTTTAACTGGCAGAAGTAGGGAAGAGGCTAACTTTTAGTCATGGTATCTGACAGGTTAAGGCTTCCTCAAAAACCCTGCCAGTATTTACTGTACACACTCATGCTGAAGGACAACTATTTAAACAACTGTGTGAGAGTGCTTTTAAGAAATCAGCCAGAACTAAAGTCAGAAGAAAGGAGAACAATCATTAAAACATTCTCAAAGCTTTCTAATATGTCTTGAAATAGCGTTCTTGCATATAGGAATGCCAGGAGATTAAGATCAAATATCTCATGCTCTCCTGTGTCTAGGAACAAGTACTTTAATACTGTTGGATATGTGCCCTCTTGGATTTTTGACTGCATATTGTTTCCATCTCTGCTTGTAATGAGTGCTGAAGTCCCCTCTCCTAAGCCATTATTGTTTGCCATACATGGGTATGGTTTTGGCTTAGTAGGTCACATTTTGAGGAAAAACAGATAATTGTCTTGGGTTTGTGTTTTTTTGTTTTAAGATGACACCTTTTAAAGGCAATTTAGACAACATGCGAATCAGCACTCAGCAAGTCACTTCAAAAGCACAATTTATCACAGGGTCCTCCAGCTCATGACTGTAACTTACTTAGCTGTCCTAAAATGTGATGGCATGTGGCAAAAATGCTTTTGTCACTCATTTGGCCATCAATACAACTCACATATAAGTCTACTGTTTATGATTAATGGCATCACCACAATGCATGCCAGTATGAATTTGCAGCACACCAGCCCATCACAGATTCTGTTTATAACACTCTTTATCCTTTCCCCTAAGTTCGCCCACTAAAGCACATGAGTTAGTATGAAAATGTCAGTATGTCTGCCACAATTTATTCCCAAATACTGGTTATTTCAAGAGACAAATCAGCAAACACCTAACTGCTAGATTAAGCAAGTCTATTTGTCTTTGTGAAAAAAAGTAATTGAGACAGCTGTTTAAATCCAGCTTACTCCACTGAAACTTTCTTTTGGATATGCCAGTTAGGACTTTCTTCAGTAATGTCTCTGGATACGCTTTACCACATTCAGCCACATGGCCCATGCAACCACTTCACAGGGCATTAGTGACCAAGAAGACATCTCAGGTACTAGTAACATGAGGACAGATGGTTTTTCAACATCAGTGTGTCCATTAAGTACCACAGGACTGCAGAGACCTCAGAGATCACTAACAAAACCGTATTTTATCATTGTTTGGGGCGCATTACCTGTTAAAACTCAACAATGACCTTCATGCAAACAGATGCACAAACACAAACACTATCTCTGAAAATCTTCCAACTTTTCTACTGATTACTAATATCAAGAGAAGTTGATCCAAACTCAAGATCCAGACTGTCATCTTCTCTGATTGCACCCAGGTTTAACTAAAACCACACAGTCCTACTTTTACTTAAGTCCAAGGGGAAAGTGCCATTAATTAATCATCATAGCTATGTCCTTCAATTACATGCACTGACTCCCCTTCCCCTGTGTACTGACAGCTGATCCCACAGCTCTGCAGTTTCTTTATCCAGCTGGGAGATGTATACCCACCTAAGGGCAAACGGTGCTAAACCAAGAGGGGCTGGAACACAACCCTTTCTGACTGTAAGGAACAGGAAATACTTGGATGCCCATCTTCTTCAGTCACTGTAGCCATTCTGCAGCCACAGATGCAATCAGTCACCTGGTTGGTTTCAGGGCAGTCTTCTAATAGTTTCCAAATGACCTTCTCTGCTGGCTTTGAGAGATCGACACGGGCACAAGAAAGCATGGATTTTGTTCTTGTTGTTTTTTTCTTCAGGTGCCCTATGATGATCATTATCCATGCCATTCAGGCCTTCTCTTACAATCTTTTGTGCTTAAACAGAGATAGATCGCAAAAACATCTCCCAGATCTTCCATATTAACTAGGAGATTGGAGCCATGTCTGTTTGCCTGTAGCATTCTCATTTGGAAAACAACCTGCAAGCCAATTGCAAATCAGCGGAATATCTAACATTGGCCCATGCCTATTCCCTGCTCTTTCCCTTTCTGAGGACCTATGGTACTTTCCCTGCTGCAGATGCTCAATTTTGTAGGAATCAATTAAAGACATCCCAGTCATAAATGTGCCCCCACAATTATGGATACTTTATTGACTTTTTGCTGGCCTTACTACAGTGGGCAAGTACCTTCAACAAGTTAATGGGATAGAGAGCTGGGAGAAGTAACTTTGTCATCTGTCATACCTAAATTTGACATAAATGTTAAAGCTCTATACACGCTCATAGTTTTCAGCACAAGTCCCAGCTAGAGGGGTTAGGTAGCATTGCCTCTTACTGTGCTGGATCAGAAAACTCAGAAGAAGATGGAAAGGGTACCAAGTCACAAGCAGCCAATATGAACGTCATTTTCTATGAATTTTCAAATTATCTAATTTCCATATCTGTATGTAATCTGTCAAAAGCAATAAATATATTGACAGTTTAGATCTCCTGCCATATGGATACAGAGTCACACAGAGTATATGAGCTGTGGCAGTGGAGACTGCTTGCCACAGAGAAGCTGTAGCTGGGAGTTACTGCATGCGGGATGTTCAACTGGCCAAACTGAGAGAACAGCAGTACACACCAAAGTGCCAAGAAAGGTGGGCTGACAGAGGAAAAGCTTATATGGCTAAGCCAGTGAATGGGTCAGGGCATCCTGACAGGAAGGAAGAACCAGAAAGACAAGGTATACTGACTGTTTAATGGAGTACGTGAGATTTTCTATGAGCAGTCTATGCTTTTAACCTGATTGTTTTCAGGGAGCCCCAAAGCAATTTCTGAGAACCGTTCTAATGTGTGTTTATATCAATCAGGTGGAGAAATGCCCACAGGACAAATGTACTTCCTTTCTGTTGCTGCCAACACTGCCAACCGATCTGGGGCGTTCAAGATGAAGAGGGAAAAGAGGGGAAAAAGAACAGCAACTTGCAAACTGTATATTGCACAAATCCACAGCTTTACTAAGAGTGCATTTCAAAGAAGAGGGAGGAATATGATCCCGTATCTGCTAGTACATCACCCAACTACACATCATGCAAAAAATTGGTTCCACCACTAAAGCAGTGGGAATGTTGGTTACTGAAAACACTGGACATTCATCTGTGTTGAAGCAGTTTTATGCTGCCCGGTTAGTGAATGTCAGAAGGATGGAAAATCAATTTTTATTGTATCCCTAAAATGAAAGCAAAACTGTGCAATTAACTTACATGCCTATTGACTACATAATGAAAAGTGCAATTAGATATATTGCTTGCAAATCCTACCATATTCAGTGGGAGCATGTGGAGTCAGTGGAAGCATGTGGGTATATCTGAGAGTACGCTCTAGCTGGAAAACAGCACAGAAGAGGTAATCAAGTTAGTATTAAATATAGTTACACCCATTCAGTTAGACCACACAAATCATTTCTAGAACACAAATAACAACTCCTCAAGTGAATGAGATCATTAAAGCAAATATACTTTACAAATTTATTTGCTGAAAGAATGGGACTGAAAGCTTTACTTCGAAATGAAAAATCTAAGAAATTGGCAACAAAATGTAATATAGGAAGGAAATAAAAATAAATTCAGAACAGCAGACAGGACTGTCACAGATAAGAAACAATAAAATCTAGAAACTAATCCCTGACAGGTAAAAATTTACAGGACTGCAAAACGCAAGTAACCACCCTCAGACTATTTTCATTTCACAGAATACTCAAAAGCCTCTTCTGAAAACAATTATTTTCAGAATTAATCACAACCATTTGAGTGTGTGTTGACTTCATAAATGTACTCATACACACTCACTGGTATCTATGAATTTTTTCTTATATTATTACAGTAGGGTTTGGAAGCTGTGTGTAAGAACAGGCTCCTATTTTTTCTGCCCTTTTGCTGGATACAATGGTTATGTGGGTACTCTGAGATGTATGTGTATTTTCACACCAAGGACCACTTTTGTGCCAGAAAATTAACTTCCAGAATTCAATTCATAGGAAAGAACATACAAAGATGAATATTCAATAGATAACAAATTAAAAAGCTAATCTTCTCAGACCCACTTTCTTTTTCAGCTGTAAAACATAGCGTTCTTTATATCCACTTTTCCTTTTTAGCTGTGTTCATTAATACATTTCTGCTTATATTACATATATACCATAATACACACAGGAAGTGCAAAGGTATACAGCTTTTTACAATCCAGACTTCTGTGTATTTAAATGCATGCAGTTAACATTTCCTTAAATGCAGTTAAAAGTAATTCATAAAAATCACTTGACAGGACAGTAATGGAGGATAAGGTAATTAGCATGGAAATAATCAGGACCCCGTTTGCAGAAGCAGCCAGCTTTACTCCCACCAGCTGTGGGATCATCTTAATACCAATAAAGAATCAAGGCCATTTTAGATCTCAAATTTTAGAACAATTAAAGCTGAATAAAAATCTTGCCACCTCCATATCTTCTGTTAACAGTCTCCATTACTTTGGTACTGTAAAATGAATGAGGAAAAGATTTATGAAGGTACAATACCACTACAGTGTAACCTCCCCAGAAGACATTAGGTCATTAGCTTTACTAGGCAGAAGCTGTCACAAGAGAGAAATAGGGACTAAAACACTGATGTGTCTTCCCCATCTGGTCCTGTTTTTATTGTATATACAAATTACATTTATAGGGCAGACTAGTAGCTGGCGGTAAGGTTTAACAGGGGAAAAAAAGGCCTTTTCCCTGGGGAATAATATTTACAACATGAAACTTAAATAAGCAAACATAATTCAAACAGAAAAATAGTGGATTCCCGTGTCTGGAAAATAGGCTGAGTCCACTGGCTGATCCCAATACCTTCTTAACAGGGCACTTTGCCTGCTGTAGGTGACCCTGCTTCGGCAGGGGGGGTTGGATTACATGACCCACAGAGGTCCCTTCCAACCCCAAACATTCTGTGTGATTCTGTGACTTCTTCTCAGAGACAGAACATAGCCTGTCTCAAACAAGCCTGGAAGGGGACCCAGGCACAGCAGATAATTAACCCCAGGCTTCTTCCTAAGAAGTTTAGTCAGGGCTAAGCACCAGAAAGGTGCCAGTGGTCTAGTAGAAGGGTGGAATCTTTCTGTCCCACCTCTCAAGGCTCTCGTCATCATGCAGCAAGTGTGGGAATTGCCGACCATCTGGAGTTGTTCCCCTCCTGCTTCCTCAGGAAAGCAGCACTGTGTTTTGCGCAGGCTCCAAAGGCAGCAAAAATCTCCTGATTCACTTGGCCATGCCAGAGAAGCCCTTCACAGCCCCTCGAAGGCTGCCAGAACCAGATGGAAGTGGGAAAGCTAGCAGGGAGGAACAGGCAAAGCAAAGCCCTGCAAAGCACAAGCAAAGCAAAAAAAGAAACCTTGGAAGTCCTAGAAGCCTCAGTCTAAGGTTCAGTCTCTCCCAGAGGCAAAGAAGGCAGTGGTGGCCAAGAGATGCTCCTTCTGTGCTCCAACGGCACCCGTGAGGCAATGCAGCCGGCAAGTCTGAGCCTATTCCCCAGCTTCCCTCAGTCTTTCTTGCACCTCAGGAGATGCTTTTCACTAACTAATCCTTTCCTCTTGCAAGCAGGGAACAACAGCCCTCTTCCTTTCACTTGTATGCATTAGCCCCTATTAGACAACCACGGTATCATTTTCATTTCTGCACAGTTCTGTTCCGTACATAGAGAAACAACAGGCACGCAGCACTAACTACTTCCTTTCACCCCCAGACTCAGCAGGGCACGGATACACTGTAGTTCCTACAAGCCCGGGCATAACTCACAGATAATTAGCGTGTAAATCATGATCAGAGATATGAGTATTTTGTTACAAAAATAGGGGGAACTCTGCAAAGGATGCTTGCATCACATTTCGTACTATTTGTTGTGATTTTGAACATTTGGCCCCCTGACTTTTTTTTTTCAAAGTATTGTTTTAATATAAATTAGTGCTTGAATACATAAAGATCATAAGAATGGACAATGCATCCACATTTCAGCCTAGGATATGTAAATGCAAAGAGCTGAAACTACAATATATGTCCTCTACAGAGAAGCATCACTTTGAGATCTGCACAAAGGAAAGAGATTTCGATGCAATTTATGCATAAGTAGATGCAAAATAAATCCAGCAAAATCTTAAAATATTCTCCAAAACAAAGACAGGCATTTCACTTTGTCCTGAGCACAGAGATCTTGACTCAAGAGGGAGCTAGGTAGCTGGTTTTATAAGCAGAGCATTTCAATATTCTTACCCATTTTCATTTGAAAATTAAGAAACTAATTAATCCTGCTTATGCTCACAACTGATCTTGTTGACAAGAGGACAGCTAAGAGTTTTATTCCCTAGGGCAGAACTGATGACTGCATACTGATAGTGATCTCATTGAGAGATTTCAACTGAATACTTAAATTCAGCTAAACTGCCTTTTCTTGTAAATTGTAGAAAAGTGCTCAAGAAATACTTCGTTTTCATCTTCTGTTTTCAGATGAGAATTCAAAGGATACTCAACTCTTTTCCCTACTAGAAAAAGCAAAAGTAAATACAAGGACTAGCAATGTCGCTCAGGTATTCTTTGTTTCCATTAGAAAAGTGTAATGTTATGTGACATGTTTTTGCACTGTAAACATGAATTTTTAACGGACCAGAGATAACTACCACAGCCTGATAGTTTGCTGCATAGCTAAGTCCACTGTGTCTTTTTATATAGTTTGCTAAACAGGTGTTTTTACCAGATAGAAAAATCCAACGCATGCATTAAAACAAAGCTCTAAATGAGCCTAAAGAAGCCTCAGCAGGAGACAGGCACTGTCGCAAAGGCTGACAGAGCCAGCAAGATGCAGCAATGAGAAAATTATGAGAAGCCAGATCAAGTAAGGAACGAGTTTTCAGAGAAAGGTATTTTTATGGAACATCCTACAGAGTTTCTCTATAACTCTTCTTTTAGAGACTGGAGTTTACGAACTGGAAAACCCCTACTATAATAAAAAATATCCTAAATCATAGAAAAAATGTAAAATACCAAAAATACTTACTGTGGAAAATATTTTGAGGAAAAAAGTGAATTCGTTTGTGTTTCTGTACTGGCTGGCAGGGATGCACCTGCGAATTACATTTCCTGCTGTATAAAGGAAGCAAACTGAGCCCAGCTCTCCAAGCAGGCACGTGGAAAGACTTCTATTTATTATTTCTCCAATACAAAATTCAACTTTTTAAAAACAATTTTCAACTTTCATTTAGGACTTCTTGAAAATTATGATGACATTTCTCATGAGTAAGCCCATTCCAGTCAAACTTGTGTTTGTGCCTTCTGGTACCCTTGCAAGTGCTGTGGGGCAGGTCCAAAATCAGGCAAGGGGAGGGATTCACTCTTGACGGGGGCTACCTGTGTGACACCCTGTGTGTCAGTGGTAACACACAAACCCCCAGCTGATGCTGGGACTTCCCCAAACGTCTTGACAAAGAGTCACTCCACAGGATGACCCCATAGTTTCTGCCTGGGTATATTCTCCAATGATAAGACTCTCCCCACAGCCGAGAAGGGAACGTAGCACCCCACCACCTCCAGCCTGCCTAGTGTTTGTTGCTGTGTCATGACTATCATCTCTCCTATTTTTCATAATAGGTGGAAGGAAAAACAACGCCTATTCACAAAGTATAGCTTGCCTTTACCTGTGTTATGTAAAGCAAAGAAGAACATTTGCAGTGGATTGCCTGGAGGCAGGCGCCTCCACCTTCTCCCTGGATAATCAGCACTAGGGCTGGGATGAGGACGGAGGGAGGGAGAAGCCTCTTGGCCATCTGGCCCTACCCTTTTGGCAGCTGCATTCCCCTTTTTGTCACTGAACTGTAAAACAGGAAACAGTCACACAAGATTCGTTCCTTTCACAAATAAGGAAGGAGCTGGAACTGATTTATTTACGTAAGTTTTACAGTAAAGTCTTTGCTCTCTGAAGTGACAAGGAATGCTAGTATGAACCAGACAAATTGGTGAAATTTCATGTCTGGACTGAGTCTACAAAACCAAACACATGAGCCCAAGTCTTATCACCCCCACCCCTAAATTCAAAGCATGTGACACACAACCACTACACCAAAGTCTACAGAAGTTATGTTTAGTTAATTGCATTAGAGTTTATTTACACACACTCATTAAAAGCAGCAGGCAAGAGTCTTAGCTAGCAAAAAATGGGCATTGGTCGATTTCTAAATAATGCTTATACCAAAGGAAGTAAAAACAATATTGTTTAACTAAGCCAAGGGTTAAACTTGAATCCTATTACAGCTCAGTCTGCCTGCTAACAAGCAGTGTTACAGTTAACTCTGAGAAGAGTTCTTAAGTAACCGTGTTTGCCATGAATGCATAGAATTATAGATTATGAGATCAAGGCTTTCCTGCATCTCAGCAAATGTTGATCAGGCATTTGCTAGTTTAGACCAGTATGTCAAAAATTCAGCTAGTCAGCATCAAAACTGTAAACTTCTTGGCAGCAATGAAAGTAACAGCTAGAAAGCTCAACCAAACTCAAGTGCACTTGAAAGCATCCTATAAAAAGCAGAAATCAAAGAATTAACAACAGAGATTCCTGCATTATATCTCCTTGTTTGATGCCTGATGAAGAGCAACATACACTGCTAAATTATAGATTACAAAAAACTCTACATATGTGATCTGAGCAGAGGAGCACATGAGGGCCCTGCTCTGAGTGGCTCCGCATGAACAACTGCTGCCTGCGACCCCAGGCATCAGAAGAAAATCTTGGGCACTGCAGCTTGGGAGCCAGCCTGGCTGGGAGCAAGAGAGGGTGGGAAAAGCAGCCTACAAGTGCTAACACAACCCACTTACCAGGGCTTTCTCTATCATAATTCTCTCATTGGTTCTAGTGGGAGGAAGGAGGTAAAAAAGCTGAAGGACATGTCCCTCTTCCACATCAGTGGGGAAACACGCTGCACAGGGGAGCCAAGGAGCAACCACCCTTCTGACTCAGAAGGAATACAGAAGAAGGGCAGCAGAGGACAAGCCACTGGCGAGAGACCCTATGCCATGTGCTAGCTGGCCTCATAAGGTCCTTTATACAGCAGCTACAGAATTGCTAATGGACGCTGCTGTGGTTAAGGTTGGTTTTGATCGCTGATAATACCTGTAGGATTCCCAGTGGGGACTTTGCTGTTCAGTCATCCAAATTCAACAAAACCGAAACTTGGCAAAATAAAAGTTTCCCTTTTGGCATCCAAACACTCAAAATACTTTATTCCTTGCTGTTCCTGAATGATGAGTGGAAAAAGACAAATATGCATTCACCAAGCTAAGCAGAAGCATACCAGGACTCCAAAGCCCACTTTTTTAAACCATTAAGTAATAATTTAATTTTGTTTAAAAGTAGGCAGTTATTAAAGCTGGAAAAAGGAAGTCAGTTCGAACTATGCATCAGAACTATATGCTGGGTTTAGAAAAATACACAGTCATAAACATCATGGTATAGTCACATTTGAAGTTCGTTGATACTGCTGATAACCAGTAGACAGCCTGGACTCAGTTCTGTGTCTGCCTGGTCTCAGCTCAAGTCAGGTGTGTGTCCTGCAACCATTCAGACACAGCCTTAGATATGAAGGCTCTTCAAAGTTCATAAACATATTATACTTTTTTCAATATTTACCTTAGGCTTTGAGTTAATTTGAATCTGGTTTCAATTAAAACTTCACAAATGCAAAATGTTTGATTTAAAATGTCATATGGGACCCAAACCACAGAAGACAAGGAAGGATATTATGTGTCTGTCTTATCTGAACTTTACAGTAAAGAGAAGAAACATCCTTCCACACTGCAGCCTTAGAGGTATGATATGCAAATCACTAAATGGAAGCAGTAGGGAGAATTGCATCACCTTCGGAAAAAGAACCATGCAACTCAGTGAACAAAATACTTCTAGCAAACATTTCCATTGTAATCTTGCTTGTTTTGAGAAAGCCAGTCATCTGGCAATGCTACTTCAATACCCACGTTTGCATCTGCAGAAGCTGATGCTCACACAAGCACAGGGATGTGGCTTCCTCTCTTCTCCCTCCCTGAAACAATTAAGCAAATTTCTGACGAGGGGAGCACAAGCAGAAAAGTTCCCTACATTTAAGACTGAGCTCAGGGAGCTAAGAAAGGAGGCCAGATATGGCAGCACCTGCAGTCTTAGAGGGACCAAGAGGTCCTTTCCAGCTTTCTTTTCCTATGACAGGGCCTCCAAACACCTACCTGGATACTCCGGCTTAAGTAGAGTGATAACAGCTACTTGGCACAAGACTCACAGAGCAAACACAAATTACCTCTTCGGCTTTCCAAGTGGACTGAAAAATCAACAGCCTGCCACCAAAGCCACCACAGCACCACTTCCTCAGCAGCCACATCCCAACTAATCAGCCCGTAGGTTTGATATCAGCCCCCAAATTTATAACCTCCTCCCTGAGTTCTGACTGGTTCCAATTTCTTCAGCTGACCCACACAGCTGTCAGGCGGCAACTGCAAGGGACCCACTAGCCTGCCTGTCCCCAGCACACCCTTCTATTCACTAATCACTGGGCGTTTGCTGGATCTCTCAGCTGAGCTGTCCTGTCCTGCAGTAATACAGGATTCAGATCCTGCTCCTCTTATCCAGGGGCTTTAAAAGCTATCCACTGCTGCAAAAGAGACAAATGAGTCCTCAGGACATACTCTGAGGCATGTTCTTTGGGGACAGCTGCTGAATAAGAGGCAATGTGAAGGAGAGGTTGAGAAAAGGGATTCTTTTCATGCTAGTTCACAGAGTTACATGTAATCGGACTGCCAAGTTATTGACTATACTTTCAAATATCACTTTCAGGCATCTAAGTGCCTTGAACTTGCAATGGCAACTGGACTTTTGGCTATGTGTATATCACTGATTGTCCAACACATTTCACATCTGTATTGCTAGGAAGCAAGGCAACATTGAGGCTTTAGGTGACCTTCAGAGCAATCTAAAATACAGGGAAAAATGAGCTTATGCTACACCTTAGCATATGTGCACTTACCACCCAGTATCCTTGCAGCACATGTTTTAACCTGAACAGGTAAGATCCAAAGGCCAGGAGCAGGGCTAGCAAGAACGGGATAAAAAAATGGAAACAACTAGGGGAACTGGGTGGCTTGGACCAAGCGGCTGAGAGCTAGAAGGCCTCAAATCAGCTGAGTATGCAAACTGGAATTGGAAGCCAGCTTGGGAAACATTTGAACCCTGTACCGTTATTCACTAATAATTCAAAATATACTATTTAATGTCCTTGTTTGGTCTAGCAAAGCTCTTGCACATGAACATCTACAGAAAAAAGCTGAAGAGGCAGAAAGTCATAACTGATCCCCACCAATTTTTAAATCTCAGCCCATATTTGCAGATGCTATGTTCAATATTTCCCAAAGTCTAGCTAGGAAATCAAACATGAGGCTCTGGAGGAAGGGGATTATATGCTTTTCAGTCATTCCTCATATATGCTTGAAGTGATTTATTTGAATGCTGTGCACTGAAGTCCACACATTTACTTAGAACTGTGCACCTTCCAGAAAAGCATAATTAATAGAAATTCAATTCAAGTAAGAGTTTTCAGTTTCCTGTAGTGATCCCTGAACAATGCTTGTCTGTAGATAAGAAATTGAATTAGGACGTTCACTGGGAGTGGTAGATGACCTGCCCCATTAAGCCAGTTGACATTTTATTGTAATCTCTGACTGAAGGGGCTATTCATGGAATTCTACTTTCATTTCAGGTTTCTTTTAGTTAATCCTCTGTGGTATATTATATGTTCTTCCTACAGGAAGGTTGTGCTACTAGGATTTCTTTGTATGAGACATAGACAGCTGGCATTTGCCATCATTTAATTTTAATACAGTCTCCTTAGCCAAACATTAAGATGCATTTTTCTCATATACAAACACTGGATTCTATAACTGAGAGTCACCTAAATAAAACTCAATTTCTGAGCAGCACTCTCCAGTGGGACTGCCAAGAGGTGGTCTCTTCTTCATTATCTTCTCTATCAATGTACCTTGACATAATTAACTAGCATCTTAATCTGGCAAGTTCTCTATGCTTCTGAACTCCAACATGTTTGGATTTGATACAATGTAATAGACATTTGTAATACTCCTCTTACAGCACATTACATATAAACAGTCATTCACTTGAACTAAGCCTATAAAATAGGGCTAAATAATAGGGTACAGAATGCCTTTAGACTTCATGCTGATCTACAGTATATTACTTTTGATTTCTGTAATGTGTTTGGAGCTTTCTTTGTCATGACCATGTGGTAAGGATGATTATCACCCAGATAACTATAAAACACATACAGAGAAATAAAGGCACACGACTGGCGTTGGCACAGTACCAGCCTGGGTTATGCACAGTGTTTCTTCTTTCTCTTTTGCTTTTAGAAAATTTATTGCATGACAAAAATCAAAGCCCTTATCAAAAAGGCAGAGCCTTAAAACCTTCAGGAAATAAACTGAGTGTATTCCCCCTTTATCTTATTTGGAAGTATGGCAGAACAGAGCAGTATGATTTACTTGTTTGTCTGGGTTTTTTTATACTGGCGGCATCAGTCTTTGTAAAGCAAATCTGTGTCTATCCATTATTTGTTGCTTTTGTTTTCCTTTTTTTTACTGTAGTTTCTGTGTCTTTTCAAAGCAATAAAAAGTGAGTTAACCTTGCAACAAAATTTCTTGGAATGTCATGGATTGTTCTTGTGAATCTGACGTGTCAGTTGACTTCAGAGACTGGACCCCTTGTACTGGTTGAAGGACATATGAAAAAAAAGGGATCTGTGTCATGATTTTATCCTAGACAGTGTTCTGATAGAAATTAACATAGTGGAGTTTTATCAGCAAATTAAAACTGCTTCCTACATCAGGGCTCAGCATATTCAACACATCCTATGCCCACCTCTTTGGGCACTAACATTGTTTCCTTCCTTTCCTTTCCTTTAGCTATAAAAAAAAAAAAAAAAAAAGGTTA
>Ga0065711_1032361_pt1 | contig 27485 bp, 20 predicted proteins | sample Hoacrofraction12_FD_59098 | JGI IMG/M metagenome (GOLD analysis project Ga0065711, IMG submission 59098) | Hoatzin crop microbial communities from Cojedes, Venezuela - Epithelial fraction 12 v2 (version 2) | ecosystem: Host-associated > Birds > Digestive system > Esophagus > Crop | place...
GTTTGGGCAGGTTTTTTAGCAGACTTCTCATTCATTCCACTAAAGCTTTTGATTAAAGCACAAGAAACTGTTTTCTGGTTGACACAGTCACAGGAACTGCCTGAATTCTGACCTAATTATCTGCTACATAATGACCTGTAAACACAAAGCATTGATTCAGTGACATATGATTCCTTCCAGTTGTACAGTCACTATTTCTTAGAACGAAACTGCAATAAATTCAGCAATTTCATATGGAAAGTTTGTTTAGATATCATAATGCTTTCTTTAAAATTTTCAAGTTCAGCACCGTTTTTAAACCAATACATACAAAAGAATTCATTTTGTAGAACTTGAGATAAATCTTTTTCACATTTAGAAGAGAAAAAGATAACACTGATTTGTTCTTGTTAATTAAAACTTGTGGTCTTTTTCTCAGGGTTTTGCAAGCTGATAAGCATTTTCTTTCTAGCACATCCAATACAGCTGTACACAAAAATCCCAGTTGTATGCTAGGTTTCGCTTCTTTCAATATCTACCCACAACAATTTTCTTTATTTTAATTGGGACCTTATTTGCTCTAATGATTTCCATTTTATCTCAGGCAACTAACAAATAATGCTTCAAACAACTTGCAAGCACTGAAACGCAATAGAAGTGAACCTCTTTGCTCTGGTGCACAAGATTATCTCTACCCCTTAGTAGAAAAATTGTTTTCACCAGCAAAAAAGTTTAAGTTTCTCACACGCTGTTAAAAAGCTTTTTATCTTCTTTGTATTTGTACAGCGACATGAGGGTGCAGATACTGATCACTGGAGTAAGAGTCATTCCCTTATGAAGTGTTGCCAAATTTTTGCCATTGCAGGAAAGTAGCGTTACCCCAACTTTTACTAAGACTCACCATGCTGATTTCTAACATGTTTCAGAAGATCAGTCATACCACAAGTGCTACAGAATGGGAGTACAAGGGGAGCAGGAGAGCAAAGTCTACAAATTCACCCAACTTACAAAACTCCTGCAATTTGGTGGTGTTTCTACAGCTTTGGAACTCATACAACACCTGTCAAAAAGATACATCACATCACCTGTGGCCACTCTCCCCATGCTCGTATGATATGGCATTCTTTTTCCACTCACTCCAAAGGATGGATTTGGTCTTTAGGCTCACTGAACTTCATGGTTACTATTCTAATCATCCATTCATATTAATTCTGACAGGCACTGTGGAACTGTCTGGAAGCCTCAGTAGTTATCTGGGTTCCCTTATGTTAGGCAATTTATACCCTGTTGAGCATATAACCTTATATGCTGTTGAGATACAAGCTACACCATGGAAGAGAGGAGATTGCTGGAAAGGACTTAGGCCTTTAAAAAAGTGACTTGGCCAGAATCAGAATTGGGGCAATATCAAGCAGCAGAAACAAGTCTGAGATGCAGTCCAGCATCTAAAGAACAAGATCGTCCTTATTCCTCCATCCTAACTTTTTTCTGTATGTCTTACATCCTTTCTCATACTTCACTAGGTTATTTTAGGGGAAATACAAAACCAGTGCTAAAGTAGGAAAATACTGTTTTCTACCCCCCAACATTTTTGCCATGCGCTAAACTTACACACTTCATAGTCTTTAAGTGATTATATCCCTGGAGTCTAGCTTGCAAAACTTAATCTTTCTACCTGGTAGTTATTTACACTCTAAGATACTTACAACAAAGGTCATTTCCTCAACAGCAGCACAGTATTTGCAGGTCTGCCAACATGTCAGACTAAAAGAAATTGTCCTGCTCTAAGACAACTGGAGTTAAAAATTGACCTCTATAACAGAGCTAGGGAAAAGATTTTACTAAAGCAGTCAGCAAACAAGTAAGAAATCCACTGAAAAACATGTTTTACAACTGTATAAAAGCAAAAGCAAATGACTTCTCATAGATGTTGACTATTCTTTGCAAAACTGAAATTAATTCATACTTCCTAATTTGCTTTAAGTACGTTTCACACATTTCTCTGTTCAATGATACTTGCACTCTAATACAATGAAATGCACCTCCTAATCATTTCAGGAAAATTGATCCAGCGCAGCTGTGATTTCCATTCAAAATATGTTACCCTATCATGAAACTATAACATTTATAAAAAAGTGATTATTTAGGGATATCACAATCATCATCTCTTGGAAATAGATTATGTAGATACTCACTGTAGCTTTAAGTAATTTTTTAAATATTAAAAGTAAAAACATCTGAAGTGGAATAAAATTGTCAACTCTGAAAGTAAAGCTAAGAAGTTACAACTGTTAATGCAGCTAGGTTAGCAGTGAGACCATGCCTTCCTATCCTGTGTTCCCACTTGTAGTTCACTTGTACCAACTTCTTCACACGCTTGGGACAAAGCAGTTTGTGTGAGCACGTAAGGCATGCATACAGAGACAGAGCTCTTGTCCTCTGGCCTCAACCACCAGCTCTCCCTTGGCCTACTTCTTGTCCTAGCAACCACTTTTCCCTTTATTGTTTCTCACTCAATCCTGCTATAGACCATCCTCAATACCTAATACTTAATGAGGTATGTCACCTAATCTGGCTATGTTCCTGTCTTGACACATAAGCAATTGAACTTGTCTGGTCTTCTTAAGTTTGTCTGAGAAACAAAACTGTAGTCCAAATAGTTCAAATTCAAAAATGCTGTTACAAAGCTCAAGTGGAGTGAAACAGTAGGCAAACAATGGTACTACCAGCAAAACCTATTAGACTGGTTCCCCACCTAAAAGATGCACTGAACACCACATTTTCTTTTACACATAATGTGGAGCACAGACACTAGCAGAAGTTTTCACCCAGCTGGCATTACACTGCTGGGGAAAATTAACCTAAATTCCACAGAGCTCTAGCACACTTCCATTAGAGGTAACACAAATCTTATGCCCAAACCAGGCTTCTATTTACCATTTTCTTATCATCACAGCATCCAAAAATGCAAAAAGGAAATATTATGCTCACTCAATGCCAGTCTATCTGCCAAGAATTTGTATTTACAACAAGATACTAGAGTTCAAATGAAATACCGACAGCATGACTGGATTTGGCAGTGGCATATTCTCGCATTTGCTTGACAATATTGAAGGTTGACAGCAAAAATGTAACTACATCAAGAACTGAACCATGAATGAACTCTCATCTGGTATGACCTAAAGCAGTAAGTCAGCATGCTATACGTAACACCTTAACATTATTTTCATTGCTCCAACACAGATTGTAGCAGATGCAAGACTACGTAAACGTTTCGGCTAGCAGGGTAGCACAGCTTTGACTTCTTACCCTGTACCGTTTACAGGGATTCTTCAGCTGCAGAAATTTTGGTCAAGTTCAAGGCCTACCTTTACAACTCGGAGACAGCATTCACCTATATTCACATTCTCACTTACATTCACTAAAGCAAAGAAGTTAGTTGAAAGGACAACCTCTGTTCAAATACCAGTACTCCCTGTATTTAGTGAAAATTGGGGGGGGGGAAGGAATATAAAACTGGACTGGAGCTACAAAGATGAGACTACTCCTTCCAGTGCCCTTCATTTCCTCCATTTCAGCTTACCTTTTGTCTCTGGTTATTTTTGGTACCAGGCAGAGATTTCTGGGAAGGGGTCGTAGAGCTCAAAACTCGTGAATAGTCACACTTCAAAGTTTCCATCCTAAACCAGCTAGAAATCACCAGGCATACATCAATCACATTCCTTTTACATACTTCAGTGCACCAGAAGAATTATCTGAGAAACAATAAAAAGCTACCATTTAATTGTTATCCACCCGCATCCCACAATCCAGGAGGTCCCAGCGAATGCTACATTCTTTAGCTATGTTTTGTTCCGAACACAGTTAACAAGTTGTCAGCAAAAAGCTTGTTACAAGAGCTGTTCTGAGAACACACCCCCAAATCAAAATTTCATTCCAAAAGAAGCTGGAGCTTGTTTCATCAGTTTATGGGAACATGGCCATTTTCACAGTCAGAAGAAAGAGGGATAAAAACTGACTCCTCATATCACACCAAAGTTCTTGTGGAAGCCCAAGAATTAAAACTGATTTTCCTAAATTTGAGCACCTTAATTTTAAATTAATGCTGTCTCACCAGGCTGCTTCTTATTTGACGCTTTGCGAAAAGAAAAACTATCAGTGAAAAAATTAGTAATTTTTTTTTAAACAGGCATTTCTAAAAGTAAAGAGCATGTTTTGGATGCATCCTACACAAAGCTATCATAGCTGCACTGATATTTTTATTTTAAAATGGTATTTTGGCATTGCATGTATGTTTTAAAGTTCAGTAAAGCATTCACATTTCAGTTCCAATTTAGAATTATTTATAACTATAGCTAGTCCACATTGCAAAGGGACAAATTCAGAAGTTAAAAATTAAACATGAAAATAGGAAATGGATCCAACAGTTACACAGTATCGTCTGACACTATATTTGAGTTGGAAGCCTAAAGTAATTTCTCCCTGCAGGAAAGACAAAGATTTGTGTTTCTCCCCCCAACAACTTTGCAAAGTCAGAAGGAGCTGCGACACAGCCACTGTTGGTCAATGGAGGAGTGGAGGGGAAGGCAAGCAAGACAATGAAAAAAAATGTTTTAAATACATATTAAGCATTAATCCCTAAGTAATAAGGAAAATTGTATTAACAAAACACAGTAGGTAATTTCTTTTCCACTTTACCTACACACTGAAGCCCACTAAAATACCTTATACTAGGCAGCATGGTGGAGGAGCTGTTTTGGATGCTGTACGCCACTGGACTCAAGTTTTCAAAGGCATTCAAGAGCATATGTCTGAAATTTAATAAAAGCCTTCAATCTCTTTGAATTCAAATCTAATTTCAATTCAAGATATTCCCTTCCACAAAGCGTAGGACCTTTCCAAAAACATGTAGAAGACTGTTCACAGGGGAAAAAGAAGAAGCATTAGATAAGGAATACCTGCCGGAATGTGAAGAAAGACCTGAAGAGTGAAGAATACCCTGTTCCAAATACGCAAAGAAATTCTGTAATAAACTAATCTTCACAGTCAGATGTAATGCATTTATGCTGCAACAACAAGGTTTAAAATTAGGCATCTAACAATTATGCTAGAGAAGCGCAGATTGCTTACAAAGCTTCTAGAACCTCACCCCAGGTTTCAAAACAAAAAACAAAAAACCACACCCAACATTTCAGACAAAGGTTTAACAAACATGTGGCCAGTCTTGACGTCCAGTTAGTGAACAAGACTTTTCATTGTATGTATCACTTCTTTACCCATGCCTAAGAACTATTCTTTTCTGTTACATTTGCCAGTTGGTCTGACAGAGTGCGTATTTTTTAAATAGGCCAGATTCTGCTAGCCCTTATTGACTTACGGTATGCAGGATTAGTAGGAGGCACTAAAAACAAAGTCAACCGCCTTCTCCAGTATGGAACCACCTGAAGTACAACCACTACAGAGCCTGCATGAACCTGAGCTTGTTCTCTAGACCCACTCATCTCTGCGCTCTCTTAGGCTCCTGCTTCCTGCATGCAACAGACTTTTCCAGCGGTCACCATCAGTGAAATATTTTAATTAGGTTTTGAGGATTTTGAGTGTTCTTATTTGTTGCCATTTTGTTTTTCACAGAAATAGATTTGATTTTTGGAAGAACGAGTTTCACTTCTATCCTCATGTTAAAGTTTCTTGGGAGCTACATTTTCTTATTTAATGATTCAACAGAGATAATGAAAGCATATATGATGCAAATTTGTTAAATAATCAGCATCTTTTATTAACCAAATCAAAATCTGCAAGCTTGAAAGCTTCTGTATGATAATACCCTACTGAATGACCTTTTCTATTTATTCTCTAGAAATCATGCATTAGACTTAATAACCATACTTCCTCATTACCATTTATTCTGACCTAAAGACTGATTTTGCAGTCCACAGGGAAAAACTTTTCCTGATAATTAGTTCTCCTTGGTTCTAGTCCAACAGAAATGACAAATTTCACCTTGTTTAAGATGCCTCTTGATAACAGTTTAAGCCAACAGAGGAAGCATGCGTCTTTTTTTTTTTTTTTTAAACAAGTACATGCTTTTCTCCTGAGATTGCACTACCATTTAGTCCAATCAATTGTTATTTTACTCCCCTCTGATAACAGTGGCCTAGAGAACAAACAGCCAGCTTTCCTCCCATTCTCTCTGGAGAAGCTTAGATTTTGACAGGATGGAGCATACTAGTAAAATTAAGTCCTTGACAAAGCATCCACTGCTTCCAGTACTGCACGGTATTTCTTTCCTAGAAGTGCCCAATGCCATACATACACCTAAATGAACTCTAGCAAAAATTGTAAAATATATAATTGCAAATGAGATCAGACCACAAGATAAATAACGAAATTCCTATTACTCCTGTCTTCTTCAACAAACTAAGACCTGGATACCACTGTAAGAAATTACGGACTCATAAGCCTGCTGCCGCCCCTTGCCCCTCCAAACACCCACACAAAGTCTGATTGCAGACAATGAAAATGCACTGGGGGGACACGACACAATTCAGCAATCAAAATGGGACTGAGTAGTCCTGACTCTAGGTAGACCAAGGCTTTTTCACTTTCTTGAGGAATCAAGATATGCATTCTCTGGTGAAGCATCTACAGAAGATACAGAAACACAAGCTCATGGATAGAACTGAATATCAAGAGACAATAACATGGCTCTTGGAGCCCAAGTCTGAAAAAGATTTATTCCTTAGAGGAAAACAAGTATCTTTTTTTTCTAAAGGAGGGACTTCACTGTTTCTTTACTGTTGAACAATTCCCAAGCTGAAACTACCAGAAAATAGAATGGTCCACAACTATGCCTTGAGAAGTAGATCCTAAAGTTTATTTTGTTGGGAATCCATAAACGCTGATCTCCCAAGGAGGGCAAAGAAACTAAATATGGGCAGTGATCAAAGCAGAGATTAATGTACAAGTGCATAGGAGGCTTTGATGCTTGAATTTAATGCATCTGTTCAAATTATTGTGTAATTTCAAAAATAACTTTTTAATGATCAGACATTTGGCAGTATTACACTACTCTCTTCTTTTGGCTTAAAAACTGGAACAGAAAGTGGTTTTGGACTTAAAAATATCTGTAATAGCATACTTTTCTGTTCTAACCACATAAAATTCCACAAAAATCATTACCAATTTAACATGAGAATACTGTTCGCAACAACTTAGCATTTGAAAAAGCACGCTTTTTCTCCCTCTTCTTTGACAATTCGATGTTCTATGTGAAAAATTCATGCTTGGTTTTTCAAAGCAGTGTTACACTGACTGACCTTCTAATCAGCTTTTTAAATACTGTAGGTGTTTCGAAATGAATTCATAAATGATATTGGAATAAACTACATCATTGCCAGTGCAGCTGGAAACCAAGCCACTGCAGCAAATAATTTATTCAGATTTATCCTTTACTTTGTTCATGAAATGTAACTCCCCCAGGCCCTCCCTCCCACCCTCCCCAATGGTCTACAAACTGCTTATTGCAAATGTATTTCTTGTAACACTTGGCAAGGCTGATCATAAGTAGTATAAAAGCACCTGCATTCCCAATCTGGAGGTACATAACTTTAAGCAGGAAGCACTAAATAGACCAAGAGAATTCAGAATTTTAAACAGTGTATTTGAGAGATATCTGATAAAAGAGCTTTCCCCTTCCCGAGCTCTCCAGGTGTTTGTATCCAGAATCCCTATAAAACAACTGGGCTTCTGTTTGCACCAGCAGAATTGAAATTTATTATCCTCATACCTTGGTCTCCTATACATGTGGCAGTAGGCAAGGATGGAAAGAACATCAATGGTTGACCCATTTGGTTATCATTTTGCCATGGAAACAAATCATTGTATTAACCTAACAAATAACACTTCAAATATGTCAAAGTAGTTAGTCAAGATGGGAATAAGTTGTTCTCTTGTCAGCTGTAGTATCAGAATCGTGCAAGATAGGCTGAAGCTAAAACAGGAAAGACTCAGGTTGTGAACCAAGATCATTACGGAACAGTCAAGACAGCTCTGGAGGAGATGGTGGAGGAACTAGTGGACTACCACTGGACATTTTCGAGAACAGTTTAGACAAAACTTTGTCATTAATATGTGCAAGCTGATTCACCTTGGGGCAAATCAACTAAGATAACATCCAGTCCTGTTTCCTAGGACCATCCTATATTATTCTAGTTTACTTCTTTATTTACTAATATGTATATATGTGTGTATATTTCTTTATATGTATTTTTCTACTATGTATTTCCATACCTCCCCATCTTTTCGGTATTTTTTTCTATTTTTCTTCTATTTCTACTATACATTTATACGTGTGTATATATATATTTACATACACATAGTATATCCTTTATTTAGTTTTCTTTATTAAGAATCATTACAAAATCATAAACAATTCTAATAAACCTCAATTTCTTCTTCATTTAACAGCAGCATTCCTAGTTTTGGCCTATAGCACAAAATACAAACTGAAATCTTTGATATTTCTACTGCAATCTCCTCCGCCCCAAATCATTTGTTATACAACTGAAGCATAAATCAAAATTAGAACTAGAAACAAAATGAAGGTTGTTTCACTTTCCTTCTGTATCAGTTTGTCATTATCAGATGACCAGCACAGTTACAGATAGATTAGTATATTATAAACATAGTTAGAAATGTCTGTTTTCATGTTACTTGATAAATTTGAGCAAATTCACTAAATGTGAATAATAAATGAGAGCTTAAAAAGGCATTAGATTTGTATTCTGTATTGAAAAATGCTGAATCTAAAAGTATAAGCTAGTAAGCTTAGACAATTTACAACTGTCACCAGATTAATGTACGAGAAAGAAGGAAAGAATCATGAGCTTCCCTGAAACACCAAAACTTCAAGATATTGAAATCAAGAAAGTTGTAGCAATATTTCCATCTACTGGAGACAATTAGCAGCTACTCACAGCTGTCATATTCACTTTTTCCTATGAACAGCCCATTGATTAAGTTTAAATACCTCTCTTACTGGATTGATCATGCAATCTGGCTCCATGATTTCATACTTTTTATATATGTCTACAACATTAGGACAAAACTAAGGCAACATAGAGAGGCACTCCCAGATAGGGACAACACGTGAGTCAGCTATATCTTCTGCACAAAATAAGACTTCTAGAATCTATTAATAAATTAACTTGTCTGACAGCAGATTAATTTGTCATACGACAAATAGGCTTGATTCAGAGGAAGATTCTGATGTTTGAGGAAACGATGCTCTATTCTAGTCACCACAGTATATTGTAAAAGTAGCACTTCCATGTTTTGTGTCTATTTCCTCATGTCTGCATCATTTTATTAAAGCAATTTCTTATATTTAAGCAACATTTTACAAAAAGCCTAAAAAAGTGGACAACATATCACTGCTAAATAGCAAATAACTACTCCTAAAACTGTTCCACTTCAGTGTGGCAGGAACCAAGGGCTAAGTCCTGAGAGTCTAAGCAAATCTGCTTCACTTTAAAATATTTTGTCCCTCTTCAAATAGCAAGTACCATTGTCACAATTTCTGTCTTCAGCTAAATCTCAGCACACGTTATTTGAAGATAACCTACAGCACCAGACTAAACAATTTTGTTTACTTGTAAGGCTGTTCAGATGGGCAATTGTGGATTCAGAGACCACCAATTCTTAAGAGTATCACAGATGTTTAAGAAAACAAGCTTCAGTAAAAGAACTTGTTAAAGCGTACACAAGATAAGGATTCATTAATCCTTGTACAGCGGCTGCTGAAGGTTAATATAAACAAACCAATATCATGCATTGCTTTTGCAGTTACTTCACAGCATGTCACTGGCAGTTACAAAGTAAAATCCATATGCAAACACAAGACATCCGTAATAGTGGCAGCATCAACTTGGACCTCCATTACCCAGACATACTGCGCTTCTGATTGACAGAAGAATTTGACTCTCTGTATTTAGGTACCCTCACACTCCCTCAGATATCTATGATTGAAAGCCAACACAGAGCAATTGCAACATCCATACTGACACTGTCATTACAAAAAATATCATCGCTTCCCCTCTCTAGCATGTTGTTGTCAAGTAAAGCCTTCCAAACGTTTGTGTAGAATAATTTAGCCCGCTATTGTGTTTTTTTGTTCATGGATAATTCATCAGACGCTGGCAGTTAGTCTTTGTAATTTCAATTGTGCACACATGTTACGTAAGCATATTCCGGCACCTACTTCATTTGCTTTTTTTGTGGCTTGTGGGAGGTCACCCAACTAACGTGGCACCTTATGCTCTTCCCTTTGAGAACAACCCTTATAAGAGGGGGATAAAAGCTTGCAACTCTACTACATTTGTTCAAACATCTGAGTTGACAGAAACGCCAAAAACCACACAAATAACTGTTGTACTGTTACTGTACGGTAACTGAAAGTAAACAGAGGAGGTAGTCAATGAGAAACAGAAAAATCAATGAAGAGCTTGCAAAAGGATTTTACTACTCCTCATTATTTAAAAGGTATTGCAAAGTATAGCACCTGAGACAGTTGCTGCTAGTTTCCATACAGTGAAGTGTAAAAAAAGTAATGATTTCCGTGACATATTTGTTAATCATCAGTAACTCATTTTTAAGCAGTAGTCAACCAATTAAGAGACAAAAGTTCAATTATGTTCCCTGATACTAATTACAATAAAAAAACACTACCTGAATTGGGAATAGCAAGTACTATGTCAAAAAACTCACCTTCATTCTGACAATGCAGCTGCATTGCTTTGCATCACTTTCCACTTAAACCAGGTTTCTCCAATGAACCTGAATCTCCACACATGCTAGATGGGGTGAGTTATTTGCCAAGCTCTGCCTGATGTATCATGGGTAACACAGAGGCCAGGTGCAATGCAGGTGATTCAGTGTTTATTTAGAATACAAACTACATTTATACAATTCATCAATAGGCTGCCTCCTGTGAAGCACTTAAAATGCCACTTAATAAGTAACAAATATAAAGCAGAAGCCCTTGGCCCCGCATCACTGAACTCTATGCAAGCTCTGTTTTCAAATGGAATAGGTTCACGGCCTGAAAACAATCCTTCCCAACATCAAAAGAAATGAACATCAGGAAACCAGTAAACCAGCTTTCCAAAGGCAGGTTCCAAAACAGTCACGCAAAAGGGGTCAATAAGATTTATCATCTTTATATTAGGCTACCATGAAGTCAATAGGATTTCCAATACAAATTCTAAACACTCTGAAAGTGTCTTCCACTACTTAATTTACAGCTTTCCTTAAATATATAAATTCCTGGTGCATGCTGGGTAGCCCATCTAAATCATCATGGATAATTAAAGAAACAGTAACTGTCAGCAAGTAATTGCTTTTTCGGATGAAGCATCCACTTCCCCATCTCTTAGCATTTTGACTACGCTGATCTCCAGCACTGTAATGGAGTAAAACAGTACTGCACTTAAAATGCCACAAGCAGCTCAGGAAGAGGAAAGTTATCATTGCAACTACCTAGTGCTCAGGAAAGTCTTTCCTTTTGAAAGCCCTTCCCAGAAACACTGCATAAAACAAGCTATTGCAAGCAGCTCTTGCATGCTGATACCTAAGACAGTTCAGCGATTTCCTTTACTCACAGAGTAACAGAACAATATATGGAACAGATGATTTAAAAATCCCTGGTGAGAATAATCAAGAAACCCAGTTGACTGAGAGCAGCAGATAATATTCAGACAAACTGTAAACAATTAAAGAATCAAAGATTTGGAAAGCGAGCAAGCTGTTATATTTTCAAATTCCAGCCTTCTCCTATTTTCATTTTATATTTTTACATCTTTTTTCTCTTCCATTCTTAATTTCTTTTTCATTCTTACCACAGAAAGATGGAAAGAGACAAACATGAGAGAAGTCAATAATTCCATTTTATGGATAACGTTTCAATTTTCAACTTAGCTAAGCAGAAAATATATCTTCAGGCTTTTAGACCAGCTTTTTATCTGCAAACTGTGTAATCTGCATAAAAACTCTGAATCTTCTTTTCATCTTCCTTATACATATAATAGCTCCATTCTGTGAAGACTGTTGTTATAATGCCATATGGAGTAGCATCCACTATGAGACATTGTAATTACACAATCACAAACTGCTTTCCTTAGAAGAATCCTCCCTTCAGTTAGTTACTTTTGGCTTGAAAGTCCACATTTCAGAGAATTTTCGAAGGAGACATATATGCAAACCTTTGACAACTATTTTCTTTCCCTTACAAAGTATAGGTATGCTACAGTACGTTGAAAAGTTTTCCATTGTTTCATAAGCTAATCATTTTTTCCTAAGCTCATTTTCAGAAACATCTGAGCTGTTGTCAGAAACTTTCTATAACTCAACTTGAGCCAGGCCTCTAGCATAGAGTTAAAGTTAATAAATAAAAACACGTCTGTTAAAGGGAACCATAAAGCAATATTAATGATTTACAGCACAGCCTAAGAGTGTGAAGAGGCACAAATGAAAAGCATTGCCCAGTTATCACATTTTATAGTGCACCTTCTCTTTTAAAAGTGCTACAGTAAAACGTCAAAATGAAGTGGTACAACCAAAATGACAGTGAGTCAATGATAGTCACTGAATACAACTTGCAGTTTTATGAAGGACTTGGCATGTGAGCTGGTGGGAAACTTGACTATGAAGATAGCTCATTTCTCATTAGGTCTCACGTCAGTTGCTGAAAAAGTGGATCTTGTTAAGTTCAACGCAAGCACTAGTTACCACGTCTGTAGTTTATACTTTTGAATTTATACAGCTGCTGTAAAATAAAAGATCCCTTTCAGAGCAGTTTTATATTTGACTTCACACACAACCCATGCCTGCAAAGTCCTACAGAAAATACAGCAAAAATACAGCAAAGTCCTGAAAAAAATTTTGTCTGATATATAATTACTTCTCTGACCTCCTACGAATACAAAAGCTCCAGCAAATATGAACGGGCTCAACCAACACATATCATAGGGACGCTGGGCCAGATCACATAAAAAGAAAATTAGGATGTGACCCCCCTTTAAGAGGGGATAGCAGACATGCCATATAGTTCATTCTCTGAAGGAACAAACTCCATCTTAAGATGAATTTTCCTCTTGCTCCTCTTGGAAGTTCACTTCAGAACCCTCCTTCCCCAGATCAGCCCTGCGAAAATCTTACTTGCAGCTTACAGGCATTTGTGAACTGCCATCATTGTAGCTTCCCCATGCCCGCAAAAAAAATCCTCTTTGAATATTAGAAATTTGGGTGAAATCAGTAACTTCAGAATATTCAAAGTAAATTTTTTACCCAAACAGAAGTATGTGCAATCCAAATCTTATTTACCCATCTATGAAACCTGTAAGCCAAATTTCAGTAATGGCTTGCATTTCAGATACTGAACACTGACTACAGTCCAAAAAACAATAGTAGCAGTCAGACTTTTTTTTTTCTGACACTAATTTGATAAGAATATGAAGCTTACGCTGTTAAAATCTGCTTCGGTAGCTGCACCTTTAATAACACTGAGTCTATTGGTGAATTCCCAAGAAAAAGACGCTCTATTAGCACTGGTATTGCTAAAGTGCTTTAAATCCATTTTAAAAGCTACTTGTTGCTACTATGTTATATATTTCAAAGCCAGAGTACAAGTTGTTCCCAAGGCACTAAAAAGAAAACCAAAAATATTCTCTGGACAAAAGCATTCTTTTCAGAGTGAAAGTTGTGTTTTCTGTAGTGTAAGTAACCCCCAAAAGTCTCTCGTATTTCCTCTCCTGAACACAGAGCCAAAAGAGTCAGAAGGAAAGAAGAAAAATGTCACATCATGACTTGGTACATGAAAGCACGTAGAATGCTTGTGGAAAGCACTAAAGAAAACCCAATTAAAATTCACGCTAGAGTAAAATCTTCTTTTTAAAGTATTGCTTTTCCAAACAGAAATTGTTATTTCACTTTTATTTAGCTTTAGTTCTCCCTCCCTACCCACCTCCCCAAGTGCATCTGCATCCATGGAAAAAGTCAGCATTTGATTAAAATCAGAAGAGAGATCAAAGCACTTATACTTGGAAGCACTAGTGCATCAGCCTAAATGTGCATGCCTGGAGCTACAATTCGCAATAGCCTGGTTTCTAAACCACAACGACAAGAAAAAGCAGACCTCTACACTTCACCAAGATTGCTCAGCAGAAGAAATCATGATAGAACATAGAAGGCAGAGCTTAGTGAGGCCATAACCAAGAACAAGGGCATAAAAAAAGTCAAGATAAGTTATTTTGAAATCCAAAATGCTTTATTTTCAAATGAAAGTGCAACATAAAGCTTTCAACTTTTCAGTGCAAATAAATATTTATTGCAGAAAAAAAAAACTTTTTCCATTCAGCTGAGGTTAGAAGTTAAATTTCTTCACAATTTCTTTTTCTATGCAGGTGTCCAGACATATAACCTAAAAGGCAACAAATTCAGAGCTACCCACTCCTTCAAACCTCTGCCAATAGTATACCTATCTTTTCTATCCTTCAGTCTGAGAAAAGCAGTGAATTAGAGAAGCACTTCACAGATCTCCTCTTTTCCTCTTTAAGGGATAGGGAAATCAAAGGTGTTACTGTACTGTGATCTAAAGAAGCTGTGGCAAAGGCCAACTGCGTTCACTTCATTCTTGGTCCAAAGCTGCCAATCAACTGTTAAAACAAGATAACAAGGCACAGATCCTAAACCCCTTATTCAACAGAACTTAAAAACATTGCCAGCTTTCACTATGCATCGCTGTTTTTAAAACAGAGTATAAAAAATCTCTGAAGCTCCTGATTCCTACTGAATTCTAAGCCTCAGGAATAGCATAGAATCATATAGAATCACAGAATGATTTGTGTTGGAAGGGACCTTACAGATCACTTAGTTCCAAACCCCCTGCCCTGGGCAGGGACACCTTACACTACACCAGGTTGCTTAAAGTCCCATCCAACCTAGCCTCCTTCCAGGGAGGGGGCATCCACAGCTTCTGTCAGCAACCTCTGCCACCACCTCACCGCACTCCTTGTGAAGTATTTCTTTCTTATATCTAATCTAAATCTACCCTCTTTCAGTTTAAAGCCATTACCCCTTGTCCTATCACTACAGGCCCTTGTAAAAATTCCCTCTCCAGCTTTCTTGTAGGCTCCTTTACAGGTACTGGAAAGCTGCTATAGTTCTCCCTGTAGCCGCCTCTTCTGCCAGCTGTAAAATCCCAACTCTCTCAGCTTTCTCTCACAGGAGAGGTGTTCCATTCCTCTGGTCATTTTTGTCACCCTCCTCTAGACCTGCTCCAACAGGTGAAGTCTCCAGAGCTGGATGCAGGACTCCAAGTCAGGTCTCACCAGAGCAGAGTAGAGCTGCAGAATCCCCTCCCTTGACTTGCTGGAAACTCTTCTATTGGTGCAGCCCAGGATACGGTTGGCTTTTTGAGCTGTGAGTGCAGACTGTCCAGTCACCGTTGAGTTTCTCATCAACCAGCACCCCCAAGTCCTTCTCCTCAGGGCTGCTCTCAGTCTATTCTCTGCCCAGCCCGTATTTGTGCCCGACTGCCCCCACCCAGCTGCAGGACCCTGCACTTGGCCTTGCTGGACTTCATGAGGTTCATACGGGCCCACCTCTCCAGCTTGTCAAGGTCCCTCTGGATGGCATCCCTTCCCTCCAGTGTGTCGACTGCACCACACAGCTTGGTGTTGTTGGCAGACTCATTGAGGGTGCACTCAATTCCACTGTCCTTGTCACCAAAGATGTTGAAGAGCAGCGGTCCCAACAATTACCCCTGAGGAATGCCACTCATCCTGACTTCAGAAATGCAGAAAACTAAACACCCTTTTTATAGCATCATGATTCTTGAGAATTAAAACTAGGATATACCAAAAAAACATTTCCTTCTCCTTAAGTGTTTTTTAAATCTATTCCCTTTCCACAAAGCACTTAGCCCCACTGATTTTAAATGCCTACTGTATAGCAACTGATTAAGCACATAAACAAGACAAGCTCTCCCTCAAATAGTTTATTTTTAGTATATCTGATGATCCTCTGAGGAATCTAAGTCACCAGAAGTGATAAGCCTAATGGCTTCAAAGCAGCACAGGACTAATAGCAAAGGCGTGCAAAAGAACAGTTAAAGGTAACACAAGGATCAAAAAGGAAGCAAAGCATCACAGTTCTGTGATACTCGCTCAGAACCAAATTCTTGTAAAGAGACTTGGTCTCTGAGTATAAGATGGGGTCAGGGAATGAACAACGACCTCTGCCACTTTGGGGTCCTTCTGCAAGCTCAAGGAAATTGCGTCTTCACTCAAGAACTTTCTTATCATGGCTCTTCCGTGTAACTAACTTTGACCCTTCAGGCTCTCCCACCACAGTTGAATACAATCCCTCAAAGCCCTCACAAGTGAACTTCTCAGGAACATACAACAGCAAAAGAAACAGATGAGGTGGATTATTCCCATTCCCCGTACAACTAACTCGCTATTCTTTGCAGACCAACTGTTTTAAAAGCTAGTATATGATTTCATCTTAACCAGGGTAGATGCCTACCTACATTTAGGGTGAAGATGAGTTTCTCCATAACCTGTTGAAGAAGCTTCACCCAACCAAATGGGTATAAATACATTACATGCATTTTATAACTAGCAGTCCAGCCCCCGTCATATAAAATTAACAACTTTTTGCAAAAGAGAAATAATCCATGCAATCATTTCTTCTTGATAGGAAGTAAGTTATTAATTACAACTATTGCACACTAGTGGCAGGAGACAGTCAGCTATCCAATGCTGTTCCTGTGCAATTGCTCCTTACAGATTTCTACCTGTGACAAAAATAAAAACAGTAGGAAAGTAAAGACCAGTTATAAACAACCTATACTACAAATCTCTCCCAACATACTTTTTGTTGAGGATGAGCTTAGGGGAAGAAGCGGAAGCAAGGCATGCAGGTAGGCAATCCCACGGCTCCTGACAGCCATACTGGCAAAGCCCAGAACATAGGCGAAGCTTCATCAGAAGCCTTTGACTTCACTCTCACCTTCTGAAGGGGAGATGCAACTTCTGAACAGAAACTAAGTCCTGCCAATAACCTGTGTATCTACACTACGAGATGATTGTGTCAGCAGTGTCAGTATGCCTGTACTAGCAACACCTCTCCTATACACCCGCTTGTATAGTGGAAAAGGGTACTTACAGAGACATACTGAGTTCATCTTTTTAAAACAGAAGTTTCTTGATCTACACATAGATATGCCAGACTGCCAGTAAGACTACAGCTTGCATTACCTAGTCTTTATAGGGGGTTATGGTTTTGTTGTACTACATTGTACTAGGACTGCATTCAGTGGCAAATTACAATGATTTCCTCCTAAATCCAGACCTCTTCTTTTAGAGAGGAAGAACTCCTAGGTGTGACTGATATTCAAAGCACCATTTCCATTTGAAGATTTCAGAAATCCAGCAGAGATGATTTGGCCAGTCCCATGATCAATAAAACTCTTCTATCTTTTGCTACTGACATTATAATGTTTCCTTTCCATGCTTATCTCTACAAAGGGAGTTAACTAAATTCAATATTAATCTAAGCGTTTGCAATACCAGGACTACTATGACCCTAAAGGGACTGGTAATTAGCACTATGTTCACATTACTATAGATGCACGTCAAACTAAGCAAGTACAGTTCTATTCCTCTTACACTGTATTGGACAAGATTACATCATGGTTTCTCAGTCCTTATATAGCCCAAGAGTGAGAAAAATCCCTTGGAGATCTGTGAACTGAACAGAACTGTTCTTTCAACTGACAAATACTTCTCACACTCCCTCCAAGGATGCTCTGTTAAGATGATGCATCTTCTCGCTCCTTTACTTTTTGGACTGCAATCAGGTCCACTTAATCTCGTGAAACTACTGAAGAAGCATGCATTTCTCATTTGCCTTGAACAATGGCATATGTTGGCTTTCAGTTCAGCAGGAATCAGAATCTGCACAAACTAAGATACACTAGAAGGAACAACATGCAGATAGTGGCCAAAGGAGCCACAGAGTTTCTGGCCTCAGTTGAGTATGTGGATATCTTCATTCCCTCCTTACCTGTTCCAGTAAATTTCCTTCAAGTCTCTCACGCATTACTATCAGACATTCAAAGGAGAGATCCAGCATCGGAAATAAAAAGGAGGTATGTTATTATGGTGGGAAAACAAGAAGCTACTATTTAGTCAATGCCTTGCAGGTGCTCTGGAGTACCTGGAGGTCAGAGTACCAGAAAAGCTCCTAAGAGGAGCTAAATGTTAAGCATGCATGGCACATCATAATTTATACAACAAAACATTTGCTCAGAATTCTGTCTTACAGTATACCATAGCATCCATATATATCCTAACCTTGTAGTACAGCATAGCAGGGCAGACTTATTTGACCCACCTCACTACTGACCCAGGACTACACGTACTTCAGGCACAACGCAAGACCCCACTAATTTTCTTGCATTATTCTCAGCTAGTCTGAGGAGTTGAACAGAGACCAAAGAAACAGCAATCAGCAAGAAAACCACCTACCTTGCCCACTCTAAGCCTTCTTTTGTAAATGACCCCTTTTTCACAGGCACTAATTAAATAGCAGCAGCAGCAGGTATTGTTTCCGAGCTCACAGAAAACAGCAAAATCCAAAGAAAATAGTACTAGAGTCCTGCAGTCCAGTTGAAAAAGCAGAACATAGCCACCAGGAGAGAATGATGGACTACAAAGAAAAAACCATACATATGATGGAAGTACCAGGGCTGCTCACCTACGACACTGCATCAAGGTCTTCATCTACTTCATCACTGCATGTATAGAGGTCACGGATCATACATATTCTCCTGGTTCCTCCCCCTCCCCAAAACCACCAAGAGAAAGTCACTCCTAAAATTAATCCAACTATTTCTATACAGTTATTTTATGCTGCATGCTCCTCCTTTAAAGTGTGAGGAGGGAAAGAGCAAAGAGACTCAAAGTGACTCTGGGGTGCATTAAGAGTGTGACCAGCAAGTCGAGGGAGGTTCTCCTCCCCCTCTATTCTGTCCCAGTGAGGCCCCACCCGGAGTACTCTGTCCAGTTCTGGGCTCCCCAGTTCAAGCAGGATGAGGAGCTACTGGAGAGAGTCCAGCAGAGGGCTATGAAGATGGTTAGAGGACTGGAGCATCTCTCCTATGAAGCAAGGCTGAGGGAGCTGGGCTTGTTCAGCCTGAAGAAGAGAAGGCTGCGAGGGGACCTTAGAAATGCTTAGAAATATCTGAAGGGTGGATGTCAGGAGGATGGGGCCAGACTCTTTTCAGTGGTGCCCAGTGACAGGACAAGGGGCAATGGGCACAAACTGAAGCATAGGTAGTTCCAGCTAAACATGCGGAAGAACTTCTTTATTTTGAGGGTGACGGAGCACTGGAACAGGCTGCCCAGAGGGGTTGTAGAGTCTCCTTCTCTGGAGATATTCAAAACCCACCTGGACACAGTCCTGTGCAACCTGCTTTAGGTGAATGTGCCTCGGCAGGGTGGCTGGACTAGATGACCCACAGAGGTCCCTTCCAATCCCTACCATTCTGTGATAATCCTTCTGCTGTGCAGCTCATCAGCAGTTCTTTTGCTGACGACAAGGTTTTTGTGGGGCAACTCGGCATTTGCCATGATAGCATTGATTTTCCCAGGAGCTATCAGACATCAGTCCTTACACAGCCACCCTGACAATAATACATGATCAAAAAGCAACTTCAACAGGGAATCCTTGCTGAAATAGCTTCTCCTTCTTATTTCCCTGTTAGAAAAATATTTTTAGAAATCTAATTTTACTTCCTGCCTTTAAATTAACCACAGTATAAAACTTATAGAAATTGAACAAAATGCTATATAAATTTGTAAACAAGGGCTTGTGGCTCTCCCTTTTACACTCTGTTTGCTAATTGCTTCCATTTCAAAGATGTTGGCAGTGCTTCAAATTCTGTGAGAGGCAGATATTTTTGCAGCATTGGGGCAGTAACACTTACCTGACGCACTGTTCATCTTTCCTGAAGTTCCATACTGGCAGATCTGGCTACAGGCAGTGTTTTCTGCATCCTTTCATTTTGCTGCAAAAATTTATTGATAGCTTTCTCTGAAGTGGAACAATGACCAGTTTGTCCAGGAATGGGACAGGAAAAAATCCAGGAAAGTTATCTCATCTAGCCGTTTCCAAGAGAGCTTAAACTGAATGAATCAAGGCACAGAAAAATTTTATTGCTTACTATCAACATCGCAACATCCCTCCTTAAAGCACATACATATGCTACTTTGGGTACAACAAAGGCCTTTCCCCAAAGGGCCCTGAAGTACTTGGCAACAAACTGGACTTCCAAAACATCATTTTTTCTAAATGATAACCACAGCTCAAACCTCTGAACATAAACCTCTGTAGAGCAGCAATCTAACAATGCGAGCAATTTGACTGGACTGTGTTATTTGACAGATATTTTCCACTGGCTAAAAACATGGAACTTCTCTGCGGTAAAGGGACTCTCTCAATTTTCACTTGCTCTTTTTCCATTTAAAGCGTTTCTAAGTCTGCACTGAAGGTAGAGACTTCATTTATATTTCATTCGATACAAAGAGAAAGTGTTTTTGTTGACCTTGTAGAAATTTGAACAGAATCAGCTAACCTACATGTTGCATCAAAACAAACAAGGTCTCAAACATTCCCAAATACAAACAAGTTTTACTAATACATGTCTGAGTAACCAATTTACAATTATGGTAAATGGAATGAAATCTGTGTAGAATCTGGATTAAAAACTGCATCTTCACTCAAAGCACAGTGTTTTGTAGTTTTAATGGTAATCCAAGAAATACTTGTCAAATTCGTGAAACTGCATCTGAACTTGAAATACTTCCCTGGCTGAAGAAAACAGGTTTTGCCACTGATACACTCTCAGGCTAATTTGAAGCCTAGTTCTAGGTGGGCTCAATTATATATTTAGGCATGTGTTAAAGTTTAAGCATCTGGATAATCCCTGCAGAGACTACTGCACAACATGTACTCAGTACCATCTCACTAATTTGAGTCCTATTACATTTCCTTTGTGGGATCTGCTACCATTATGGCGATTTCCAAATGATAACGTGCAGTCAGTTAAACTTACAAATAAAAAGAATACTAATACTCATAAGGAAAAAATGTAATCAGCTTTGACAAGCTCCAATCAAGCAAGTTGTAATTATAAAGCATCTCTCCAGATCTGATGAATTACACTGACATCTATTCACCTTCGCAACTTGCTTCCCCTCCTCTTCCTCAAAAAATAGATTATATGCTTCACTCTCTAGCATAATAGAGCAACAACCTGGGGCAGTCTAGTTGTCTTCACCATAGAATTAACATCTGCAGAATCAAAAAGTACCCAACTAAAAGAGAGGGGTAGGAAAAGAAAGGTATTTCTAGCATGCTTTGAATTGGAAGCAGTTCAAACATAATAGAGCCAGTGAAATCCGGCCAGCATTGCATAATGCACTGTTCATACGTGAACTTCACTCAAATTCCCATCCATTATAAATTTATGTCTCCAAGAGGAGGTCCTGCAATTGTTACTGCCATATTGTTCAGGTTCCTTTCACAAATAATACAGAAAACTAAGGCATCTGGGAAAGTTCGTATATTAAATATGGTTCTTGCTGCTTTACTGGAACAAACTGATTTTAAACAGGCTACGGAGAACATTCTACCACTAAAAAGCCAATAAAGATAGAAGTAGAAGTACCTTTATTTTTCACGTTTTTTAACCCCCAAAACATGCTCTAAACTGCAGCTTTTTAACTAAGCCAGAGGACAGATTATATATTAAACTCTAACTACACCTGACTGAAGCCTAAAGCCAAGGATAACTATGTAGAGTAAAAACAACTCCTCCACATCCCAATCTACTATTCACAAGAGACGCTGACCTGCTGTAAGGACTGGGGTCATTGAGAACATGAGTAACAGGTGGAGCAAATCACTTTAAAAGTTCACACATCTAATTCATAGGAAAGAAATCCTACAAATTGTACTGTACTAAACTTCTTCTACCTCCAAAGCACTTTATTATGGCTCAGGGGCTATTAAAACAAATGTTTGTGCCCAAAACCAAAACCAACCTAACTACATTTGCTGTTGTGTCCCTTTAGTTCTCACCAGACACGAATTTTCCAGTCCATTCATTCTGTGGTCAGAAAAGCTATGAAAATGAATTCTAAGCACATGGAATCAAACCTCCAGAAAAAAAAAAAATAGATTCAAGGTGTCTTCTGCAGCTAAGAATTAAAACTAGGACCTCGCTATGACATACGAGTGCTTTTCCTTATTCAAATGGGGAATAAACATCTCCAGCGAAACTAAGCAATCCATCTCCAACTACTGAATACTTGCAATGAACAGTTACAAACAATTACTATTTACTAGTGTAGTTTGCAGGTCATTTCCACTGATTCACATTCAAGCATGTGTTACATGACTTGCATACAATTTACAAACAGAAGAGTGTAAATTTGTGCAGTAAGCTTGATTCAACTTGACCCAATCATGTTACGTTTTAGGAGCTAATTTAATTGCTCCCCCTTACCACTCCCTTTGCAATTCTACTCCAGAATATAAATAAAACAAAATAATTAGACTTTTTCAGTTCATCATAAAGTATCCACATGAAGAAGTTAGAAAACAGTAACATTCATATAAGGTATACATCCCATATGTACACCTTTCTCATACATGCACCAAACCAATTTGTTACCACTTTTAGATATACCTGTCTTGATACTGAAACAATCAGACTTTAGTCTGGGATTTGGTTACTCCTAATCTGATGGATGCGTATCAGTCCCAAAGTACCCTGAAGCAATTTTAGCTTTAGGTTTCCCCTTCATTAACATTCACCAGCACATACCACACTTCAGGAGATCCAGGCCAAACTGCTCAGGAGATCAAATGTTTCAACACGGAAGTCCATGTGTTACCTAATTTGACCTTAAATATACAGATTTCATTTTCTTTTTATCACTAAGAAAAATACCAAACATTGCACAGCTTCCCTGCATACGGTATGCAGTCCAGATTGTCCTCTAGGTAGACCATTAAGATTGTTTGGCTGCACAAGTCCTTCTTGACTACATACTGATCACTATCCACACAGCAGTACTCCCATCAAAACATATTTCATAATATATTTGCATCACGAAAGTAATCAGAGTACTAACACAGCTTTGATGGAAGCATTTGTAAGGTTCAGCTGTAAAGCTGAGAAGCTTGATAACCTTTTTTTGCCAAATAGGCCATTTCTATCATGCAATTATTTTAATGATCTGAATGAACTGGATTTATTTAAAATTAGAAATCACGTAAGTTGTTCAGAGATGACTGATTTTGCTCTTGGACAGTGAACAGGAATTTAGACTCATTAATATGGGATATTTTTAAAGAAGTTAAGCAGAAACTTCTCAATTTTCAACTGTTTGACAGTTTATAAAACTGTGGCTCAAATTAGCCCCAGAGTAATGACGACTTGATTCTTTCTATACCACATTATTTGAAAAAGAAACTTTCACTGAAATTGGAAAAGAAGGAAAGAAAAATAACTCAACCACCACCAATGAAACGGATTATAAACAACTATATTGTTATGCAAGTTTATCATCTTCTCAAGTTCTCCAAACAGCATTTGCTATTTCCTCTAGGAAACGACAGACCAGCTATCCTGTCTCTTTTAAAAATGCATTGATTGCTTCCTCTTCTTTAAGTAATATGCCTATTTTAAGTGCAACAGCAAAAGTGTTCAAACTGTTGAGTATCCAAGAATTTCTACTGAACTTTTGCTTGTTTTGACAAGTTTCATATAGGCAGATATAATATCGACTGATGCCAGCCTGACCAAAAGAAGTGTGACCCATTTCTTTTTAAGTCAAATATTTGCATATACTATTTTTTAACTTAGTTTATCAAATTCAGCATTTAATATGGTCTTGTAATTTTTACAATTCATAACAGTACTCACCTTCACCAACAGCCCGCAGAGTTAATTGCATAGAAAAATACAAGCTGGAAGATTGATCTGGCCATATTTTCAATAGCAACAACTTTTTTTTTCCACCCAATGGAAGAAGCTTAAAATTACAAAATTTATTTGACTACGGGAAAACTTTGAGAAGAGCAGCCCTGACAAATCTGAGCTTAGCATGGTAAGAAATAGCTGGTATTAGAACTTCTCTTCTGTAATACAGAAGTACAGAGTAACTCTTACTTAGGATTACAGTTTGTCTTAGAAATTTTACTGCTAACGGTTTTGCAACTCCAGTTCTTCCTACCTAAAGAAAAACTGGGCATTCAAAAAAGTGAAAACACTAGTCAGATCCCTCACTTCTCTCACTCTTCTAAGTTAAAAAGCAGCGTAAGACCCTCAAAACTCACAAGGGTTGAGTCTTATTGTATTTTTTCCTAAAAAAACAAAACCCAAAACTACAAGCTAAGAACAAAAAACCACCACACATGAACTTCAGTCCTTATACTCTGCTATCATCTAAAATCCTCAGTCATGAGGAATAAAAAAAAATTACCTCCCTTAGAAGGTAGGAGACATTTTAAATCTGTAGTAGAAATAGAAGGCACAGGGATGCAATTATTGGTTACCTGTAAGGAAGACAGACAGCCCTCCAAAGCTGCACTGCAGTTCCCGAACTACGAAGCCATCGCTTCCTGACACTGTAAGGGACTCCAAACCTTCATGGCAGCACATAACCCAGCTGTGGCTTGTCACCTGCCACTGGCCACAAGAGCAGCTCATACATTAAAGCAGTATACTGAGAACACACGAAGCAGTGAGCAGCGCCATAGTCTTTAACGCAATAGAAATAGAGATTATTTAGCACATTTGCCACTTTTACCTGAAGTGAAAACAAAAATGCTACTTATATCACAGGGGTACTCTGATGAATAATTAGCATCCTTAATAAGATCAAATTCACCAAGCTTCTGCATGCCTGCAGGTGAAGCGTATCCTAGAGTCACCTGCAGAACTGTCTGTCCCTTGCAAACATTTGCAGTCAGCCAAACCAAGACAACCAGCTGGACTTCCCCCCCACTACAGCAGGAGTATTTGGAGATGGCAAGCTGCATTCCAAACTCATTCCTGCACCACAATCAGCTCAATTTACATAGGAACATGGAAGTAACCCCTGAGTATTATTTCTACCAAATTTCAAATAACTCTCCTCCCACTTCCTATTAGTGAAGATAAACTCATTCCTTCACCCGAGTCTTTTCGTTTGTATTGCACTTACAATTCAATGAATCAAGCTAAAAATAATTAATTTCTAAATTTAAGCCAATACTTGCTCTGTCTCTTCCTCATATTCACCAAATTCTACTAAATATATAAAACCATAACGTAATTTTTGTCATTCAATACTGAAACTTGCTATATTTACTGACCTAATCTAAAGTTTACTGAAATGAGGGAAAACATATACTACTTTGGCTGAGGCTGTCACTTCAAAATTGCAGCATAAAGTGCTGTCAGCAATTACACCTACTCAACTCTGAGGAAAAAAAGGGAGAATATGGCTTTTGTACCTACATTTAAAACATTTATATTGGCCATTTAAATATTTATGTATTTGTCATATTAAAATATTTATATAACTATCTATTCAAGCACCATATATTGGAGAGTGAACTTATATAATGCAAATAAATTATATATTAAATATTTACCACAGGTTAATATTTTATGAAATTTACTGTACACACAGTAGGAACAAAACTGGCAAAGGATGAGGAACTCAAGAGAACATTTTTGCAATTTCAGCACAAAGCAGCAAGCATCACTTATCTCTGCACTGTTGTTAATGGATTTTATAGGCTTGCTAAGAGAGCACCTGTTTAGAAATTATGTAATTAAACATATAGAGATAATTTATCCTTGGGCAGAATTCCACCAAATTTTGTGGAATTAGTCACAAATCAAGTTGATCCCGCAATTTATACGCTAGCAGAACAAAGAACGAACTGAAAAAAGTTGAGTATTTCGAAATATTAATGACCAAACTTCTAAAACTGCTTTTGACTCCTGTGCCTTCAACATAGGTTTCTAACAGCCTATCCAAACAGCAAAGCAAAGCTAAGTATTTCCTTTGTCCTGAAGATTTAGACACGCACAGAACCTCTCAACAAAACAAAAACCCATACTCCATGCAGCAGATTTGAAAAAAACACAAACAACATGTCTTCCCCTATAGCTCTGAAAGATTTTACATTTTCTCAGCCCATAATTGAACTCAGGTTTTAACCATCAGGCCATAACTTGTCCCTGTGTCAAATTCAAAACAGCCACAGCCTATCTGAATCTTTAAAAAAAAAATATGCTGTGAATGAAGAAACAAAATAAAACAACGCAACGATCCCAAGGGTCTTATGGTCACTGTTCCCTATCCTCTGGGACACACAGGGATGAGTTCAGGATCTCAGAAGCAACCTTGGATAACTATGAAGGCATCCTATTGCTGGCATAGCTGCTGTCCAAATGAGAGTCTTCTAGCAACAACCTGTAAGAAATTCATGCAAAAGGATACTGCAGTACCAATACAGTTCTCATTTACATTTTTATGACAAGATGATACATCGGCAGTAAGTTTATACCAAAGGGCTGTATGAGTAGAAGAGTGCTTATGGCACTGAAATTTCCTCAGAGCTTTTTAATTCCTTCATAACTTTTTAATTCTGAATAACAGTCACAATAAACTCTAAATTTACTTACAACCTCCAAATATTAGATTTTATTAATCTGCATAACATGCCAATTAAGTTAATATATTTTGATTCTGTCTGGTTCTGAAAGATGTTTTAATCTTACTGGCAAATATGAAAGCAAACCAGCAAGCAAGTCTCCTTGCTCAGTTTTTGAACAATTGACCTTATGTTGCTGCACTCTAATAAATTCATTTCCCAGTGGGAAGCATATACTTCAAGAACTAGGAATTGTTCTGCCTGCTAGCAAACATAGCAAGGTTCCTGTCCTTGCACTGACCATGTAAGAGAGACATAGGAGTCAGATTTGCTCCAGAGGTAGAATCCGTCCTCTGGTCCAAATGAAGTCCCTGTCCGCATCCCAGACTCTCTCCTCTGTGCCTTCCTCATCCTCCATGCTGCTCTATCAGTCCCTTCTCCTCTGCCTCCCTGATGCTGCCTTCTGAGGTAGGAGCCTATACTTTCCTGTGCGCTGCAGCACTGCATTGCCTCGTGCCGCTCTTGTGAGTCACTACAATCTATAACCTCCTTCAGCTCCATCACAGTCCATGTAGCCTCCCCGCAGCAGGTTAGCAATCACAGAATCACAGAATCACAGAATAGTAGGGGTTGGAAGGGACCACTGTGGGTCATCTAGTCCAACCCTCCTGCTGAAGCAGGGTCACCTACAGCAGGCTGCACAGGACCTTGTCCAGGCGGGTCTT